>ENA-OPAC01001532-OPAC01001532.1-human-gut-metagenome-genome-assembly--contig:-NODE-1532-length-10532-cov-3.506156_pt1 | contig 10532 bp, 5 predicted proteins | sample MGYA00241052_ERZ501420 | MGnify/ENA primary metagenome ERZ501420 (study PRJEB25962, sample SAMEA2042513) | human gut metagenome | biome: human gut; feature: human-associated habitat; material: faeces... | reverse complement strand
CCAGACCGGCCATCTGCTTGATGGCCTTCATGGCGAAGGTCAGGGTGCGGCCCATAGCCACACCGGCCATCAGGCAGGGATAGTTGTTGGCAAAGAAGCTGCCGGACATATCGCCGGTGACATACAGGCCGGGCATGGGCTTGTTGTCGTTATCCAGCGCCTGGCCTTTTTCGTTGATGGCAATGCCCTGCTCGGTGCACAGCAGAGAGGCACCCAGCCAGCAGCCATAGAACGGGGCCTTGCGGATCGCGCTCAGGCGGTAAGCGGGCTTGCCGAAGTCCTCATCGTTCTGCTGGTCATACAGCTCGTTGTAGCGGTCCACGGTTGCCAGGAACGTGTCCTTGGCCTCACCGGTGAAGCCCAGCTTATCCGCCAGTTCCTCAATGGTATCGGCCTTGAAGAAGCAGCCTTTCTCCTCTGCGTTGTCCATCTGTTTCTGAATATACTCCGCGCCTGCATTACGGGTCTGCGCAGAGCAGCCGATGGTGTGGAAGCGCTTTGCGTCTTCCAGAATATTGGCGTCGCAGATCTGAGCGTAAACACGGCCCGGCTGGTGAGCGGCAGCATAGACGATATCATTGTAGGGACTGCTCTCGTTGGCAAAACGTTCCCCGTTGCGGTTCACTTTCAGGAACGGCTGGGTGCCGGGGTTATACTGCTTGATCTCGCCGGGGAAAGCCTTGCCGCCAAAAGAGTTCTCGCTCTCCACATAGCCAGCGTCCACACCAGGAGCCACAATGCCGCGGTCAAACAGCATGGGAGCAGCTTCCTTATCCAGGTTTGCACCAGCCCAGACAGCGGCACGGATGCCATAGCCCTTATCAGAGGGAGAGTAAGAGCAGGCCGTGGTGACAGAGGTGCCCAGCGGGTCCAGCTGCTCCATCATGTAGGGGTTGCCGGGGAAGCCGCCGCAGGCCAGCAGCACGCCCTTGTTGGCGTTGTAGCGGATGAAATGGTCATCCTCGGTGCTCTGGGCGATGATGCCGGTGATGCGGCCATCGGCGTCTTTCTCCAGCTTGGCCAGGCTGGTCTTGAAATCGATGCTGTAGCCCAGCTCTTCAATGTACTGCTGGAGTGCTTCGTTGCGCTGCAGGCCGGACTCACTCTCGCTCTGGCGGTAGTTGTGCTCCTGCACGGGGTACAGGTAATCGGTGTTGTGCTCCGCGTTCTCCGCGGGCCAGGCGGCCTCCGCACCGGAAGTGAACTCGCAGGTCCAGCCGAACTTATCCTCCAGAATGCCGCGCATGAAGTCGTGCATAGCGGCAGACTCGTTGATCCAGGTCTTGACCACGCGCTGATCACACTTGCCGGAGGCGTAACGGGAGACCTCGCTCAGCAGCTTGGCACGATCCATCTTGATGCCCTGTTCCTGAGCGCCAAAGCCGTCCACGGCACCCACCCAGTGACGGGTATCCTGCACATTGCCGTTCTGCTCGATGACACGGAAGTTCAGGCCCTTGGCAGCGGCATAAGCAGCAGCGAACATACCGCCGTTGCCGGCACCCACGATGAGGATGTCGGTGTCCACGGTCTCGGTGATGGCAGCCTCGTCAATGTCAGGCTCCTTGCCCAGCCAATCGGTCTCGTCACCGGTGGGCAGCTGAACGGAAGTTACAGTTGCCTCTCCCTTTGCCTGTGCAAAGCAGCTCTTGGCGGCCTTCTTCACGGCATCGGAGGTGATGGTGGAGCCGGACACGCCGTCGATCTCGGCAGAACCGGCAGCCAGCAGCTGATCGCGCAGCTCGTCGGCAGCAGCAGCACCGATGGAAGCGGTCTCGCCGGAGGTGTCCACGACCACGTCGGTCACGGCGCTGTCGGAGAAGGTCATGGTGACCTTGACGGTGGAGGAAATGCCCTCGGCAGTGCCCTCATAGGTGCCGGGGATGTAGGTGCCGGTTGCACCGGAAGCGGCAGCGCTGCCGGAAGCAGCGGTGGAGGTGGAGCCGGAGGCTGCATTGCAGGCAGCCAGAGCACCGGCGGTGACACCGCTCATGGCGGCGGCAGCGGCGATCTTCAGAAAGCCTTTGCGGGAGATCTTGTTCATAGTGGTTTCCTTCTCTTTCTCTTCTTGTGTCTCTTTGTGATTTTTGGCCCTGCTCTGTGGAAAAATCTGCACAGAACCAACAAAAACAGTTTAGCATACCTGTGAAAAGTATGTCAATCAATTTGGGGGCACGGAACGCCTTAAACTTTGTTAAACATTTGGCGCAGGTGCGGCCCGGTCAATGGAGAAAAATGCAGGCTCTGCGGGGATTTTTGCCAAAAACAATGCACGGAAACATTGCGCAGGTGTTGCGGTTATGTTACAATTGAGTTGCACACAGAAGCCGGCCAGCCACGACCGGCAGAACGGCAGCAAACGCTGTCACGGAAAGGGAGATTTTGGTATGAAGGTGGCAATGATCGGGCACAAGGACTTCCCGTCCCGTTCGGGTGGTGTGGAAGTCATGGTCGGCGGGCTGGCAACCAGCCTGGTCCGGCGCGGTTATGAGGTCACGGTGTACAACCGCGGCCTGCAGAAGGGGCACAATGTTTACACGACCGAGGGCGTGCAGGCCCGCCGCATCTTTACCTTTCAGAAGGCGTCGCTGAATGCCATGGTCTATTCGTTCCTGGCCACCTTTGACGCCCTGACGCGGGACTGCGATGTGATCCACTACCACGCCATCGGCCCATCGGTGCCGCTGGTGATCGCCAAGCTGTTCGGCAAGCACACGGTGTGCACCGTGCACGGGCTGAACTGGAAGGTGGACAAGTGGGGCGGCTTTGCCAGCGCCTACCTGAGGCTGGGCGAGCGGGTGGCCGCAAAGTATGCGGATGATCTGGTGGTGCTGTCGGAGAGCGAGTGGAACTATTTTCAGGAGAAGTACGATCGTACCGCCATCCTCATCCCCAATGCGGTGCAGATGCGCCAGCCGCTGCCCTGCAACCTGATTCGCGAAAAATACGGGCTGGAAGCCGGAATCTACATTCTGTATGTGGGCCGCATCTCGCCGGAAAAGGGCCCGCTGGACCTGGTGGAGGGCTATCTGAAAGCCCACACGGACAAAAAACTGGTGCTGGCCGGCCCCTTTGCGGAGACCGAGTACTGCACCACGGTGCAGGAGAAGATCGCGGGCAACCCCAATATCATCACGACGGGCTATGTGGTAGGCGACGCGCTGCTGGAGCTGTACAGCAACTGCGCCCTGTTCGTGCTGCCCAGCCACACCGAGGGCCTTTCGCTTTCGCTGCTGGAGGCGCTGTCGCTGGGGGTGAAGTGCCTCGTGAGCGACATCCCGGAGAACACCACTGTGACCGCCGACTACGGCACCGAGTTCCGCACCGAGGACACCGACAGTCTGGCCCGGGCACTGGAGCGGGACACCGCCCGGCCGCTGACCCCGGAGCAGAGCAAAGCGCAGCTGGACTATGTGCGGGCCAATTTTGACTATGATATCATGCTGGACCGGTATGAAGAAGTGTACCATCATGTGACCGGAGATCCGCTCAAGGCGATGCCTTCGCATGGAGGTGCGGTGTGATGGACAACGCACAAAACCCGACCGGTCCGGTCATGACCGCGGCCGAAAGCCGCCGCCGGGTGCTGCACAACATGTGCTCGTCGCTGTTGTACAACCTGTCGGTGATCCTGTTCGGCCTGCTGCTGCCGCGGCTGTACCTCACCAGCTTCGGTTCGGAGCTCAACGGTCTGGACAGCACCATCAAGCAGATCTTTTCCTGTCTGACTCTGCTGGAAGCGGGCGTGGGCCTGGCCTCGCAGCAGGCCTATTACCTTCCGGTGGCCGTGGGCGACCGGAAAGCCATCAACGGCATTTTTTCGGCCACGCATCACTATTACCGCCGCACCGGTATCGTGTATCTGCTGGTCACGGTGGTGTTTGCGCTGCTGTACCCCCTGTGCATCAACACAGTGCTGTCCTACGGTACCGTGAGCCTGATCGTGGTGTTCTACGGCATCCCGGGCATCGTGAGCTATCTGGTGCAGGGCAAATACCGCTCCTTTATGGAAGTGGAAGGCAAAAACTATGTGATCACCTACATCACCACGGCCACCATGGCGGCGGGCAACCTGCTGCGCATGCTGGCGCTGCTGCTTACCCGCAGCATCCTGTTGGTGCAGGTGACCTACTGCGTGCCTTCGGTGTTCCAGGTGCTGGTGCTTACGGCCTATATGCGCAAAAACTATCCGTGGCTCAACGCGCACGATACCCCCAATCTGGAGGCGCTGGCCCAGCGCGGCTCGGTGCTGGTGCATCAGCTCACGAGCATCGTGTTCAACAACACCGACACGATCCTGATCTCCAGCCTGTGCGGTCTGGCGTCGGCCAGTGTGTACACCATTTATATGCTGTTTTTCTCCAACATCGAAAAGCTGTTCTACTCGATCGTCAACAGCATCAGTTTTCGGCTGGGGCAGCTGTTCTATGTGGAGCCGGAAAAGTTCAAGCGGCTGTACCGGCTGTACGATGCCCTTTACCTTTCTGCGGCCTTTGCACTGTTCACGACCGTGGCTGTGTTCCTGATGCCCATCATCGCGCTGTATACGTCCGGTGTGACCGATGCCGAGTACCTTGACACCCGCCTGCTGGTGCTGTTCACGGCGGTGGAGTTGCTGTCCAGTGCCAAGCAGCCGTCGGGGATGCTGCTGAACATCAGCGGCCGCTTTGAAGAGACCCGGCAGCAGGCCCTGATCGAGATGGGCATCAACCTGCTGGTGTCGGTGATGTCGGTGCTGCGGTTCGGCATCGCGGGCTGCCTGTTCGGCACGCTGGCGGCGCACCTGTACCGCTATACGGCGTTGATCCTTTTTACCCGGACCAAAGTGCTGGGAGAGTCGCCGGTGAGCGATTTTGTGCGGCTGGGCGTCAACGGGCTGCTCTGCGTTGTGCTGCTGTACCTGCTGGGATTTGACCGCTGCTATGGCGGCGGCTACCTGATGGTGTGCCTGAAGGGTGCGTTGTTCGGGCTGTGGGTGCTGCCGCTGTTCCTTGTGGTGAACGCGGTGCTGGACTGGCGCAATGTGGACACCCTGCGCGGGCTGCTGCACACGCTTACGATCAAAAAAGGAGCGACGGAGGAAAAACACGATGCGGAATGAAGAAACGATGTGCGAGGGCCTGCTCTCGGTCGTGATCCCGGTGTACAACATCCGGGACTATGTGGAGCGCTGTGTCCGCTCGGTGCTGGCGCAGCCGGATGTGCCGCTGGAAGTGCTCATCGTGGATGACGGCAGCACCGATGACAGCGGCGCGGTGTGTGACGCACTGGCGGCGGAGGACAGCCGGGTCACAGTGTTCCACAAGCCCAACGGCGGCCTGTCGGACGCCCGCAATTACGGGCTGTGCCATGCACAGGGCGAGTATATCCTGTTCATGGACGGTGATGACTGGCTGGCAGAGAACGTTTGCCTCGGCCTGCTGCAGATGGCGCTGCAGACCCGGGCCGATGTGGTCATCGGCAAGGCGCATTTTCTGCGCGAGGAACCGGTGATGACCCGCTGGGAAGAAGCGGTGGAAAAAAACTTCACCTTTCACACAGTTTACACCGGTAAGGAGTATCTTTTGAAATGCCTGCAGACCGGTGGCCTGCGGGTGGAAGTGGGGCGGCACCTGTACCGCACCGGCTTTTTGCGGGCGAACGGCCTGCAGTTCTGCAAGGGTATCCTGCACGAGGACGAAGAGTTCACGCCGCGGGTGCTGCTGCAGGCGCAGCGGGTGGTGCTGACCGGGCAGGAGATCTACTATTACGATAACTGCCGCGCCGGTTCCATCACGCACGCGGAAGGGTTGAGCACCCGCCGTGTTCAGGACCGGCTGCGCATCTACGACAGTCTGGCGGAGATCTACCGTACGGTGACCCCGCGGGCGCTGCGCCGCCGCCTGCAGGATGACCTGTGCTGGAAGTATCTGGACTGCGCGGCGCGGTTCGATTGCAGGACCCTGCCGGGCTACCGCCCGCAGCGGCTGCGGATGCTGCAGTTTGCCTGCACGCCCTGCCGCCGGGCCAAGGCAGCGCTGTTTGCCCTCTCGCCGGAGCTGTTCCGGCGGGTGATGAATCATTGAACCATTGACGAGGAAAGGCAGAAGAGCATGGCGCAACATGCAAGAATAAAACGAACGCCCCCGCCGGACGGCGCACGCCGCCGATGGTGGCAGAACCGGCTGCTGCAGCTGCTGGCGGCTTTTGTGCTGCTGTGCCAGCTGCCGGACTGAAACTGTACACGGATTATACGAATAGTCATTTTCAGGTGACCTTTTACCGGGTGACCTCCAGCCATGTGTCGGAAAAGCTGCGGGTCCTGTTTTTGTCGGACCTGCACCTGCGGGAATACGGCGAGCACAACGAGGAGCTGATCCAGACCGTGCAGGAGCTGGACCCGGACCTGATCCTGCTGGGTGGTGACCTTGTCACCTTCCCGAACCCGGAGTATGAGAATATGCTTTCGCTGTGCCGCAGCCTTGCCGATGTGGCCCCGCTGTACGGGGTGCTGGGCAACCACGAAAGCGAGATGATCTACGGCGGGGTGGATGACCAGCTGGCCGAAAAATTTTCGGAGGCCGGGGTGCAGCTGCTGCGCAATGAGACCCGCACCATCCAGATCGGGGAAAACAACGTGGAGCTCATCGGGCTGGAAGGTGCCCTGAAGGACTTTTACAAATACGGTGCCAGCGACTGTGTGGAGAGCCTGAGCCGCCAGTACGACACCTTCCGCATCTGCATCAACCATGTGCCCATGGCCTTTGTGGACTACATGCAGGATGCGCCCTTTGACCTGGCGCTGGCCGGGCACACCCACGGCGGCCTGATCCGCCTGCCGGTGCTGGGGCGGCTGTACACCGCAGAGGAGGGGCTGTTCCCGGAGTATGCGGGCGGCATGTACCAGCTGGACAGCGGGGCACCCCTCATCGTGGGCTGCGGCCTGGGCGACTCCAACCAGATCCCCCGCGTATACAATCCGCCGGAGCTGGTTCTGGTGGATGTGAACTGGTACTGAGATGAACGAACTTGAAAGGAGGCCCGGAGACGTGGTGACAAAGATCAAGCAGATCTTCAAACAGGCTGTGCTGCGCTTCTGGAGCCTGCGGGTGCCGTTGATCGTGGTGTGCATCCTGCTCGCGGCACTGCGGTGCACCGCACAATATCAGGACAGCAGCCGGGTGGCCTCGGCCCAGATGACCCTGAACTACTCCGAGGCATCGCAGGGGCTCAACCCCAACCGCACCCGGTTTACGACTACCGACCTGACCTCCGACGAGGTGCTGCAGAGCACCCTGTACAACGCCGGACTGGAAGGTCAGATGACGGTGGAACAGCTGCGCAAGGCCATTACGGTGGAACCCACCGATGTGACCAACGTGAGCAGCTCGGAAAACTACATCACCACCAGCTGCAGCATCAGCCTGCAGCTGGAAGAACCCTGCCAGCACCTGACCGCAGCCACGCTGCTCCGGATCTTCTGCGGCAGTTACAAGGATTATTTCATGGAGCACTACGGCGAGAACCAGAGCGTGTTCTCCTGCACCATGCCGGATTACTTTGACACCGAGCCGTATCTGCGCCTCAAGAGCCTGACGCTGCGGGCCGACCAGCTGGACCGCTACCTCACGGCCCGTGTCAGCGAGAACAAGAGCTATCAGGACGCCACCACCGGCAACACCTTCCTGAGCCTGTCCAAGCAGATCCAGAACGTGATCAACTACGAGATCCCGCGCATCCAGGCCTATATCCTGCGGGGCGGCCTGTCGGCGGATGTTTCTTCCCTGACGGCCATGCTGCAATACAAGCTGCAGATCGAGCAGCTGGACTATCAGGAGCAGATGGCCTACTACAACTCCGACAATCAGGGCATTGGCCTGTACGATGAGAGCATGAGCGCCATCGTCATGATCCCCACGCTGGACGAGAACAGCGAGTTCTATATGTCCCGCACCAAAACGGCGCTGGACACCATGGCCAGCGACGCCGACGGTGCCCTGGCGGAGGCGACCTCCCATCAGGATGTGATCACCACCACCCAGTATGTGGTGCAGCAAATGCAGACCATGAGCGACCCGGCGGGCCTGACCACGGTGAACGCCATGCTGCAGGAACTGGAAACCACCATGGATCAGATCCAGCAGGCACTGCGGGTGACGGATGCCTCCTATATCATCTATAAGACCCAGAACTACCTGGTGTTCAACTATGCGGCCGGCTCCTTTGTGCAGCAGATCGGCCTCAAGCGGGTGATCGTGGAAATGGCAGTCTTTGTGGTGCTGTGCTTCGGCCTGTGCATGGTTCGCACCGCCCGGCAGATCCGGAAGGAGGAACAGCGTTGAAAAAGTTTGATATCCTGCGCTACCTCCGGCGGTTCTTTGCACTGGTGCTGGCCGTGACCATGGCGGGCACAGTGGTGGTGTACTGGTACTGCAAGAACAACCAGACCTACACCGCCAGTGTGAACATCAAGTACCTGCACGACGGCATCAAGGACGGCTTTGCCCCGGACGGCACCGCCATGAACGTGGACGAGATCTATTCTTCCAAGGTCATCTCGCAGGCCATGGAGAGCCTTGGGCTGCAAAGCGGCATCAACCTTGTGCGCTCCCACTGCACGGTGGAAGAGCTGATCCCGGACGACCAGAAGGCCCTGCAGGAAGCTCTCATCGACAAGGGGGAAGAGTCTACCTACTTCCCGGACGAATACAAGGTGACGCTGGTGGTGGACGGCAGCCTGGGTGCGAGCTACGCCCGCCGGGTGCTGGATGCCATCATCAGCAGCTATTCCACCATCTACACGGAGGAATATGTGGAGCTGCCCCTGACCATGAACCCCTCCAGCGGCCTGCTGAACAGCGGCTACGACTATTACGAGTGCGTGGACGTGCTGTCGGCCGACACCACCGAAGTGCTGAACTATCTGGAGGATAAAAAGACAAACTATCCCAACTTCCGCTCTTCGGTCACGGGTTATTCCTACGAGGACCTGTACGACATCTATAAGATGCTGTACGACTACGAGATCCCGTCGCTGTACGCGAATGTGATGACCGGGCCGCAGGTGCGCAACGCCGACAAGCTGTGCCGCAACCTGACCCAGAGCATCGAGAGCAGCGTGCAGAACGAGCAGGTGTATCAAGAGCGGGAAGCCTACCTCAGCGGCCTGATCCAGAACTACTCGGAGAAGAACCGCGACCTGATCAACTACCATTACCACAACGACGCCAACGACAGCGGCACCGACTACATCCTGAAGAACGTAGAGGCCTACGATGACAACCAGAGCAAGCAGATCACCTACGATTCGCTGATTTTGGAGTATGTGGAGATCGACAAGACCCTGCGCAGCAGCGCCATCCGCCGGGCCTACACCCAGCAGCTGCTGGACACCTTCCAGGCAGCCGGCGGGGTGGGCGGCGATGAGGCCTCCCATGCCGCGATCGAGTCGGAGATCAACAAGTACGAGCAGACGCTGGTGGACTACTACCAGATCGTGAACCAGACCAGCATGGAGCACAACCGCTCCCTGAGCGCGGACTATCTGCAGACCACCAGCTCCACCAGAGTGTGGCCCAGCATCAACACCAAGCTGTATCTGGCCATCGGCTTTGTATTCTTCTTCCTCGTGGGCTGCGCACTGGCCGTTGTGGTGGGCCGTTCCCGCGACTTTGTGGAATACTTTATGTATGTGGACAAAAAGACCGGTCTGCCCAACCGCGACCGTGTGGATGCCATGATGGCACGGCTGGAAAAGCAGGGCCTGCTGCCCAGCCACTTTACCTGCATGTGCTTCCAGTTTACCAGACTGAACCATCTCTCGCGGGAGTATGGTTACTCGGTGGGCAACCATGTCCTGCGGGACTTTGCCGGGCTGGTGGCGGCCCTTGGCACCGAGGAGAGTTTCATCGGTTCCAACGGTGCGGGCCAGATCGTGGGCTTCTTCCGGGAATGCAACGCCGTCAAGGCGGAGGCCATTCTGGAAGTGCTGGACGAGCAGATCCAGGAGTACAACAGCCTGAACCCGGATTACGCCATCGAGTACAGGGCAGCCAGTGCCACCTCGGATGACGAAAAGGAATTCAACATCCGGGATCTGCTGCGCTGCGCATTCAAGAAGCTGCGGGTTGCCAATAAGCCGCAGCCGGAGACCGCACACGAGACGGTGTAAAAAAGATAAGGAGGCGGCAGTCATGCTGCAGAATCAACGGGCCTGCCAGCTCGTCCGTTCCAAAACCGGCTGTGAGCCGCTGGCACTTGCCGTGGCGTGGGGTGCCCGCACGGCGGGCCGCTGTGCCGCCGGGGTGCTGGGAGCCGTGAAGCATCAGCGCTTTTCCGACCAGCAGCTGGAGACCTTTGCCGCCCGCGCGCCGGGCATCTGCCCGAAGCCGGTGTACGATGCCGGGGAGCCCTGCCCGCTGCCGCCGCAGGACGATGCGGTGGATGTGTCGGTGATCGTGCCGGTGCACAACGGGGAGCGCTTTTTGCGCGCCTGTCTGGACAGCATCCTGCACCAGAACACCACTCGCCGCCTGCAGGTGCTGGCGGTGGAG
>ENA-OPAC01001530-OPAC01001530.1-human-gut-metagenome-genome-assembly--contig:-NODE-1530-length-10535-cov-4.852576_pt1 | contig 10535 bp, 8 predicted proteins | sample MGYA00241052_ERZ501420 | MGnify/ENA primary metagenome ERZ501420 (study PRJEB25962, sample SAMEA2042513) | human gut metagenome | biome: human gut; feature: human-associated habitat; material: faeces... | reverse complement strand
GACCTCACTCGCCCCATCTTCCGCAAGAATATGGTCGTGGTAGAGCAGGCGCCCTATATTGATTGATAAGACAGGAAAGGTAAGATTTTTATGATTAGATTTAATAACGATTACAACCGCGGTGCATTTGATTGCATTTTGAAGGCACTGGCGGATACAAATACAACCAGCTATCCGGGATATGGTGAGGATGAGTGGTGCGATAAGGCTGAACAGATTATTAAGGGGCTTATTGACAGAGATGATTCCATGATTAAATTTATTCCGGGTGCGACACAGGCCAATTATGTTGTGGTTGCGGCGGCGCTTTCACCGGTGCAGAGCGTGATTGCAGCGGATACGGGACATATCAATTGCCACGAGGCAGCTTCTATTGAGAATACAGGTCATAAGATTCTTGCGCTTCCTAACACGGATGGTAAAATCAGTGCTGCGCAGATTGAGGCGTGTGCTGCAGAGTATTATGACAATGCAAAGCCTGAGTATCTGACAGAGCCAAAGATGGTTTATATTTCATTTCCGACTGAGCAGGGTACTCTTTATACGAAAAGAGAGCTTTGCGATATCAGTGCTGTCTGCAAGAAATACGGTATGTACCTGTTTGTTGATGGTGCGAGAATGGGGTATGGACTGGGCTCAGATAAAAATGACCTTACACTTTGTGATTTTGCCATGCTTTCGGATGTTTTTTATATCGGTGGCACAAAGTGTGGTGCGCTCTTTGGCGAAGCGCTGGTTATAAATGCTGAGGATATCAAGTATCGTTTTAAGGCTTATATGAAGCAAAACGGTGCAGTGCTTGCAAAGGGCTGGCTGATGGGCTTACAGTTTGCCACTATGCTTGAGAATGACGATTATTTTGAAAAGACAAAGCGTGCCGATGAGCTTGCCATGCAGATTAAAGCAGCATTTGAACAGAAGAAGGTACCGTTTTGGGTTGAGAGCTTTACAAATCAGCAGTTTGTGATTTTATCGGATGAGCAGAAGAAGACACTTGCCGAGAAATACTATTTTGAAGAGATGGGAAGAGAGAAGGATGGCACTGTAGTACGATTCTGCACCAGCTGGGCCACGAAACAGGAGGAGGTTGATGCACTGGTTTTAGATATATCAAAGCTGGTGTAGTAACAGATTTATAGTTTTTCGTACATTTCGTATAGTTTTTTAAATTTATGCTTGCATTCTTCTAAACTTTTTGGTAGAATAATGCTTGTTCGCAGGAGTGGCGGAATTGGCAGACGCGCAGGCTTCAGGTGCCTGTGGTAGCAATATCGTGTGGGTTCAAGTCCCATCTCCTGCATTAACAGGGAAGTCGGTGAACGGCTTCCTATTTTATTTTGTGCAGATAATTTTGAAAGCCTATTGGCTATTAATGGTCTGTAACCGTTGCCTGCCACACTGAGGGGGTACAGCTGTCACAGGAATTTGATTATTATATTGGAGATGGGATTGCAGCGTGAAGAGATTGAATCTATCTTATATTAATGTAATATGTGTGTTTGTTTTGTCCTTTGCTGTTATGGAGTATGTAAATCTTTTGATTGGCAGAGTGGGTGGATTTCCTGTGCTTGCAGGGGTGCTTGTGTCATATTCCGTTATGAGATATGGCAGCTTTGCAAGGAAAAATATGGCATGCTACATGGGCATCTATATACTGACATGGTTTATCGGCACGGTAGTGTTATTCATTGCAAAATACTCAGGCTGGGGCAATATCAAAAAGCTTGGTCCGGCGCAGTATTTCAAGGCACTGTACGGCTCAACCCTGTCAGAGATATGGGGATATTTTTTTGCAATTGTGCTAATGCTGACAGTGATTGTTTCACTTTTTCCGCTTACCGTAATAAAAAGCAGGAAAATATATGCACGGTATGTGTTGGGAAATACGCTTTTTTGGACGATAATACTCATACCGCTTAGGTTTATAGACAAGAAATTTGTCAATCACAAGGTGATGTGGCAGGCCGGCTGTATGATGGCCTTTGCTGCGTTTTTGCTTGTGCTGGAGCTTTTCGTTGTATACAGACTGGTGAAATACAGGTATTGCGATGAACATGCAGACAGGAAAGTGCGCATTCACAGACGCAGGGTTCGAAGGAAAACCATAAAAGCTGTAATAGTCATTGTGCCGGTCGTTGTCATTGCAATTATTGTTGTTTACACATATTTCATGTCGCCTTCAAACGAGCCGGCTGAGTATGAAAAGGTCGCAAGCTGTATCACAAATGATGACAGGCTTGGGCCTATGGTTTATGACAGTCAGGTGTATATTCCGATAACCATAGAGCTTGACTATGCAGGGACTGGCAGTCCGCTTGGCTATGTTGTATACAAGGATCAGGACTATAGCAGCAGGTACTATGAGCTTGCAGCTTCAAACCTCTTATATATGAATAAGAACGGTGACGATACATATTTACAGATGTCGGGCAACGCATCAAATTCATACAAGAAGCTGTCTGTAGTTGAAAAAAGCAATTCATGGAAGGACTGCAGCGTTTTTCTCATGTGGGATGAGGAGTGGCAGTCAGAGTCGCGCTACAGCAAGGATGTCACAGGCTATACGGAGTGCGATGAGGATTTCATAAAAAGTCTTGAGGATACCTTTGGCGCAGTGAAAATAAATCCGGCAGACTTCAAGGACTATGATGCCTATTTTACAATAGAGGGCTACAAATCCATGAAGGATGCCATAGAGAGTGACAGTCATGTGGGCACCTGGGTGGGCTGCATACTGGCAAAAGACGATAAATTTTACTATGGCAGCTACGACAATGAAATCACAGGAGGACAGCTTCAGATGCTGCGCCATGTGCTCGGCGGTAATTGATATAGCATTTAATTTTTGCCGAAAGAAAATTAAAGTAAAAAGAAATAAAAAAAGGATTTTTAAAAATCACGTCGAATAATAACTAGTGTAGAGCATAATTAGTGTAGAGCACTGTTAGTGGAATGTAACGCTATTTGTTACATTTGTGTGTGAATAGCAGCAGAACATAACGACTGTGACAGCGAGGAGGCAGATAAATGACTATTCGCGAGCAGATAGAAAAACGTGAGCAGGAAATACTTAGTCCGTTCGCATGCCTGAGCATCAACTCAAGAGGCAGGGACTATGATGAGCCGCAGTGCGATATCAGGCCTGTTTTTCAGCGGGACAGGGACCGGATACTGCATAGCAAGGCATTCAGGCGTCTGAAAAATAAGACACAGGTGTTTCTTACGCCAAAGGGCGACCATTACCGCACACGTATGTCGCATACGCTTGAGGTGTCGCAGAATGCCAGGACAATAGCCAAGGCACTGAGACTGAATGAGGATCTGGTGGAGGCTATAGCGCTGGGACACGACCTGGGGCATACACCGTTTGGACATGCGGGTGAGCGCATCCTCAATGAGATATACGAGGGTGGCTTTAAGCATAATGAGCAGAGTGTGCGCATAGTGGAGAAGCTCGAAAAGGACGGAGCAGGACTCAATCTGACATGGGAGGTCAGAGATGGTATGCTAAATCACCAGACCTCGCTCATGCCACACACCTTAGAGGGCAAAATAGTCAGGCTTTCAGACAAGATAGCCTACATAAATTCAGACTTTGATGATGCAATCCGCGCACAGCTTCTGTGCGAGGATGATATACCGCTTGAGATAAGAAACACGCTTGGACACAGCACCAAGGCCAGGCTCAATCATATGGTGCACAATATCATCACAAACAGCATGGGAAAGGACGATATATGCATGTCAAAAGAGTCCGCGGAGGCAATGCAGGATTTGCGTAAATTCATGTTCGCAAACCTCTACAACAATCCAGTCGCAAAAAGCGAGGAGAAAAAGGCCAAGGCGATGCTCAAGCAGCTTTATTTCTATTATATGGAGCATATAGAGGAGCTGCCGCAGAAATACCTCGCCATGCTAGGGCAGGGTGATGACAAGGGGCGCATCATATGCGACTATATATCAGGCATGACAGACCAGTATGCCACCACGAAATTCCACGAGTATTTCGTACCGGTAGCCTGGGAAATCGACGGATATTGATAATTCGTACAGGCTCTTAGCAGCGTAGCGTTAGCCGGTTGTAAGAGCTAAGTGCCGCACTGCAGACGCGCTCACCGGGCGACACCAACCATAAAGAACAGTAAGGGGATGATAAAATGCCGTACTACTCTGACGAGCTTGTAGAGGAGGTACGTTCGCGAAATGACATAGTCGATGTCATAGGAAGCTACGTGCACCTTCAGAAAAAGGGAAGTACCTATTTTGGATTATGCCCATTCCATAACGAAAAGACAGGATCCTTTTCCGTCTCACCGAATAAGCAGATGTACTATTGCTTCGGCTGTGGAGCCGGAGGCAATGTATTTACATTTCTCATGCAGTATGAGAACTTTACCTTCCCTGAGGCCATGCAGGAGCTTGCAGACCGTGTGGGAATTGAGCTTCCCAAGCAGGAGATGACCTCAGCACAAAGGAGGGAGGCAGACAGGCGTACACAGCTGCTTGAGATAAATAAAGAGGCTGCGAAGTATTTTTATATGCTGCTTCGTGGACCGAGAGGACAAAGGGCGCATGAGTATTTCAAAAAGAGAGAGCTGTCTGATGAGACAATGCAGAAGTTCGGGCTTGGTTACTCGGACCAGTACAGTGATGATCTGTACAAGTATCTGCGCAGCAAGGGCTATGATGATGAGATACTTAAGGAGACAGGTCTTGTGACGATAGATGAGGTCAGAGGCGGGCACGATAAGTTCTGGAATCGTGCGATGTTTCCGATTATGGATGTGCACAACCGCGTCATAGGCTTTGGAGGCCGAGTGATGGGTGACGGAGAGCCAAAGTATTTAAACTCTCCGGAGACAAAGATATTTGATAAGAGCCGTAATCTTTACGGACTTAATATAGCAAGGAGCACGAGGAAAAACCAGCTCCTTTTGTGTGAGGGCTACATGGATGTCATAGCACTGCATCAGGCGGGCTTTGACAATGCGGTGGCGTCGCTTGGTACGGCGCTCACGAGCGGACATGCCTCACTATTAAAGAGATACACCAATGAGGTGTATCTGACATATGACAGTGATGGCGCCGGGGTAAAGGCAGCGCTGCGTGCGATTCCGATACTCAAGGAGGTAGGCATCACAACAAAGGTCATTAACATGCGGCCGTACAAGGACCCGGATGAGTTTATCAAGGCGCTTGGCGCACAGGAGTATGAGGAGCGTATCAAAAAGGCTGAAAACAGCTTTATGTTTCAGATACGGATCATGCAGGCAGGCTATGATATGGACGATCCCGAGTCAAAAACCGCATTTTATAATGAAATCGCAAAGAAGCTGCTTGGTTTTACCGAGGAGCTTGAGCGGACAAACTACACGCAGGCAGTGTCAAGAGAGTACAGCATACCATACGACGACTTAAGAAAGCTCGTAAACAGTATGGCAATGAAGGGCGGTATCGTAAAGCCCCAGACAAAGCTTAAAAGTGGAATCAATGAGAAAAATAAAAAGGAGGATGGCATGAAGCAGTCGCAGAAGCTTCTCATCACATGGCTCATAGAGGATAATTCACTTTTTGACAGGATAAAGGGGCGTATCAGTGCAGATGACTTTACCGAAGAGCTGTACCACAAGGTGGCTAAGGAGGTTTTTTCACAGTACGAGACCACGCATACAGTAAATCCGGCCAGGATAGTAAGCATGTTTACCGATGAGGACGAACAGCGCGAGGTGGCAGGGCTTTTCAATGCCACAATCCATCAGGTGGAGGGCAAAAATGACAAGGCAACCGCACTCAGGGAAACCGTTGTCCGTATCAAGCAAAACAGCATAGACTACCGCTCAAAGCATCTGGCACCTACAGATATGGAGGGCATGATGAGGATTATTGAGGATAAGCGTGCACTCGAAGAATTGCAAAAAATACCAGAATAAAGAGGAAAATAAAATGGCAAAGAAAAAGGAACAAAAAGACATGGCACAGGAGCAGGAGCAGAGACTGAATTTCCAGCAGAAGCTTATTGAGATTCTTGAGCTTGGAAAAAAGAAAAAGAATATGCTCGAATATCAGGAAATTGCAGATTTTTTCAAGGACTTAAATCTGGATCCGGAGAAGTTTGAGATGGTAATTGATTATCTCGAGCAAAACGGCATAGACGTGCTTAAAATCAGCAATGATGATGACGTGGATGATGATATCATACTCGATGAAGAGGATGAGGTAGAGGTTGAAAAGATTGATCTCTCAGTACCGGAGGGAGTCAGCGTCGAGGATCCTGTCCGTATGTATCTTAAGGAAATAGGTAAGGTACCTCTTCTCTCAGCAGATGAGGAGATTGAGCTCGCCCAGAATATGGAGGACGGAGCGGTAGCAACCGAGAAGATTAATGTACTAAAGGGCCGCCTTGATGAGGAAAAGGCTGAGATAAAGGAAGAGATAAAGACACTGCAGAGGGATGTGGACAAGGGAGCAGATGCCAAAAAGCGTCTTGCAGAAGCAAACCTGCGTCTTGTTGTCAGCATCGCAAAGAGATATGTGGGAAGAGGAATGCTTTTCCTTGACCTGATTCAGGAGGGAAACCTGGGCCTCATCAAGGCAGTTGAGAAGTTCGACTACAAGAAGGGCTACAAATTCTCTACATATGCCACATGGTGGATTCGCCAGGCTATCACAAGAGCCATAGCAGATCAGGCCAGAACAATCCGTATTCCTGTGCATATGGTTGAGACAATCAACAAGCTCATCCGTGTGTCAAGACAGCTCCTTCAGGAGCTTGGCAGAGAGCCTTCACCGGAGGAAATTGCCAAGGAGATGAACATGCCGGTAGAGCGTGTGCGTGAGATACTCAAGATATCGCAGGAGCCTGTTTCACTTGAGACTCCAATCGGTGAGGAGGAGGATTCACATCTTGGTGATTTCATCAAGGATGATAATGTACCGGTTCCTGCTGATGCGGCAGCATTCACACTTCTTAAGGAGCAGCTTGAGGAGGTGCTTGGAACTCTTACAGAGAGAGAGCAGAAGGTACTCACACTCCGCTTTGGCTTAGAGGACGGCAGAGCCAGAACACTTGAAGAAGTAGGTAAGGAGTTCAACGTCACTCGTGAGCGTATCCGTCAGATTGAGGCAAAGGCGCTAAGAAAGCTTCGTCATCCAAGCAGAAGTAGAAAGCTTAAGGACTACTTAGAGTAAGATGATTAGGCTATCCAGAAGAATGAAGGCAGTGGCATCAATGGTCACGGCCGGCTACACGCTGTGTGATGTGGGAACCGACCATGGCTATGTGCCTATTGCCCTGGTGCAGAGTAATATAATACCGAAAGCAATTGCTGTTGATATAAATAAGGGACCGCTTGAGCGCGCCAATGAGCATATACGGGCAAACGGTCTGACAGAGCAGATTACCACAAGGCTTTCCAATGGGCTTGAAGCGATACACGACGGAGAGGTTGACTCTATTGTCATAGCAGGAATGGGAGGAGAGCTTGTTATTCACATTTTAACCGCAGGGGAGACAGTGTGCAGGTCGGCAAAGGAGCTGATTCTGCAGCCACAGTCGGAAGTGAGCAAAGTCCGTGAATATGTAAGGAACACAGGCTATAAGATAGTTGATGAGGATATGATTTTGGAGGACGGAAAATACTATCCGATGTTCAGATGTGTGCCGTGTGCGGACAATTCCGCATGGGACAATATGGACGAGACGACGGTTACTGTATGCGATTTGTACGGACCGGTACTTATCAAAAACGGTAATCCGGTGCTTCGGAAGTTTCTTGTCAGGGAACACCACAAGCTGGCTGCCATCATGCAGCAGCTAAGGACACAGGAGATGAGTGATTCCATCATGGACAGAATCGAGCAGATAAACGAGATGATGGCATACAATGAGGCAGCATATTCGACTATGGGGGCAATAAGAAATGCAGGAATATAGTGTGAAGGTGACCTTGCCGGATGGACAGGTCATGGCAGTGACAGCATCAGAAAGTGATACTTTAGAAGCCGTAGCAGACAGATTCAAGGATTATTATGAGGATGACATAATCCTTGGAATTGTAAACGGCAGGCTTCGTGAACTGAATAAGAAAATAAAAAGTGACTGTGAGCTTAGCTTTGTGACGACAGCTGACAGGGATGGCAGGCGTACATACAGAAGAAGTGTTGTGCTGCTTTTGCAGAGGGCTATATACGATGTATATGGCAGCATGACACAGCTTCATGTGATGCATTCGCTCGGAGAAGGCTATTATTGTCAGCTTGAGAAAGCAGTGGAGTGTGCGGACAGCCAACAGGAAAAATATAATGAAGATACAGACCAAGGCAGCAGAGAAAACAGTGAGAAAAGCGTGACAGAGCATGATATCGACAGGATAGTATGCAGCATGTACTCATTTGTGGAAAAAGACCTCCCAATTACCAAGCACAGTGCAAAAACACAGTATGCGGAGCAGCTTTTCAAGGAAAAAGGGCTGCATGATAAGGAGAGGCTATTGCACTACAGGAGAAGCTCCAGAGTCAATCTCTATGAGCTGGATGGGGTGGTGGATTATTTCTACGGATTTATGGCACCCTCGACAGGCATGCTCAAATACTTTGATATAGTGCCGTATGAGAGTGGCTTTGTGCTTCTTTTTCCGGGTGCTCACAGCAGGAGCGTTGAGCCGCTTGTGACATCAAATAAGCTGTTTCACACGCTGGATGATTCCAGGGAATGGAGCAAGATGCTTGGAATTGGCACGATAGGCTCACTAAATGATGCGATTGCAGCAGGCAGGGGACAGGAAATCATGCTGCTTCAGGAGGCACTGATGGAGCAGAAGATAGGAAATCTTGCAGCGCAGATCGCTTCGGATGACAAAAAGAAATTCGTTATGATAGCAGGCCCGTCATCATCAGGCAAGACATCGTTTGCCAACAGACTGTCAATCCAGCTTATCGCAAAGGGCAGAAAGCCACATCCGTTAAGTCTGGATGACTACTATGTGGACAGGGAGTTTTGCCCGAAGAATCCGGACGGAAGCTTTGATTTTGAGTGCCTTGAATCTATTGATATAAAGCTGTTCAATGAGGATATGAACAGGCTTCTTAAAGGAGAGGCTGTTGATATGCCATCCTTCAATTTCAAGACAGGAAAGAGAGAGTACCGCGGAAGAAAGCTGGTGCTTGGCCCTGATGATATACTTGTTATTGAGGGTATTCACGGCTTAAATGACAGGCTTTCACAGCTTATCCCGCCTGAGCACAAGTTCAAAATCTATATCTCAGCGCTTACACAGCTCAATATTGATGAGCACAATCCTCTTTCTACCACAGATGAAAGACTTATACGCCGGATTGTGCGTGATGCGCGTACACGAGGTACCAATGCCATGGAGACCATCGCTATGTGGCCGTCTGTCAGAAAGGGTGAAAGGGAGAATATCTTTCCTTTCCAGGAACAGGCGGATGTGATGTTCAACTCTGCACTTGTGTATGAGCTTGCGGTACTCAAGGTGTATGCGGAGCCGTTGCTTTTTGGCATAGAAAGAGACTGCCCGGAGTATCTCGAGGCAAAGAGGCTGCTTAAGCTCTTAGACTACTTTCTTCCGATGCCGGCTGACGGCATACCAAACAATTCACTGCTTCGTGAGTTTGTAGGAGGAAGCTGCTTTAATGTATAAAACTAAAAAATCCCGCATTCCGGCTGTGTATAGAATACTGCTTGTTGCAATTGCAGTCATGGCAATTGGCGGTATTGCCGTAAATTGTTATGTGGGAAATTATTATCGCGCAGATTCAATTGCGGAGGCTGCAATCGATTCAGACAGAGAGGTTGCTGTTACCATAGAAAAGAAGGACAAGCGTATACAGGCCACCCAGTACGACTTAAGGCATAAGAATTATACGATAACCTTTGCACCGCAGGATAAGGAAAAAGCCACAAAGGCATTGATTTTTTATCCGGGAGGCAGGGTGCAATATACGGCGTATGCGCCGCTGATGCATGAGCTTGCAAAGAATAATTTCGTGTGCATACTTGTACATATGCCGGGCAACCTCGCAGTATTGGACCAGAATGCAGCAGACGGTATCATTGAAAAATACAAGGAAATATACCCATCCATACAGGAATGGTACATGGGAGGGCACTCCTTAGGCGGAGCCATGGCTGCAGAATATGTGTCAAAGCATGTAGATGAGTTTGACGGACTATATCTTTTTGCAGCATATTCGACCGCTGACCTGTCGGATTCAGATCTGAGGGTTTTTAGCGTGTACGGTTCAGAGGATGGTGTGCTTGATATGGACAAATACCGCAAATACCGCTCAAACCTGCCGGAGGATACATATGAGTATGTCATTGATGGCGGGTGCCATTCTTATTTTGGAAGCTATGGTCTGCAAAAGGGAGACGGTACACCTGATGTGGCTTTCGAGGAGCAGATAGAGATGACGGTAGACTTTATTACATACAACAGCAAATAATAATTACCGGTAGACTGCATCATATACAACAGCAAATGATAGTTATCGGGAAATAACAAAATGCAACTGAG
>ENA-OPAC01001521-OPAC01001521.1-human-gut-metagenome-genome-assembly--contig:-NODE-1521-length-10559-cov-4.055407_pt1 | contig 10559 bp, 15 predicted proteins | sample MGYA00241052_ERZ501420 | MGnify/ENA primary metagenome ERZ501420 (study PRJEB25962, sample SAMEA2042513) | human gut metagenome | biome: human gut; feature: human-associated habitat; material: faeces... | reverse complement strand
AGTAACAGTAAACACAGTTTTGTATACAGTTAAACCCAGTAAAATCAACGCATGAGGGGAACTGGCTACATTTTAATATCATATCTGGTGGGGAATTGCAGCATGGCCAGTAGATAACTTTGTAAAAGAGAATGACTTTACAGGAAAAACAGTCATCCCATTCTGTACAGCAGTGACCTCGGGAATCGGTGACAGCGGTAATCTTCTGGAAGAGATGACAGGAACAGGTGACTGGAAAGAAGGGGAACGATTCCATGGTGGAGCGTCTGAATCAGATATCAGTTCATGGATAGACAGTCTTGGATTATAAAAGAATATAAAAATATTTGGAGGAATCGTAATAAGTAAGACATAACCTTTAGGTTTAAACTGCCTAACAAAGAGAGACTTCTGTCCGGAGTCTCTTTTTCTTATACTTACAGTAAAGTTTGAAATATAGAAAAGGAAGATAAAGATGGAGATAAGAATTTTAGGAAGAGACTTAGAAGTATCAGAAATCGGATTTGGATGTATGGGAATGAGTCATGCATATGGAACTGTTTCAACACAGAAAGAAGCAGAAGAATTGATTGAAAAAGCGATCGATGAAGGCTGCACATTTTTTGATACGGCAGAGATATACGGAACAACAGAAGACCCTCATCACAATGAAAAACTGCTTGGGGAAGTGTTAAGGCCATATAGAAACAAAATTGTCCTTGCATCAAAGTGTGGGATACGTTTTGATGAAACTGCAACAACTGTAAATAAGCCTTTGATTCCTGATGGACGACCGGAGACGATTAAAGCATCGATTGAGGGATCTTTAATGAGACTTAACACAGACCATCTTGATTTATATTATATTCATCGTATTGACATGACTGTACCGATTGAAGAGACGGCAGGAGCTATGAAGGAGTTAATGGAGCAGGGAAAAATCACACACTGGGGGTTATCAGAAGCCAGTGAAGAGATTATTCGACGTGCACATAAAGTATGCCCGGTTACAGCGATTCAGAACAGATATTCCATGATGTACAGGGATTATGAGAAATTATTCCCGGTGCTTGAAGAATTGAAAATAGGATTTGTTGCATTTTCGCCGCTTGCAAATGGATTACTGACAGCAGCATATCATTCCCATGGGGAATTTGAAAAGCCGGGAGATTATCGAAGCGCAATGCCACAGTTTACAGAAGAAGGATTAAAGGAAAATAATGAATTTATGCCCTGGATGAAAGTGATTGCAGAAGAAAAAAATGCCACGCCTGCACAGATTTCTCTTGCCTGGATGCTTGCAAAGAAACCATATATCGTACCAATTCCGGGAACAAGAAAAGTAAATAGACTGGAAGAAAATATGGAATCAGCAGATATAAAGCTGACTCAGGATGAAGTAAAATCTATTGATGAGATGCTTGCCCATATGCCGATGTCGCAGGTGTTTGGAGGTTCAAAAATACAGAAGAAATAAAAGAGGTGAGCAATGAAAACAAGGAAAAAGATAACCATCGGGGTAATAGTGGCTTTCTTAGCGGTAGTCATGGTGGGTTATATCTATCTGTTTACAGGGGCTAAAATAAGTAAAGGAGAATAGAGATAATGAAGAAAATGTTAGTTGTATATTATTCCTGGTCAAATGGAAATACAAAAAAAATTGCAGAGCAGCTGGCAAATAAGACAGGAGCAGATATCGCAAGAATCGAAACAGCAGAGCCATACAGAGGTAGTCATGAAGAGGTGGTTAAACAGGGAAAAAGAGAGGTAGAAGCAGGCTTTACGCCTCAGATTAATCCATTATCTGTAAATCTTGCAGATTATGATGTACTTGCGATTGGAACGCCAACATGGTGGTATACAATGGCACCTGCAGTGCTGACATTTCTAACAGTAAACGACTTTACAGGAAAGATAGTGATTCCATTTATGACAAATGGCGGATGGCCAGGACATGTAATTAAAGATATGAAGGACAAGTGCAAAGGAGCTGCCTTTGCACATGAAATGCAGATTCAGTTTGATTCTATGGGTAAAGACCATCTGGAAACTTCGGAAGATGTGATTACAGAATGGATCGGGCAGATAAATACTGATATAAACAAATAACCATAAGGAGAGATAAGACAATGAGAAAGAATTTTGGAGTAAAACCATTTTTATATCCACAGCCGGTTATGATTCTGGGAACCTATGATGAAAATGGAAAGGCAAATGCAATGAACGCTGCATGGGGCGGAATTGTAGGTGCAAATGAGATTATTGTAGATTTGTCTGCCCATAAGACAACAGACAATATTATAAAAAATAAGGCTTTTACAGTAGGTGTGGCAGATCTTGAACATCTGGTTGCCTGCGATTATGTGGGAATTGTTTCTGCAAATAAAGAAGAATATAAGATGCAAAAAGCAGGCTTTACTACAACGAAGAGTGAATATGTAAATGCACCAGTCATAAATGAACTTCCATTGACTCTTGAGTGTGAACTTGTAAAAGTTATTGATGAAAGCAAGTATCTTGCAGAAATCAAAAATGTAAGTGCAGATGAGAAATATCTCGGTGATGACGGAGAAATTGATCTTAGTAAGTTTACACCAATTACATATGATCCGGTACATCACGGATATTACAGACTTGGAGAACGTGTGGGAAATGCTTTTAAGGATGGAGCAAAGTTAAAATAAGGACAGGTGATTAAAGTGAAAAAATTGTACAGACAGCACTTATCGCTTCTGGAATGATTAATACATCTTTAGTACATCATTTTGAAAATGCAAAAGCTCATGCTAAAAAGATGATATTCCCGATTGGAGAGCCAAATGATAAATTTGCACAATATTTTACAGGAAAAAGTTTTTTGGCTCCTGTATCTACGTCGCAGGTTGGAATCTTTAATGTGACGTTTGAACCCGGTTGCAGGAATAACTGGCATATTCATCATGCAAAAAGCGGGGGAGGACAGATTCTTATCTGCATTGCAGGACGTGGATACTATCAGGAAGAAGGAAAAGAAGCAGTAGAAATGAAACCTGGAGATTGTGTCAATATTCCGGCAGAAGTAAAACACTGGCATGGAGCAGCACCAGATGAATGGTTTTCACATCTGGCAATTGAAGTACCGGGAGAAGAAACATCATCAGAATGGTGTGAAACAGTAACTGATGAGATATATGAAAAACTGAAATAACTACTTAAGTCCAATGTGAAATTTACTTTTTTATTTAACGGAAGAATATAGATAAGAACTAAGACTTGACAAAATCAAACCAATACTCTGTATTTAGCAGTGGAGATTCTATACCCAAAAACAGAAAACGTGAATGCACAAATGAAGCTCAAACCCTTGTGGTTTGGGCTTTTTCTAATGTCATTCAGAACTGGATGCGAAACAGAAATACAGGTGAGTTTTTGGCTGTTTGGGAAGAACTGCATAATCCAGATTTTAACCGTGTGCAATTCGAGGCGGTTAGAAGTGAGGCAGGATTAAACAGGTTTGTTATGATGCCAATCAAATGGATTGAACAGACCAATGCTATTGGAATAGTGTCAAAAGCAGGCAGATATGGTGGAGGAACTTATGCACATAGCGATATTGCAATGGCATTTGCTACATGGATTTCTCCAGAATTTCAACTGTATATTATGAAAGATTACAGCAGGTTAAAACAAGATGAAAATAGTCGATTTTCATTGGACTGGAACCTGATTATAAAATACAATTAAGAAAACTATATCATAATAAAGATACTATTTTATCAGATATGGATTCTCTTGATTATGAGGATAAGCATTATCAGCGAAGAAAAACAGATTTAGAGAACCATTTGTACAAGACTTATGATAAAATAGATGATGCAGAGGAACTGCTGGTATCTGCAAAGGTTAAGAAACGTTCTCTGCTGGCAGATAAGATTACAGGTGATAACATTTACAAGGCACTCGTGTTCTTTGATAAATTGTATGCTCAAATGAACGAAGCAGAGAAACGGGAGTTCCTGTCGCAGTTAGTGGATAATGTGCAGATTTACGAAGAACGCAAAGAGAATGGTCAGTGGCTGAAATCTATAGAATTTAAGTTGCCAATTATAGAAAAAGAGTTTACACTAAGTTTGGACAATGATACACAAAATGAAACGGTTGTCAAATTATCCCTAAAAAAAGATACACCTAAGATTGAGGTTACAATGGAGCCTGATGAAGAGAGTAATTATACACCAGAGGAAAAGGCTACTTATTCAAAGATTAAGGAATATGTGAAGGAAAAGTATGGTGTGAATGTGCATACTTTTTATATTGCACAGGTAAAGCGGATGTGTGGTCTGGACATGGGTGAGAATTATAATAAGTCCAAGAAAGAGAATCCAGAGGTGAAGCAGTGTCCACAGGAGAAGGTGGAGTATATTAAGGACGCGTTGAGGCATTTTAAATTGATTTAGTAAAATTGATGGTATTATGTCACGGCAACATCACTACATACTCAAACAAAGCATGAAAATAAGACGTTTTTCGTTTGGGAAAGTGCTCTACTACACGTTTTTAAAAAAATAGCTCGGTATGGTTACTTTAAATGGATAATTGACATTATGGTATATATGCCATATAATATTTACAAAGGTGATTACATGACAGAATTTAAACTGATAGCATATGAAAAAGAAAATGGCGAAGTTCCAGTAGAAGAATTTCTGGATTCTGTTAATCCTAAGATGCGAGCTAAAATATTTGGATTGCTTGGTATATTACAAGAAAAGGGAAATATGCTTAGAGAACCTTACAGTAAACATCTGGATGATGGAATATTTGAATTGCGTTGTAAATTCGGAAGTGATATTACCAGAGTTTTATATTTTTTCTATTATGAGGGAAAAATAATACTGACGAACGGATTTGTTAAAAAGACACAGAAAACTCCTAAAGAGGAGATTGAGATTGCAAAGGATAGAAGAAAAGATTTCATAGAAAGGGTGATGAAGGATGAGAACATTTGATGATATGCTTTCTAAGCAGCTAAAAGATGATGAGTTCAGAAAAGAATATGAAGCTATTCAGCCAGAGATGGATGTCATAAGAGCTATCGTGGATGCTCGTACTTCTCAGAATATGACGCAGAAGGAGCTTGCAGAACGTACTGGTATTAACCAGGCAGACATCAGCAAGCTTGAGAATGGAACACGAAACCCTTCTGTTAATTTGCTTAAAAGATTAGCGGATGGTATGGGAATGGCTCTTAAGATTGAGTTTGTACCTAAACAGAAAGCATGATTATGTGACCTCACTGGATTGGTGTCTGGTGAGGTTATTTTTATAGGTTTTGAGTTATTTGAATAAAGTGATTATATATACAGAAGGAAAATTATTATGATACTTTTATTTAGCGTAGTAGGTATTTTTGTACTATTTGCTTTAAAATATTTTATTGACAAGAAAGATAATGCAAATATAAAGGTTAAAGAATTCATAGTTAGTAAGAAATTTCTTGAGACAGTAACGGAATTAATTGTTATAATACTTGGTGCAACAATAGCCATTAATTTTACTAATATACAAGAAAAAAAGGAAAATAAACAAAGAACAATAGCATTATTAGAAGCCACTAAATCTGAGATTGAAGAGTCATATAATTTAAATAGTGCTTTTATATAAAAGTATGATGAAGGCAATTTTACAATAGGCGAATTGAAATATAATGCATCATGCAATTTAAGTACGCTGAATAAAGTCCTTGACAATGATATGGTAATAGTCACGATAACGCCTATATCTTATCAAGTGCTATGTAATAATATGGATAATGCAAATATTTTTAATGATATGAGAAATAATGCAGATAATGAAGATGGGAATATATATACATATGTTAAGGGCATCAATTCTCATTTAGAAACAATTTTATATGAAATAGATAATGAAATATTATATTTGAAGGGAAAATATACAGAGAAAAATGTTCAAAACAAATATTACGAGCATATAGAAACTAAATATATTCCTATAGATACAGAAAATAATTAATGTGTGTTATAAGATCACTTGGTGGTCTTTTTTATTTGCAATTAAGCCGAAAATACAACAGTCATATTTATTTTACATTAAAAAGTTTCAAAGTGAGGGGGAATAAATATGGCAGTAGCAATAAAAAGGGTTATACAGTTTAGCCATGCAAAAATGAATTCGGTGCAATCGGAACAAACAAGAATTCGTGCAAAGAATAAGTACAAGAATGATCATATATGTGAAGAATTTAAGAAATTCAATTTACATCCTATTAACAATACAGAAGGACTTACTTATAATCAGTATTTCAAAAAAAATTGTAAAAGAAGAACTGGTGGTAAGAAAAAAGTTGATGTTGTAAGTGAAATGGGGGGGGGAAAAGGATTTTTATTTAGATAAATTATACACTGGAAAAGGTGGAGGAAAAACAACTTGCTGTGTAGAATCAATGGTAATATCGCTTAATGACAGAATAGATGCAACAGAAGAACTAATATAAGCTCAGTACTTAGTGAGCTTAGTAGTGTCAAAAATTGATTTTCATAAAAATTGTGCAGGTTGTATAGCAAAAGTGCTGTATAGCCTTTTTTTGAAAAAACTTTAGATGATTTGTCAATGGAAAATTAAAGCATTATTTGAGAGAATATAAGTACAAAAAGCAAGTCTTTCATACATAACTAAAACTATAATGGTTGTCTGGTGGCGAGAAAGGAAGCTGCTTTGCAGGAGATGCAGATTGAAGGTTTTAGTGAGAAAGAGTATGCAATGGTAAGGTTGGAGAACGTGGGAGATGCTTTGTTTCAAGTGCTATTACTTGATGATGTAAATTTGGAAATGGGGAAGATGTATGCGAGATTTTATACATTTTTTGTTAGGTAAAGAGCATCAAATCGAAATTTTTTGATATGATTTGGATTATATGAGAAAAAGAAGGTGAATTAATGGAAAAATATCAAGGTGTTGCAATAACAGATGGAGTTAACAGAAAAAATCATATGTTGCCATTCAGTACGATTATTAAGTCATACCATGATTCATGGAATTCTATTATTCCGATGAATCTAGGACATGATAGGACAAAGCCGATAGGCTATTCCATGCTAACTGGTATATATATGGAACCGGGAAAAGCATATGTAACGAATGAGTCTGCAATTATGGAGACAAAAGAAGAACATGATAAAATGTGTAAAATGATAAAGGCTTACGATTACAAAATATTTTGTGAAGAACATAAGAAAGAATTGGATATATTAATTGAAAAATTGAGTTTTGTACTTTCTGATAAATATTGCGTTGCACCAGTTGGTCAAGCGGTGGCTATTAAGGATAAGGATATTGTATATCGTCTATTCCCTGAGTGGTCAAAAACGATAAAAGATGGGCTTGTAGATGCGAGAGAATTAGAACCTATTTATACAAAAAATGAAAATGGTAAAAAGGGAATTCTTGTACCGGGAGTTTATTATAAAGAAGGGCATTTACTTTTTGCACATCAGTTTTTTCGTAGAAGTTTATCCATACTAAACACAACAAATGAGGAATTTTTTAATTCATTTGAAAAAATTCGTGATATTCCAACGGTAAAAATGCAACTTGCTTTGGATATGGATATGGTTGGGCTTGTTGGTACAGAGCAGCCAGAAGTAGAGTATCAGTATATTCGAGGACCACATTTTAATGATGATTTGACGTGTATTCCTGAAGGTGTTACTTGCCATGAAAATGAACATTATGATAATGTTTTTTCAAATTTGTTAAGCACACAGTTCTTTTGGCATATGCAAGACGGAAAACGAACTTTTGAATGTGAAGAATTATGTGATAAGGAAAATATTACTTTTGATGACGGGCAAACAATGTTATGGGGATGTAGATATGTTCATAGTATGATAAATCCGAGTACAGGGTTACCAACTCATCTTGATGGTGCAATTAGAATCTATAATGATGAACAAATCCTTGCGAGAATTGATAGTAAAACAGATATAAGTAAGTGTGGAAAAATTCGAAATATATAAAACTCTGGAGAATAGACAATGATTTTAATGTAGCAATGTGGAAGGAACTTATCAGTTCATTTTACAGGGAGAATGGGTTGATAGGCGAGTATTTTGGTGGAGTTGATGAAAAATATGATCAAATAAAAAAGGAAAGCGATGAACATAACACTGTAGTAAAGAAGCCAAATATTTTTGCACATATTGAACTAAATGAAGGAGATGGCGTTCGAATCTATTTTAGATACAAAAGCAAGTTTGATATTATTGCAGATAGAGATATTGGAATTTATAACAAAGATTCGTTTATTCTTCAGGATGGGAGAAAAGTAAAGATACTTGACGCAGATACAGTTACCCTTTTGAAATATTTAAAACGTAAAGGACTTAGTTTGCGGATGCCGACTACTTCCTTGATTGCATTTGAAGATATGATATTCAATTTTCCGACATTGTGTTGTAAGAGCCTACAAGTTGCGGATGTTGTAATCACGGCAATAAAAGAATTGTGTCAAGCATGGGTAAGAAATCAAGATGATAGGTTGGTATCATTTGGACTTATGGTAAATTTAGCAGCTGAAGCGGTACATATATCTTTTGCGGGTCATGTAAACGATTTTGAAAAGTTGTTTAATGTTATTCCAAAATTATCTGAGGTGGCGTTTGAGGAGTGGATTGAGACAGTATATCAAGAAAATAATAAGTTTAAATTGGGAGGAGATTACCCTGATAAATTTCGGTTGATTCATGGTGATGTGGTGTGTTTTAAGCGCTTTATTGTTAACCCAAATAAAATTAGAAAATTGTGGGTGGAAAATGGGAGTGTGTATGCACAGTTTAATATGACTAAAGAAGAAGGAGATGAACTATTACAACACAAAATTATCGGTGCACCATTTTATAAAATTAATCAAGATCGATGTAATAAGTGTGGAAGGGATTATGCCCAGTGCACTTGCGTGAAGTTCATCGATGAGAATGTTTCTGATGAAGTTGTAAAAGCGGACTTGCTAGGATTAATATGGACAAATCGAAATGCATCCTATCCTAATGGAAAACTTGAGTTCTTTCCCTGAAGATGAATGTTTCAAGGCATGTGTATATCGGACATAATTATAATTTCTAATGTGTTGAGGTGAAATGAAATTTAATATTAAACAGCGTTAAGGCAGATATGAGATCGAAAGATTTTGTATCTGTCTTTTTTTATTACAACAACTTCTGGTCACAATGTCCAGAAGTGGAAAGGAAGAAAAATGAGTAGAAAAAATGGTAAGAAGTTATTGATTGCGATTACAGTAGGTGCAGTTGTCGTAAAGGCAGTGAGGGATGTCAGAAAGGCAAAAAGGCAGGAGGAAGCACTTAAGGCGGCTTTCGATGATTTTTATGAGGAAGAACTGAACTGGTGGGACAGGGAACATGAGGAAGGAGAGGAATTGTAGATATGGGAATGAAAATACAGATCCACAGGCTGTTGGTTCCACCCTGATAGGAGAGGAATAGATCAGGAAGGAGGTACACTGTGCAGGAGGAAACAACACAAAAAACGATTGCCCTTGCAATCAAGACGTCCAAACTGACCGCAAGTGTTCTCCAGAAGGCGATGAAGATGTATCTGGAGCATCAGAAGCATAAAGAGCCTTCCCACGGGAAAATACCGGTGAAAAAGCTGGTAGGTCAGGGAGCGGGGGCAAAGTCCATAGAGGTTACGGATGATAACATTAAGGCTTTTGAGCGTGTGGCGAGAAAGTACAATGTAGATTTCGCTGTGAAGCGGGATAAGACCACGGAGCCGCCAAAATATCTTGTATTTTTTAAGGGTAAGGATGCCGATGTGATTGCACAGGCGTTCAAGGAATTTGTAAAAGTTAATGAGAAAAAGCAGCAGCGTCCGTCACTCAGACAGAAACTGAAAGGACTTCAGAAGATTGTTGCACAGAATAAGAATAGGGAGCGAAGCAGAGAGAAAAATAAGGGCAGAGGACAGAGCTTATAAGCAAGGTCATTGACGGAATTAAAAAGGATTTACAGTCAATTCCGTCTGTTCTTAAAGAAAAATCAAAAGGGGTAAATAAGAAGCAGCTTGCCCTCAAATGCGCTCCCTATGTGATATTTGGATATGTCTTTAATAAGGTTTCATGGCTGTATGGACAGCAGGCAGGAGATAACACGTTACAGAAGGTGTTGGACACGATCAATGGGATGGGAGGTGCGTTTGTAAACCCGTTTCCCAGTTTTATGCCGAGAGATTTACTGGTTGGCGTGGGATGCGGGATAGGATTTCGTATGGTAGTATATTATAAAGCGAAAAATGCTAAGAAATTCCGGCAGGGAGTTGAGTACGGTTCGGCAAGATGGAGTGCATAATCTTAAGTGTAAAGGAACTCTACATGGACGCACAGGAGGATATGCACATGAATGATTACAACAAAATCACAGCCCTTTACTCCCGTCTTTCCGTAGGGGACGAGGACAGGGACGGCGGCGAGAGCAACAGCATACAGAACCAGAAAATCTTTTTGGAGAACTACGCCAGAGGGCAGCACCTAACCAATATCCGGCACTACATCGACGATGACGAAAGCG
>ENA-OPAC01001511-OPAC01001511.1-human-gut-metagenome-genome-assembly--contig:-NODE-1511-length-10597-cov-2.841491_pt1 | contig 10597 bp, 5 predicted proteins | sample MGYA00241052_ERZ501420 | MGnify/ENA primary metagenome ERZ501420 (study PRJEB25962, sample SAMEA2042513) | human gut metagenome | biome: human gut; feature: human-associated habitat; material: faeces... | reverse complement strand
ATGAGCTTTTGGGCGCCGCACTTCCCGTTGAAGAAAAGTCCGAAAAGGACAGCGACGACCTGTTGGGTTCCATCACTGCCGAGCTTGGCAATCTGATGGGCGAGAAAAACGACACTGACGACCTTATCGGTAAGGGAGAGGAGAACTAAATGAGCGAATTTGACGTTAACAATTTCGACGCCATCCGCATCTCTCTTGCAAGCGCTGAAGATATCCGTGGTTGGTCTCGTGGCGAAGTTAAGAAGCCCGAAACCATCAACTATCGTACGCTCAAGCCCGAAAAGGACGGCTTGTTCTGCGAAAAGATCTTTGGCCCCACGAAGGACTGGGAGTGCGCCTGCGGCAAGTACAAGCGCGTGCGCTTCAAGGGCATCGTCTGCGAACGCTGCGGCGTGGAAGTCACCAAGAGCCGTGTGCGTCGTGAGCGCATGGGCCACATCGAGCTCGCCGCTCCGGTGACCCACATCTGGTTCTTCAAGGGTGTGCCGTCCCGACTGGGCTACCTGCTGGACATCGCGCCGAAGGACCTCGAGAAGGTCATCTACTTCGCGGCCTACATGGTCACCAAGGTGGACGAAGAGCAGCGTCATCAGGACCTGCCGGACCTGCAGCAGGAGTTCGACAACGAGATCGCCAACCTCGAGAAGCGCCGCAACGCCGAAATCGAGGAGCGCGCCAAGAAGGTCGAAGCCGATTTGGCCGAGCTCGAAGCCGAAGGCGAAGCCAAGGGCTCCGCACGCGCCAAGCTGCGCAACAGCGCCGAGCGTGAAATGGCCGCCATCCGTACCCGCTACGACGAGCAGATCCAGCGTCTGAGCGCCGTGTTCGACCGCTTCAAGACCCTGAAGCCGGGAGACATGGAAGGCGACGTCGACCTGTGGCGTGAGATGGAAGACCGCTACGGCGATTACTTCGAAGGCTGCATGGGCGCCGAAGCCATCAAGAAGCGTCTGCAGGACTTCGACCTCGAGGCAGCCTCCAAGCAGCTGCGCGAAGAGATCGACACGGGCACCGGCCAGCGCAAGGCCCGCGCCCTGAAGCGTCTGAAGGTCGTCAACGCGTTCCTGACCACCGGCAACAAGCCGGAGGCCATGGTGCTCGACGTGATCCCGGTCATCCCGCCGGACCTGCGCCCGATGGTGCAGCTCGACGGTGGCCGCTTCGCCACCTCCGACCTCAACGACCTCTACCGTCGTGTGATCAACCGTAACAACCGTCTGAAGCGTCTCATCGAGCTCGGCGCCCCGGAGATCATGCTCAACAACGAGAAGCGCATGCTCCAGGAAGCCGTCGACTCCCTGTTCGACAACGGCCGTCGTGGCCGTCCGGTCACCGGCGCTTCGAACCGTCCGCTCAAGTCCCTGAGCGACATGCTCAAGGGCAAGCAGGGCCGTTTCCGTCAGAACCTGCTCGGTAAGCGTGTGGATTACTCTGGCCGTTCCGTGATCGTGGTCGGCCCGTCCCTGCGCATGCACCAGTGCGGTCTGCCGAAGCCGATGGCCCTCGAGCTGTTCAAGCCGTTCGTCATCAAGCGCCTCGTGGACCAGGGCTTCGCGCAGAACATGAAGAGCGCCAAGCGCCTCGTGGACCGCGCCGACTCCGAAGTGTGGGGCGTGCTCGAAGAGGTCATCTCCGAGCATCCGGTGCTCCTGAACCGTGCACCTACGCTGCACCGTCTGGGCATCCAGGCATTCGAGCCGATCCTGGTGGAAGGCAAGGCCATCCACCTGCCGCCGCTTGCCTGCGCCGCATTCAACGCCGACTTCGATGGCGATCAGATGGCAGTCCACCTGCCGCTGTCCGCCGAAGCCCAGGCTGAGGCCCGTTCCCTGATGATGGCTTCCGACAACATCCTGAAGCCGGCAGACGGCCACACCGTGACCATGCCGAGCCAGGACATGATCCTCGGTCTGTACTACCTGACCACCGTCATCGACGGCGCCAAGGGCCAGGGCCGCGTGTTCTCCTCGCTGGAAGAGGCCGAAATGGCGCTCGACAAGCACGAGATCGACATGCAGGCCAAGGTGCTCATCCGCCTTCCGCAGGACTTCGTGCTGCCGAAGGACTGGGAGCCGGGCGAGGTCAAGGTCGTCGATCCGGAACCGGGCAGCCCGGACGTGGTCAAGGAGGAGCGTTTCCATGACGGCTCCGTCCTGTTCGCCACCTCCTACGGCCGTATCCTGTTCAACGGCACCTTGCCGGTCGACTACCCGTTCGTCAACGAGCAGGCGCCGAAGAAGCGTCTGAGCAAGATCGTCGACGACATCGCGACCCGTTACTCCACCGCTCAGGTGGCCGCGACACTGGACGCCCTGAAGGATCTGGGCTTCACCCGCGCACCGTGGTCCGGCGTGTCCTTCGCGTTCTCCGACGTTATCCAGCCGCCGGAACTGGACGAGTACATCGAAAAGTACGAAGGCGAAGCCGACAAGGTTAACGAGAACTACGAAATCGGTATGCTCACCGAAGAGGAGCGTCGTCAGGAACTGGTCGACCTGTGGACCAAGTGCACCAGCGAGGTCTCCGAGGCGGTTGAGGAACACTTCGATTCCAAGAACAACCTGGCCATCATCGTGCAGTCCGGTGCACGAGGAAACATGATGCAGATCAACCAGATCGCAGGTATGCGAGGCTTGGTGGCAAACCCGAAGGGCGAGATCATTCCTCGACCGGTCAAGTCCAACTACCGTAAGGGCCTGTCCGTGCTGGAATACTTCATCTCCCAGCACGGCGCGCGTAAGGGTCTGGCCGATACCGCACTGCGTACCGCAGAGTCTGGCTACCTGACCCGTCGTCTGGTGGACGTCTCCCAGGACGTGATCGTGCGCGAGGAGGACTGCGGCACCAAGCGCGGCCTGACCATGAAGGTCGGCGAACGCGATGCCGAAGGCAACCTGCACCTGGTCAAGGCCGCCGACGGTGGCCCGTACTCCCGTCTGCTCGCGGCCGACGTCATCGACCCGGCCGACGGCGAGACCGTGCTGTACAAGGCCGGCGACGCCCTGTCCATGGACGTGCTCAACGATCTCGTTGCCCACGGCGTGGAAGAGGTCAAGGCCCGTTCCGTGCTGACCTGCGAATCCAAGCGTGGCGTGTGCGCCAAGTGCTACGGCTGGTCCCTGGCCACCAACAAGCTGGTGGACGTCGGCGAGGCCGTCGGCATCGTGGCAGCACAGTCCATCGGTGAGCCTGGTACCCAGCTGACGCTGCGTTCCTTCCACTCCGGCGGCGTCGCTTCCGCTTCCGATATCACCCAGGGTCTTCCGCGTGTCACCGAGCTTTTCGAAGCCCGTACCCCGAAGGGCGAGGCTCCGATCGCGGAGTTCGCCGGCGTGGTCAAGGTGGAAGACACCGAGCGCGGCCGTCAGGTCACCCTGAAGCCGGACGACGACTCCGTCGAGCCGATCGTCTACCCGGTGACCCGTCGTGCGCCGATGCTGGTCAAGGACGGCGACCATGTCGAAGCCGGCACCCAGCTCATCGAAGGCTCCGTCGACCCGAAGAAGATCCTGCGCATCCTCGGCCCGCGCGCCGCACAGGTGAACATCGTGGAGGAAGTGCACACCGTGTACCGCTCCCAGGGCGTGGATATCCACGACAAGCACATCGAGGTCATCGTGCACCAGATGCTGCGTCGCATCACCGTGATCGACTCCGGCGACACCGACCTGCTGCCGGGCGAACTCGTGGACAAGGCACGCTTCAAGGCCGCCAACATGGAAGCCGTGAAGAACGGTGGCAAGCCGGCCGCCGGCCGTCCGGAGCTGATGGGCATCACCAAGGCTTCGCTGGCCACCGATTCCTGGCTGTCCGCGGCCTCCTTCCAGGAGACCACCCGCGTGCTCACCGAAGCCGCCCTGAACCAGAAGGTCGATGACCTGAAGGGCCTCAAGGAGAACGTCATCATCGGTAAGCTTATCCCGGCAGGTACCGGCCTCGCCCGTTACCGCAATGCCACGGTGGAGCCTGACAAGGCCATCCGCGACACCATCTACCCGAACTTCGGTTTGGGCGGCGAAGGCACCGACAGCTCCTTCGGCGACACCGACCTGTCCGATGTGGACTTCTCCAACATCGACTTCGGCGACCTGAAGCTGGGCGATGACTTCAACCCGGATGACTTCCTGGACGACAACGGCGGCCAGACCGATCTGGGCGACACCCTGTGAGATTCCCCTCACGATAGTCGACAGACGAATCATCTGACATAGCAAAAGGCGGAAGCGACCAATACCGGTCGGTTCCGCCTTTCGCTATATCTATATGTCGTGGGATTGCGAGGTTGTGGATTAATCGCGACCGGCGGCTTATTTTTGGCCGCGGCGCCGGCTTGCTGGGAAGGAAAGTTGCCGGGCATTGGCGGTTGCGGCTGACCGTATTGTTGCGATTGGGCATATTGTGGCATCGCAGGCTGTGGAACCGCCGGTTGAGACGCGGTGGGCTGGGGCATGGCGGGCTGACCGTACGGCATCGGCCGCGGCTGACCATACTGCGGCATCGGCGGCTGAGGCTGTCCATAAGGTTGCGGTTGTCCGTATTGCTGCGGCTGGCCGTACGGCATGGGTTGCGGCTGTCCGTATTGAGGCCCGCCCGGCTGTGGCTGACTGTAGTTTGGCGCCTGCGGCTGCGGAGGCTGGTTATACTGCGGTTGCCCATTCTGCGGTTGACCATACGGAGGAGTGTTCGCCATGAGAAAAGTCCTTCTTAGCCTTTTCCCTTTTTTTGAATGTCGAATCCGTGAACACGGAGGGAAACATCGACGTGTCCGTCTCCTTTGACGAGTTACAGCATAATATTTTGAGATGGAATATGCGAGCATCGTATTGCAGAATGAGTATCGTCAGACGGCATGGACGCCACCTTCCTACAATGGGAATATGAGTTTTCTACCTTACCCGCCGCCGCCCGAACCAGGGTGGTATGACGATGACGTCACGGTGATGGCGCAACCCACAGCCGAACCCGTCGACAATGCCGCCGATTCCTTGGAAACACGCGAACGGCTCGCCGCACAGAACGAATCGGACGACCACGATATGCAGGATGTTTCCGTTGCGAAGGGCGACGCTGCCGTTTCGGACGAGGACGATATCGACTGGGACGGCACCGTGCTTTCCGAAGCCTTCACCATGAAGCAGCCGAAGCACACGTACGTGCTGGACAACGAGCAGACCGGACAGCAGGTGATCGTGGATATGGGCGTGCTCCTTGGCCGCAAGCCTTCGGCCGAAGTGCCCGCCGGCGCCAAATCGGTCAAGCTGGAGGATCCGACGCGCACAATCTCACGCAACCATGCGGCGATCAGCTTCGACCAGGATGGCACGCTGTGGATAGAGGATTACGGTTCGCTCAACGGCACGTACATCATCCAAGACGATGTCGAAACCAAAGTGGAACACAAGCCGATGCAGCTGGAGGCGCCATGCACGGTGCGTATCGGCGACCAGTTCTTCCAATTCCGCAAACAGTGAGGGCGTTTGTCAGTGAAGACACGATTACGCTGACGGACTGCGTTGACGATTTGTGTTGACAGCGTCGGCGCGGACGGTTAGCGGTAAGACGATAAGGGGTTGTCACGGAGATTCCCGCGACAACCCCTTATGTTTCAAATAGTCTGATAATCGGCGTTAGCTCACTGCTGGCGCAGACGAATGGCCGCGTTGATGGCCGAATCGTTCAACTGGCCAAGCCAGGCAAGCAATTCCGGATAGATGTACGGATTGCGCGCAAGACACGGACGAAGCTCCGGCGCTTCGCTGGCGATACGGGCCATCAACATCTGATCGGTGGTGGTCATGGCCAGTTCCGCGGTGAACCCCGCGTCTGCCGGCGATTCCTGGGCCGCGGCATACTGCTGTTCGGCATACTGCTGTTCCGGTTCGTTCTGCGGCTGGCTCGATGAATAATCGGCCACTTCGGACAAATCGGCGGGATTTATGTATGGGTCGACATACTCGGTCGAAGCCTCGTTAGACGCCGCATAGGCAGCGTCCTGACCGTATTGCTGGTTCACCGGCTGTTCCGGCTGATACTGCTGCTCCTGCTGGAACTGTTCCGCCACTGCCGGCTGATACTGCTGCTCCGGCTGGACCTGTTCGGCAACCGGTTCGGCCATTGGCTGGGCCGTCGGCTCGGCAATCAGATGCGGCTGCACGCCATTTTGCGGAACCGGCCAGCCCATCGCCACCAGCTGCTGGCGGGCGCGCTCATCGCCGAATTCGGCGACCCAACGCTTCAGACCCGGGTACGCTCGCGGATTGGCAACGACATTCGCACCGAATTCCGGATTCTCGTACGCGATTTTCGCCAGGAACACGGGATCGGCGTTCGGATCCTGCACGGCCGCCACCGCGGCATCGAAATCGACCATCATGATCTCCTTGTCTCGTGGTCTGTAACCATCTTATTGAATGACTCGTAACGTTTGCAACGTACCGTCCAGCGCATCGTCGATATCCTCGTCATCGCCGATCTTGCTGACGTTCCAATCCTCGTCGCACGGCATATCGGAACGCATATCCACCACGATGACGGTGATGTTGTCGCGGCCGCCGGCGTTCAGCGCGGCATGTACCAGCATGTCCGCGGCCATCTGCGGGTCGGCGTACGCCGCCGCGATCTCGGCAAGCTGCTCACGGCCGATCTGCGCATGCAGCCCATCGGAACAGATGATGAACCGTCCGTCCGCACGCGCGGCGTACCAGTCAGGCTGGATGCCGGCAGCGCGCCGACACATTGCGTGATGATGTTGCGCGGAATGCAACGGCTCGCCTCATCGGGCAGCATCTGCCCCGAATCGATGGCGTTCTGCCGTTCCGAATGGTCGCGGGTGATGCACGTCAGCGAATCCGCCAGCCACGCGCCATTGCCGTCGGCGCGCATATGGTACGTGCGGGAATCGCCCACATTGACGATGTAACACCGTTCGTCGGAACATATCGCGTCATCGCCGACACGCGTCGGCAGCAGCACGCCGCTGATGGTAGTGCCCGCAACGCCGCCGAGCTGCTCACCCAGACGGAGCACCTCCTGCTGGGCAAGGATCAGCGTTTCGTCAATCGCGTCAAGATCGCGCGTCGGCAGTTCGGCCAAACGCGCGAACCGTTCCGCAACATCGGAACTGGCCTGCTTGCCGCCCTTGCCGCCACCCATGCCGTCGCACACCACATACACGCCGTTGCCTGCGCAGGCGCTGTCCTGGTTGTCTTTCCTACGCAAGCCGATATTGCTGTTCAGACCGACCTCAATATGTTTGACGTTCATGAGTCCCGCCCTTTCACACCGATTTTCCGCAAGCGGATTTTCCGGAAGTGGAACACGTCCGCAAGCGATAGTTTCGCCCGCCACCTGCGGAACGTCGGCAGCGAGCCGAGCATGAACTTTCGTTCTTCGGCGATGTCATGCCAGTAGCGTTCCGCATGCTCCTGCGTGACATCGCCTCCGGAGAAGGCCGCGTAATCAGCCTCCCTGCCCAGCTCGAGCAGTGTATTGGCATCGAAGCCCATCTGTTCGGCGATGGCCTGCGCCTGCTCGTTTCTGGTGCCTTGGACGTCAAGGCCGCTTTGCCGGGCAAGCGCCGCGACCGCCTGCCATCCGGCAGCGACGCGTTGCGATGCGCTGCCATGCCTGCGAGCCCGAGCCAGGGCGATCGCCTTGATGGCGAGCAGCAGGCCGCAGACGATGAGCACCGTCCACAGAGGGCTGCCGTAGATGGCGACTTTTCTGACGATTCTGCCGAAACGCTGCCAGAACAGGCTCGTCGGCGTCTCGTCGGCCATGCTGCCGCCAAGCGACGTTTTGCCCTTGGCTTGGTTGTCGTCACGCAGCGGATCGGTAAGCGGCACCGGAGGCTGACGCACCAAGGTCTGCGGATTGGGCGGAGTGAGATTCTGGTTCTCGTCGGGAACCTTCGTTTCCTTCGGTGTCGGGTAGAACGCCACCCATCCGTAACCGTCCAGCTTGATCTCCACCCAAGCGGTCACATCGTTGCCGGTGAATTTCGTGGTGGTGGTTTTGCCATGCTTCTCGGTGCGGCTGTCACTGATCTCGCCCTCGTCGTTCTTCGGCAGGAAGCCCAGCACCACGCGGCTCGGCAAGCCGAGACTGCGGGCCATAAGCGCCATCGCGGAAGCGTATTGCTCGCTGTCTCCAACCATCGCACTGCCGGCGAGCAGCTGGTCGATACGATAGTTGCCGTGACCGGCTCTGGACGGGTAATCGCCATTCAAACCATGGGAGAACCAGCCGGATTCCCTGAGCTTGTCGGCAAGAGACTGCGCGGCCTCGCCGCCCTTGGACTGGCCGCCCGCAATCGCGGTGGCCAGCTTATCCACGCAATCGGGCACATCCTCCGCCTTGGGCTGGCTGATGGAGGAAGCATTCGCCTTGGCGATCTCCTTATCCGTCGGCGTCCGCGGAATGACGCCGGTTTCCGTATAGGACAATCCCGGAGAGGTGCGCGAAGGGTAGATCGCCGACATGGTGTCGGTGTTGTAGTAGAACGAATCGGCGTCCGACGATGTGGCGAACTTCACGCTGGAAGCCGCGCCGGCCATCGGCAGCCAATAGTCGCTCAAACCGTCATCGACCGTGAATTTCGCGGTGAACCGCTTGCCGGTGGCGTTGTTTGTGATGGAATCGCCCACACGATGGTAGTTGGAGGAATCCGAAGCCATGGTGGAATCGGACAGGTTCCACACATTGCCGTCGAAACGGTCCATAACCGCCAAACGCACCGTGGAACCGGCCGGCAGATCGTCGACGGTCAGCAGCACATCGTCCTTATGGTTCTTGATATACGAACGCATGCCGCTCAACGGGCTGGTGTAATCGTACGGGCTCAGCGGCGGATCATAATGGTCGCGCAGAATGGTGCGGTTTTGCCCGACCACCAAGCATCCGCCGATCGCCACAGCCGAAGCCAGCAGCACGATGACTACGGAACTGAGCCAACGGCCCAATTCCAACAGTTTCCAACGCGCGCTGACCCAAACCACCAGCACGACCGCCATAATCGTGCCGATCGCCATACGGTAGAAGCCGCTCGAGGTGCCAAGCAGCGCGCAGATCGCGAGATTCGCCACGACGGGAACGACCGCGACCATCGTAAGCCGGCCATCCTCCGCAACCGCGAAGATACCGGCCAGCAGCGCGGCCCACAGGCAGATCGTCCACACGGCGAGCAGCGAGCCGTCGCCGGTGCCGGTCGGCGGGTCGATGGCCAGCAGGTATTTGAACGAGCCGAGCATCCGCATCCACCCTTGCGTCAACGTGCGCAATGTGGGAATGACATGGGCGATGGTGGTGCCATTCAGGAAGATGACCGGGCCGACCACCAGCTGCGCACACGCCATGAACAGCATCTGCCACCACAGGCGCAACGCGGGAACGAGACCGGCAAGCGCCACGAGCGAGCCGATGATGGTGGCGGGGATTGCGGCGCTCGTCCAAGACAGGGCGGAGCCGTATACGTCGATGAGGTTGCTGGCTGCGGCGATGGTCAGCAGGGCGGCGACCGTGAGGCTTGCGTATTGCGCGGCGTGTGGCTGGTTGGTGTTGGGCATGGCTGGGGACTTGCCGCTGCGGGACATCCAGATGACGGAGTGGGTGGAGTTCGCCCATGAGCCGGTGCCTGTGCCGGTCGCCATGCCAGTGTTGGTGTTGGCGGAGTTGGTGCCTGTGCCGGTGAGGTTGCCGGTGAAATTGTCGGTGTTGGTGAATGTGGTGCTCATGCCAGCACCCCCATGATCATGGGGAGGTCGTTGAGGTCTCCCACGGTTGCCAAGGTGAAGTCGGAGTAGCGTTTGATGGCGCGCGGTTGGCCGGTTGCGGCTTGAAGCACCACGCAGGTTGCGGAGCGGGGGAGTGCGAGGACCATGTGTTTGATGTCGTCGATGGTTTTGAGCCTGCCGACGGTGAAGAAGTAGAAGGATGCGTCGGGGGCATGTTCGAGAGTGGTTTGCGCGAGGTTGGGATTGTCGTCGATGTCAGGGTCGATGCCGCTGCAGCCATCGAGAAATTCCGTGGCGTTGCGCGGAATGGCGTGCGTGGAACCGGCATGCGTGGTGACTGGCCGGTTCTGCTGCAGGCATTGCACGCCGATGGAAGCGTGAACGGATACGGCCAGTTCGAATTCCTGGGAATCGATGTAATCATCCGGGTTCACGCTGATGGTCAGAGCGGTGTCGGTACGGCGGGTGGCTTCGTATTGGCGGATCATAAGCGATCCGGTTTTCGCGGAGCTGAGCCAATGCACGTTGCGCACGTCATCGCCGGGCTCGTATTCGCGCAGGCCGTAGAAGTCGAGGTCGTCGTCGACGATTTCGCCGCTTGGCTGGCCTTCCAGATCGCGTGGAATGCCGGCGTTCAGGGCGTTGAGCAGCACGGTCTGCGGGTGGATGAACACGTTGATCTGGTCCACGAGTTTCTTTTCGTGGCGAATCAGACTGAACGGGTCGCCTTTGCGGATGGATAGCGGGCCGATGGGCAGCACCGCGCGGCTGACGGCGGTGAATTCCACAGTCGTCTGGCGTGACTGTCCTGCGGCGAGCATGGGAATGGCGAACCGTTCGTGGTTGTCTCCGATGGGCAGGTCGCC
>ENA-OPAC01001503-OPAC01001503.1-human-gut-metagenome-genome-assembly--contig:-NODE-1503-length-10644-cov-1.812541_pt1 | contig 10644 bp, 2 predicted proteins | sample MGYA00241052_ERZ501420 | MGnify/ENA primary metagenome ERZ501420 (study PRJEB25962, sample SAMEA2042513) | human gut metagenome | biome: human gut; feature: human-associated habitat; material: faeces... | reverse complement strand
TTTTTTGGTGGAGGCGAGGGGTCATGTGCATCCATTATTTCTATATGGCACTGACTATATCTTCTACTATTATTTTAAATAGTAGCTTGGCATATTATAGAAGCTTAGTATAGTTTATATCTTCTATCCTAGTATTCCATAGATTATCCTTAGGAACCTATAAGTCGATACGAGGCTGTTAAATTTCTTTACATACCTCTCGGTATTGCCGTCAGCATTTTCTGTTACGGTTTCACCGATAAAGCCAAGTTATCACTTAAACATCACTGCTTAAGGCGACTATCTTTCTTAATCGAACCCCTGTCCGAAAGCAGACCAGCCTGACTTTCTACGAGCGTAGTTATGTGACTAAAAATTCGGTCCTTAGTTCGCTCACAAACAAACTCCTAATTCCCTAGCTTCATAAATACCCCTCTAGCTCAAAGCTTTGCTAGACTTCGTTCCCTACTTTAATGACACCAGCTACCCAAGACGTAGGCATCCTGGACTGATGAGCAAGCTATATTAAGCTGCTAATGCAAAATTATCTTCTGCGTTTATATTTAATGCATAGCTTATTAACGAGTCGTCCATGCTTTACTCGGCCCGCTTATCAAACCCATCACACCCCCGTCGAAGCCAAAACGCCCCCATGTTAGGTTAATAGGTTATAAACGCTTTACCTATTTAATTTTCAATTGATGATTAACATCGTGATTTTATTATAAATCATATATTTTTAACTGTCAACTTTACTATTTTTATTACAAAAAAAATGATAAGACCTATGCTTTCATAAGCCTTACCATCTTTAATATATTTTATTATATGCTTTAAACAAATTTATGATAATAAATAAATTTATTTTGCTTTTATAATTTTATTTTTTCTTTTTCTTACCTACTAATAATGCACCTGCTGCTATAGTAACTGATCCTATATATGCTAATACATTTCTTTTTCCTGTCTTAGGTAAATTATCATTTTTAGAGTTTTCTGTAGTAACTTTATCATTTGAAGGTTCTTGATTTTCAGAGTTATTTTCTACACTTGGTTTATTTTCACCTACTGAAGAATCTTCATTTCCAGGTTTATTTTCATTTCCAGGTTTATTTTCATCTCCTGGTTTATTTTCTTCATCACCTGGCTTGCTTGTATCTTCATTTTTAGGTATAACTTCTTCTAATTTTGCTTCAAATAAACTTGCTTCTTCTAAGTCTTTTGATATTCTTATTTCTATGTAAGCTTCATCATTAGCTTCATTTTTAATAGTTTTTACAACTTTAGAAATGAATGATGTATCTTTAACCTTTATTTTATAAACTATAAAGTTTCCATCTGTATATTTATCTTCTACAGTTGCATCTAATTCCTTAATGTTATTTAAGAAACCAGCAAATTTTTCTAAGCTTACTTCTTGTACTTCCATTTTTAATGGAGAGTCTTTTTGACCTGAACCTGCTATAGCTGAAACAACTTCAGTGTCTATAATATCAGTAATAAAATCTACTACATTATCTTTATACTCTTCTACATTTATAGTGAAAGTATCAACTTTATTACTTCCATCTGTAGTTTTTGCTGTTATAGTTACTTGTCCCTTTGCTTTTGCTATTACTTTAACGCTATTTCCATTAACCTCTATTGATGCTATATTTTCATCACTTACTGACCATTCTACATCTTTTTTATCAGCCTCTTCATTTACAGTTGCTGTAAATGTTTTGTTACTTCCTACATATAAACTATTAATTTTATTATTTATAGTTACACTTTGTGCTAATACAGCATCCTTCTTTACAGTTACAATTATTGTTTTTATAGCTTCTGCACCCTTGCTATCTGTAACCTTATATGTAACCTTATATGTTCCAACAGCATTTACATTAACTGTATTTTCTATAATTTTTATATTTTTTGTAATATTTCCATCTTCCTTATCAGTTGCTGTTACCCCTTCTAAAGGCTCAAATTTTTCTCCAAGATTTATAACTTTATCTGAAGCTTCAATTTGAGGTATTGCATTTATAATTCCACCAGGAATACTTGGTTTTACTATTTCTTCATCTTTTTCAGTTAATACTTTTTTAAGTTCTGCTTTTAATTTTTCACTATTTTCTGCTGTATTTCTTATTTTTATGTTCATATAAGCTTCATTTGTTTCTTGATTTTTAATTGCTTTTATAAACTTAGACATTAATGAATTATTTTTAACTTTTATTTGATATACTGTAAATTCTCCATCAACATATTCATTTTGTATTTCTGGATTTAATTTCTTAACCTTCTTTAAGAATTTATTAAATCCTTCTACAGTTACATCTTTTACTTCCATTTGTACTGGAGAGTCTTTTTGACCTGAACCATTTACTGGAGTTACAACGTTAGTATCTATAATATCTTTTGCTAAATCTACTACATGCTCTTTGTAATCTTGTATATCTATAGTAATACTATCACTTTTTTCACTTCCATCTGTAGCTTTTGCTGTTATAGTTACTTGTCCTTTTGCTTTGGCTATTACTTTAACAGTATTTCCATCTGCTTCTATTGATGCTATCTTTTCATCACTAGTTGTCCATACTACATCTTTTTTATCTGCATTTTCATTTGTTATAGTTGCACTTAATACTTGGTTGCTTCCTATATATAAATTGTTAACTCTATTGTTTATAACTACATTTTCTACTAAAGTAACTTTTTCTTTTACAGTTACTTTTATTGTTTTTGTAGCTACTCCACCAAGTTTATCTACTACTTTATATGTAATATAATATTCTCCAGGAGTATTTATATCAACAGTACTTTTTTCAACTTTTATATCTGTTATATCACCTTGTTCTTTATCTGTTGCTGTTACGCCTTCTAATTCTTTAAACTCATCTCCAACAGTTATAACTTTATCTTCTGCATGTATTACTGGTGGTTGATTTACAACTACTAGCATTTCATGTATTGCTGTTGCACCTTGTTTATCTGTTACACTAAATACAACTGTATAATCTCCTGCAACCTCTGTATTAACATCATTTCTAATAACCTTTATGCTCTTAGTAAGATCACCATCTTCTTCATCAGTTGCTGTTACTCCTTCTAAAGGATCAAACTTTTCTCCTAATTGAACTATTCTATCTTGAGCATTTATTACTGGAATTTTATTAAGTGTAGTCATTTTTGGATTTACAACAACTGAACTTTCAACTATAGTTGTTTTATTTCCACTATCTGTAGCCTTATATATAACCTTGTAAACACCTGGTATATTTGTGTTAACATTACTTTCAACTACTAATTCTATATTTTTATCTTCATCTTTTACAGTAACTCCAGCCCTTGGATCAAAACTATCTCCAACTTTTAAAGTATGGTTCTTAACACCTTCAATTACTGGTGCTTTATTACCTTTTACTGTTAAGTTTATAGTTTTTTCTGTTTTTCTACCACGACTATCAGTAGCACTATATGTTATAACATATGTAGTGTCTTGTTCTGTATCTAAATTAAGTTCTTTATCTGATGAAACACTAACACTTACTGTATTTCCATTAACATCTACAGCTTTAACGCTATCCATTAAATTAAATGCTTGACCTGCATTTATAGTAACATCTTCAAGAGCTTTTCCATCTCTAGTAATAGTAGGCCCTACAGTTGATGCATTAACTTTTAATTGTACATTTAAAGTTTTTGATTCTCCACCAAAATCATCTTTTGCTGTAATATATAAATCATATATTCCTTCTTCAGTTCCCTTAAATGATGTTATTTTTTTATCACTTGCATCCTTAACTTCTAAAGTTATTTTGTCATTTTCATCATCTTTTATTTCTAAACCTTTTTCTTTTAAAACTTCTTCTGTTAATTGAATTGTTTCTCCTTCAGTAATTTCTATGTAAGATTTACCTTCTTTCATCTTTACAGTAGGATTTGTATTTAATGTTAATTCTTCATTTTTAACACTTACACTTCTTACATATTCTTTATTTGTGTTACTTACATATTTATATTCAGAGCTTTCTTCATTTTTTATTTTATACTTTCTTGATGAATTATCATTAGAAGCTTGTATATCTAACTCAAAAACATCAATTTCATTACCAGTCTTTGGTATAGAGTCTTGTGCTGTTATTAAAACATCTATTGTATTATTTTCTTTATTATAAGTATAATCTGTTATTATCTTATCTGACTTTGCTGGATTTATTAAATCCTTTATTACTGGCTTTCCATCTTGCTCTTTTAAAACTATTCCATCTAACTTTAAGCTAAATTGAAGAGCTTTTGGAATATCTTCTATATTATCTAATGATACTTTAACTGTATCTGAATCTACTTTTTTTACATCTAATACAAATTTATTTTCTGTATTTTTAGATTTATTTTCTATAATTTTAGGTGTTGCATAAGCTATTGCAGCTGTTGAAGTTGCTGCTAATGTATATACCAAAGCTGTTTTTACAGTTGGCTTCAGCTTATTATTTTTCATAACTTATCTCCTTCCGTACTTTATAGGGGCTATCATAAAAGAGATAACCCCTTTCAATTAAAAATATTATTATCTTAGTTTACTATCTGTTGTTAAATACATTTTGAATCATATCATTACTTATTTCTATAACTTCATCATATTCATTTGCTATTGTTCTTGCCGTTGAATTATTTAATTCTATTGATGGTAAGTTTTCTAAGTTTGTTGGTAAATCATATAAGAATGTATCACTTACTAATCTTTGACCTACAGGTGCATTATTGCTATCTAGCTTATTGTATCTGTAAAGTTCAGCTTTTATCTTAGTTCCCTTAATATTTTCTTTATCTTTTTGTTGCTCTGGAGTTATCCAATATAACCAAGTTCCCTTAGCAACTTCTCCAAGTTGTGAATTTTCTGGTAGTGTTGCTAATAAAATTGCTTGAGCATTTAAAGCAAAGTTTTCATCAGCTTCATTAATTACTAAAGGTACATTAAATGCTGGGTCACCTTTATATTCACCTGTAACTATTATAGAACCTGCTGGTATAGTCTTTCCTGGTGCATAAGTATAATCAGTTGCTAACTTACCTACACCATGCTCATAAACTTTATTTCCATTATCTATACCAATTTCTATATTATCTCCTGTTGGACCTAATATATCTATTTCTCCTATAGATATAGCATTAGCTCCCTTGGCTACTAACTTAACATATTGTGCATCATATGCCCATAATTGAGTATTTGAATTGCTTCCATTTTCATTAAAGTAAATTGTATTTTCTTTAGTTGTATCAAATTTTCCTGAATGAGCTTTTGACCAACTCTTTCCATCTTTACTTACCCAAACCTCATAACTACTTATTGGTGAATAATCAGTACCTGAATTTTTACTAAATAAGCTTCTTAATGAGAATTTCTTTTTAGGTGCTTGTCCTGGATTATATTTTAATCCTACAACAGATTTAGCATTTCCTAAATCAATAGTTACATATGGATCTCCTGAAACAACTGTACCATTATTATTAGTTGCTTTTTTAGCTGTATAAATAGTTGTTGGGTCATTATCACTTATCTTTTTAATTTCTCCATTTTGAGCTTGACCATGTCCTGAATGTTCATCAGATATATCATGTTCACTTCTTGTATTAGTATCAAATACCCAATTAGCTTCTGATATACTTCCATCATGATTTACCTTTATGTTACCAATTGTAGTTTCTTGTGTAACATTTAAGTTGTAGTCATAAGCTCTTACCTTATATTCAAAAGCTCTATTATTTATAGCATCAATAACATCAGTGTACTTAGTTAATCCATTTTCTCCATTTTTATCTCTTTCAACGAATCCAACTACTACTTCCTTAGTTCCTGTTGTTGTTGCTTCTTTTCTTATTATTTCATATCCTAAAATTTTGTCTGCATCTTTTGTAACACTTAATGTTAATGGAACTTCTTTTTGATTTAAGTAAGATTTATTAATTAATTGAGTTCCATTTGCATCAACTCCAAAGCTTCCATTTACTGCAGTATCTTTAGCCATAGTTATTGATTCAGTATTACTTCCAGCTGCTAATCTAATTCTTCTAGCATCATCATTTAAATAGTAAATAGCCTTATCTTCTTTTGGATAATTCTTTGAATTTAAGTATTCATTAGTCTTAGGACTAGCTACTAATCCCCATTTTTCAAAGAATCCTCTTAAATCCTTCTTTACTGCATCTGATGCTCTCATTATAAATGTTTGAGCTGTAGAATCATGTCCATTTTCATTTGGAGCTACACCTTTTAATCTTGTTTCTCTATATAACTTAGCATAGAATGTATCATTATCTAAGTTATTATCTGAGTTAAGATTTAACATTTTATAAGTATAGTCATTATCATATGCTAAATGTAATTGCCAGAACATTCCTAATCTAGTTCCACCATCACTTGCTAAACCTACACTATTAGAAGTTACTTTATCATATATCTTTTCATATGTTCCACCTTCTAATCTAGATTCATTTATATCATTAAATGTTTGAGTTATAAGTGCTAATATATTATTAGTTGTTTCAGCATATGTTAATCCTGGTCTATCATGAACGTGTCCAATTTCATGAGCTATTCCCCATCCAAATAAGCTTCCATCTGCTGAATTTGTTAAGTTTCCATTTGAATCAAATTTGAAAGGAGTACCATTCATTGCACCTTCAATAGAACCATATCCTATACCAACGTGATGTGATGATGCATACATAAATGCTCCAGTAAACATTCTTTGATATTTAATATTCATACGGTTTTTAGGTGCTCTATTTTCATTGTAGTATTGATTTTCACTCTTTCCACCTAATACATCTAAAGCCTTACCAGTTATTTGACCATCTCCATCAAAGTCTATTGGTGCTTCAAGTAAACCTTGTTGTGAATAAGAAATTTTCATTATTTGTTCCCAAGCAAGTAATGTATCATAAAGTCTATTTACTTGAGCTTCTTCATTTCCTGATAATCCATTTTCTATTGAGCTAAGTACCTTATCAGCTGCAAAAGAAAGCATTATTCTTTCACCTTCTATATCTGTAGCATTTAAGATAGAAGTTTCTGGATCATAAGTGTAAATATTATTAACATTATCTTCTATACTAGCTGTGCTTGGATATCTATTTTTTAAAGTGCTTACATAACTCTTTAAGTCTTTAATGTATTGTCTTATAGCTTCTTTAACTTCAACTTCTTTAGATGCATCATCTATAATATTATTTACATTTAAGTGTGGTATTTTTGTTCCACCACTTACTCTTACCTTAAATGTATTACTTTCTGCAAATCCACTCTTAAGACCTATATATAAGTTTCCACCTTTTTCATAGTTCATATCAAAACCAGTTTCAGGTATTTCAATTTCATTTTTACCTACTTTTAATTCTTTTATTACTTTATAAGCAGTTCCACTTTCTGCATTAAATTGTGTTAATACTAAATTAAATTTAGTATCGCTTCTATTTGGACTTGCTATGTAAATATTAACCTTATCTCCTGGTTTTACTGCTATACCAAGAGCTTGGTAATCATTAGTTTGTCCTATAGTATTTTGAGCCCCTATACTATGTATGCTTGAATCTAAAGTTATTATTTCATCTTGTAAAGAAATATCATTTAATAAGTCTTGAGCTCTTTGTAAATTCTTTAGTATTTCATCTTTATTTGGATGATATTCTAAGTTTACTGGATCTATTGTATTTACTCTCTTAACAAGTTCTTCTACCTTTTCTCTAGTTACATCACTATTTAATGATAATTTTAAATCATCAGCAAATAAGTTATCTACATCTTTTTCTAAGCTATCATATTCATATAACTTAATTTCAGATATATTTACTTTACCTGAACCTGAACCTGGATATACAGATATATTTGGCTGTATTTGCTTAGTTGTTATAGGCTCTGATAATTTTAATGTTACTACTCTTCCACTTGTGCTTAATGAAGCATCTCTATATTCCCAATTTCCTTGTGAATTTACAAATCCTATATTACCTGTATATGGCCATGAATCTAAGTCTAATCTTGTTATTAATTTTATAGTATCTATTTTATGTTCTTCTTTAAATGTTATCTTAGGACCACATTTTCCATAAGCAGATGTATCCCAGTTATGCCAAGTCCATGCTGTAGTATAATCATTATCTAAAACAGAAATATCATTATCTGTAGTTCCACCTTGAGTAAATTCAACTTTTTCTATGTTGTTAGTTAAACTTCCCACTCCATTTGGTGTATTTATAAGCTTATAGTTAGGCGTTACTGGTGGTACTAATTTAGCTGTAGTTCCAAGGTAACGTTGAGATAATCCACCTGTTCCATGGTGGTTTGTTGCTGTCATCATAATTTCATAACTTGTTGTATCTTTTAAATTTGTTATTGTATATGACGTAGCTCTTATAAAGTCCTTACTATCAGCAACTCCTGCTTTTAAATCTGTTACTCCTGTTGGAATATCATCATTTAAGTCAGAATCTTTATATTTATCACCATTATCATTTGCTTTTAACCACTCTTTAGTTCCAACTTCTCTGTAATATAACTCATAATCTTTTGCTTTTGCATGAGCTTTCCATGAAACTGTAAGTTGTTTATATCCACCTTTTACTGAAATTCCTTCTGGACCTTCTGGTGCTGTTTCTGGTATTACTTGAACTTCTATTATAGAATCAGCTCCAAAGCTACTTCCATTGTCTCCATCTGCTTTTTCTGTTAATATTCCTGTCTTGGAATCCCAAGCTTGTGGATTATAATTTGCATCAACATTATCTGGCTTACCATCTTTATCATTTGAATTGTTTGTTTTGTTAGTATCACCTGTTGTAGTTGTGCTATAACCCTCTTGCTCATCTTTGTAACCACTCTTCCATTCTCCTGAAATTGATTGGATACTAATTCTGTAAATTCCATAAGGTTTTACTTTTTCTATTTTTAAAGAATTTTGACTTGTTTTATAAGTACTTGTATCAACTACATTATTGTTATTATCTAATTCTTCAACCTTTAATTCATAACCTGATACATTTGTTTCATGGTTCCAGCCTATTGTCATAGCCTCATTTCCAACAGCAGTTGAACTTGTAAAATTATTTATAACAGGTATATTCATTTTAGGTTTTGGAACTTCTTTATATACATTATTTAAAAATTCAACTTTTGCTATTTCAGTTAAATTCTTATTACTTCTACTTCCAGTAACTCTTATATTAACTTGACTTACTGCAACTTGCTTTCCTAAATTTATTTTTATAGTGTCCATTTGTGTACCATCAGCAGTTCTTGCTGCTGATTTAGTTACATTCGAATCATTAAATTTAACTGTTAAGTCTTGTCCATTTTCTCCTGCACCTGGTATAACAACTTCACCACTAGATGGTGCATTTTCACTTGGTGCTTGTATAACAACTTCTTCAATTGATGCTGATTCTTCTTCTGAACTAGCAGCTCTTGATTTTCCTGTTAAACTCATAGGAATTTCTATAGGATTTTCTTCACTTATTTCACCTTTAGCTTGTAAAGATACTACATCATCACTATCTTTTAGTATGTTTTTAATATCTCCAGTTACAGTTAGCTTTTCTTTATCTAAATTTATATCAACATTTTCTGGATTTATTATTGGTGTTGTATTAACTACAACTGGATCTTTCTTAACCTTATCCATACTTTTATGTACATAACTTAAATCTGTTATATCAACTTTACCATCTCTATTTAAGTCAAACTTTGTATCTGTTGATTTATTCTTTATAGCATTTTTTAAATCTTCATAATCTTTTTTATCAACTTTATTATCAGAATCAAAATCACCACCTATTAAAGCAGCTGGATAATGTTCAGTAGTTCCATCTTCTGATTCTATATTTTTTTCATCTGTACCTACTAAAATTCTCTTTGAAGACTTTTCAATTTCTACGTTATTTAGATTTACAGTTTGATATCCACCTCCAGATATCTCAACTGAATATGTTCCTAATTCAAGATTCTCAAAAGTTAAGTGATAGAAATTTAATTCTGTTGCCCCTTCACTTAATTTATTTCTTCTATAATCTAATGCTTCTAAAGTGTACGCTATTTCAGTATCTTTTAACTTTCCACTTGTAACATCAGAACCTAAATTAACAGTATAACTTTGTCCATCCTTTTTAGTTAATTTTACAGTAAAATTTGTTTTGCTTGAATTTGCTACTTTTATAGGACTAGCAAAATTAACATCTAATTCTAACTTTCCTGTTACCTTATATGGTGTTGAAGTTTGTGTTTCATTAGATTTATCTTCTTTTTCTGATGGCGTATCATTTTTTTCTTCACCATTATTATTTTCTTCTTTTTCAGTTTCAGTATTCTCTTTTTCAGTTTGTTCTTTATCTTCAGTAGCTGCCCCATTACTTTCTTCTGATTTGTTATCTTTTTCTAAGTTCCCCTCTTGATTATCTTCTGACTTTTCAGTCGCTGAATCAGAATTACTTTCATTGCTATTTCCAACAACAACTTCATTTACTTTATTATTTTCTTGATTGCCATTTTTAGTATCTGCAAATGTAACACCTTGCACTTGAGTAGTAATCAAAGCTACTGCTAACATAGCTGATATTTTTCTTCGATTCATTCTTATCCTCCTTTTTATACAAAATCCTACATAAAATATATCATATTTAAGCCGT
>ENA-OPAC01001495-OPAC01001495.1-human-gut-metagenome-genome-assembly--contig:-NODE-1495-length-10685-cov-105.323801_pt1 | contig 10685 bp, 10 predicted proteins | sample MGYA00241052_ERZ501420 | MGnify/ENA primary metagenome ERZ501420 (study PRJEB25962, sample SAMEA2042513) | human gut metagenome | biome: human gut; feature: human-associated habitat; material... | reverse complement strand
GGCTTTTGCCCTTACAGGGCGCTTTTCTGATTGTCATTGTACCCAGGGCGATGCCCTTGGGCTAAGAGCTTTTGGGCCTTCAGCCCGTACTTAAGCCACTTGCGAAACTTGAATCTTTAACTTCTAACGACCGAAGGGAGTGATAACTTCTCCAACTTCTGTATTTGCGAAGGTTCAATGCGTTAGATAATAAGAGATGCCCCGCTTTACGTTTTCCTTTACAGCATTGCTGGAGTAGGTGGCACCTGTGACACCATCGATTTGGGCAGTATGCGCCTTTCTTACCTTCATGCCGTTCCATTTGTTGAGCAGACCCTGTTTTACCTTGTTGAAGAACTTGGGAGTCTCCTGATTGGCAAGTGCTTTGATTTCTACAATTTTCCCTTTCTTGATGTAGATAGCAAGTGGTGTGTTGCCGCGAAATCCCTTGATGTCTTTCCCCAGCGTTGTGGTATTGACGATGTAGGTTCCGTCTGCCTTCTTGGTCATGACCTCAGAGTGGGAACTTTTGGCTGTTGCTATTATGCTGCTGACCATTCCTATGCACAGTATTGCCGCAAAAATGAATATTCTTTTCTTCATAATTGTTTTTTGTTATAGAACTTTCGCTGAGTTCTCCACCCGGCGAGAGTTGAGTTTTATCCTAATTTTATTGTGTGCAAAATTACACAATAATTCTGTAATAAGCAATGCTGGTATTCAAAAATCATTATTTTTAGGTATTGCTTTACATATCCTCCATCGACAATCCTTGGTATCCGATATCGAATTTCTTGAATTTGCCTGTAGCCTGGAAGAAATGCTCGGCTTTATCTTTTAAAATGCCGAGATTTATATCCTTAGCTTGGCGTTTTACCTCATAAAAAATAACCTTCTGCTCCAGTTCATCGGCAGCGATAATATCGATTTCATTCTCTCCCTTTCTGTCCCACCAGGAGGCTATCTGGGTATATTCTTCGCTCTCTATCATCTTGGCAATAAAATATCTTTCCAGAACCTTGCCAGTGTATGTGGTGTAGCTCTTGTCCATGACCATTTTTAATTTTTTATTGGCGCCAACCTCTATCATGTATCCATATTTGTAGATGTAGCGAAACCAGACGCGAAGGAAGTTGTCTCCTATCTGATAGCGAATGTTGCGATTGGTCTTTTGGAACATCGGTATATAACGGGAGATTAAGCTATAATCGTTCTCCAGTTTGGTGAGATAGCCCGAAAGTTCTATTTTCATGATGCTTTCTATTTCACCTCGAGTTGTGTAGCCTGAAGCGATAAGTTGCAGTATCTCGAAATAGCGGGCATAGTCTTTGCCAAATTCTTCTATCAGCATATTTTTTCCTTCGTAGATGAAATAAGAGTTTTTTGCAATAAACCGTTCTGTCATCTGTTCCTTGGTCGTGGCTCCTGCATCCATCATCATTTCTACATATTCTGCTACTCCGCCTGTATAACTGTAGAGAGCCAGTAGGTCATCATAGGTATAGGCTGGATTATATGTGGAGAGAATTTCCTTGATGACAGAAGGGGGAAATGGAGTGACTTTTATTTCTCCAGTCTGCCTACCATAAAGTGGTTGCTTGTTATTTTTAAAGATGATGTTCATAAGTGAATAAACAGAACCGCAGACCACGAGATTAATATGAGCTTCCTGTTTGTTAAGATCCCATATCTTTTGCATATCTGAAAAGATAGATGGATTAACCCGCTTGAAATCCTGAAACTCATCAATGACGAGAGTGATTGGGCGAATCTTGGATAGTTGAAGCAGATATTTAAAGATGTCAGCAAAGCGTGTTACTTCACCGAGAATAGGAAGCTGAAGTTTGCTCGTCATCTCTTCGATAAAATCTCTGCAGAGTTCTGCTTCTGATTTTCTTGCTACAAAGAAATACAGCATATCCAGAACATCCTCGTATGCCTTTATCAATAAGGATGTCTTACCGCTACGTCGGCGTCCGGTTACGATTGTAAAACGGGCCGTTTGCAAAGATAGATTTCTTATCTCTTGCAATTCTTTTATTTCGTTTTGTCTTCCAAAGAACTTCATATTTCTATAATTTTATAGTTTATTTTTTTTGTGTTATTTTTCGAAACCGCTGTTTCGGAAATGGCGGTTTCGATTGCAAAGATAACAAAAAAAGCCTGAATATCAGTTTGTTTGTTCGCTAATTTAAGTTTTTTTTATTTGTTTAAGTGCTGCTTGTTTTTCCGAAATGGTAGTTTCGAAAGTGAAAACGCTGGAATTGTCAGGATCATGGTCACATACCTTTCCGGGCAGTATGCATATTGTATTTCATCTTCAATTTAATCTTCCCTCTTCATCTTTTCTTCTCCTCCTATGTCAGTTTTTGTCATAACAGGATTGTATTTTTGCCGCAGAATTGACAATAACTCTATATAATTAAGGTATGAATGCAGAAAGAAGGAGGGAGTGGAGTCCCTGAAATGTGAAATATAAGAGGAATCCATAAGATTTCTTGTTAAAAATTTGGTGGCTCATCAGATTTTTAATACATTTGCCATTGGTTAGTGACAGGGCAGGTGAGTTCAAACTTGAAGCCTTTTATTAAGTTAGAAACTAACATATTAATCTAAGTATGAGTGAATCCAAACAAACATATTACGAAAAACTAGTTTACGAAGCGTTGATGACTCGTGAATTAGTTACATATGATAGGGTTATGGCTAAAAGTGAAACTCCTAATACAATATCTGATAGACAGAAGAATCGTAGCCTTTCAGATTACTCTGATTATAATGTGTTGAAGAAGGCTTTCACTGAAATCTTAGATTTGGTAAAATTGATGGAAGGTGAAGGTTGTGTAATTGTAGAAGGTGCGACACGCAATCGTGGCTTTCGATATGTGGGAGAAAGTACTGATCCTATAGGAAATGTCAAATATCATATTATCAAGGACGTAAAACGTTATTGGGATTTTTGTCAAGATTCAGGAGATTTTTTCCCAGAAGCTTGGTTAGATTACTTTTTTAAAGATACGTTAAACCTACAGAAATTGAAGGAACGTAAAAGAAAACCTTTAGTTTGTGTGAGTTTAGATCGCTCATTATCACATTTAGAGTATTTGCCAAGTTTATATGAGGCAATAAAGAAAAAGCAAGTTTTGCACCTTTCTTATGCAAAACGTTATGAGGAAAGTATAAATGTGATGTTTCATCCCCATCTCTTGAAAGAATATAATGGTAGATGGTTTGTTTTGGGTGTAGATGAATGTGGTGATTACAAGAATTATTCTTTAGATCGTATCCATAGCTATTGTGTTGTAACCGGGATAGATTACATTCCGATTAAGGATGCTGAATATAAGTATTGGAATCAAATAATAGGAGTTTCTCATCAAGAATGGACTGATGTGGTACATATAACGCTTAAAACGCATTCTCTTTATAAGCATGGATTGTTTGTCAGCAAGCGTTTTCATGAATCGCAGCATGAAGTTTTAGCTTTTGGAAATCATGATGGCGAAGAATATGGAATGCTATCTATAGATATTGTACCAAATAAAGAATTTTATGGTCGTATGTTGCTGTATGGGGATGACATAGAGGTTGTTTCTCCTTCTGATGTGAGAGAGCAAGTTAAAAAGCGAATAGAGGCTTTGCGACAGCGATACTCAACATAAATGGACGAAATAGTAAGTTTATTAGTGCGGCACTAGTATAATAGAAAAGATGTTTGTTAATTATGGAAAATAGTCATATCTTTGCACTAGAAAGTGCATTCTAAGGTGGAATAAACTTTGAGTTTAGTTTCATCTTTTAGGTAATGTACAATTTAGAACAAAAAAAAGAATGATTATGAAAAAGCAAAAAAGTTATAAAGGCTGGGATTTCCTCGATGCATGTACTTCTGAACAGTTTAACCTTTTAAAGGAAGTTCTTTTTATCGATGACAAAAAGAAAATCTCTATCGATTTGACTGATGGAGAATGGAAGCAAATGGAAAGGAAAGTCGGTAAGGCAGAAATAATAAAAGCTTTATCGGGGGATGGTAAGAATATAGATTATTATGTCTATTTGAAGCATGTCGCAGATATACTGAAAATCAGTAATATGCATAGCAATAGTTTCGTGGATTATGAGGATGCTATACTTCTTGCTTGCTTAAGGCAACTAGCATTAAAGAAGCCTGATTTTTTTAAAAATAATTACAATTTGGCAGCAAGTTCTGCTAAGGATGTTGTGGAAGAGTTGGAAGTTAGATTTACGACTTCTCCAGCTCTCAGAATATCTTTGCCTGTAGTTTTATCTGCTATCTATGCAGAATCTTTGTCCCTATCAAAAGCTTCAAAGAACGTGATAGATGATCGCTTGAAAGTCTTAGGAGTATTGTCTTCTTTTGGTACTTATAATATTGCATCTTTGGCTACTGTTTATACAATTGGAGCTGCTTTTGGACCAATTGGTCTTGCTGCTGCTAGTGTATATCATCTTGGAAAAATGTTGTTTTCAAGTAATATGTCAAAAGACAATATTATACCTGTAACTTGCATTCTAATCATGTTGCGTAGACAGGAACAGGATACTGTTTGTGATAGGTATGAGGCTTTTGATGTAGTAAATAAGTTAATGTCTGACTCAATTTCTACTCTTGATCGAAAAGATGTTGCTAGGCAGAAAGCAAATTTTCTTTTGTCGATTTTTATGATAATGCTAAGGACTAAAGATAGCTTTTCTTATAGTAATGTGTCCAAACTTTTTTCGAATGTAGATTATACAAAAGAAAATAGTTTAGTTAAAGGAAAAGAGATGGTTGTGAAACTTTTGCTTCCATTTGCAGATTATTTGGTAGAACGTTTTTATCCTTTGCTTTTTCTTGAGGAAAATGTAGCAGGTTATAATAAATTTGTTGTTGATACTATGAGTCAGTATCATGCAAAATCCAGTTTAGTGCAAGGTTTTGTGCCCAATCTTGTGAATGTATTTTCTAATAGACGTTTTTATGTCTCAGCTTCAGATAAGGCAATAGTTACACTTTGTCTTGAACTTATGGGGCGCAAATACTCTGATTTCTGTATTGATACTCTTCCTGAGAACGAGAAGTTTGATATAGCTATAGTGAAAGATAAACAATTTCAGAATAAGATTTTGTCTCATTTATATCATGGAGGAAAGTGTGTCTGTTTTATGAGAAAAAATAAAGACGATGCACTTTCTGTGGAAGATAAGGTTGTCAAGCAACTAAAAGAAGAGAACCATAACCTAAAGCAACAGTTAGGCGAGTATAAGAAGAAAGAACAGTTTTGGGAGAATGCTATCCATTCTTTTCGCCATTCTCGTATGACTGGATTTCTTGGGACGATAACAGATGATATATTTTATATTTCAGAAAATATTGATGTAGAGCAAAATATAGCAGATATCAAGAATCAGGTTAAAGAGATGAAAGAGTATGTTGAACATTTTGGAAAATTCAAAGTGGGCACGTACAACTTATGGGATATAGTTTGTGATGTATTTAAGAAAACAGAGAAAAAGTATAATGTAATATGGAACTACAATTGTCAAGATAAGCCAATGGTGATTTTATCAAAAGGTATGTTTGAAGAATGGGTTTTAGAAAATATTAAAAGTAATATAAAGAGGCATGCCTTTCCTGAAGGAATGAGTTTTGTTAATCCTACAGTATGGATATCTCTAACAGAGTTGACGCATAAATACGTTTTGAAAATATCTAACAATGGTGTCGCTTATAACGGAGATAGTGCAAAGATATTTAAAAAAGGTGAGTTTTATGGAAAAACTGGACATACGGGAAATGGATTGTTTTATGCAAAAATGTATATTGATGATTTCTTGAAGGATGGTAGTATTTCTTTAATGCCAGCGACTGAGAAATGTTCAATTGGTTTTGAAATTATAATATCAAAATGATATGGAAGAAAAATATAAAGTATTATGGTTAGATGATGCATTTGCATCTGAAAGTTCTGATAAGCTAAATGAACGTTTGGAAAAATTTCAGCAAACTTCTTTAGCGAGCTCATTTGAGATTAAAAAAGTTGCTTATGCTGAGGATTTTATGCAAGAATTTGCTAAAAATCTTTATCATGTTGTAATCTTGGATGTCTTTGGGTATTCAAAAACTGATGTAAATAATAAAACTATAACTGCTGGGTTTCAAAGTGCTTTGAAAGTTGTTAGGAATTCTTCTTGTGTAAAAATAGTTTATACAGGAGAAACTTATCAAAAGGAAGAAAATTTCCAAAAATATATTGAGAATAATGCAGAGGATGAAGGCTTTGAAGTCTTTAATAAAGACTACCCTATTCCGGCTTTATTTAACGATATACGTTCTAAATTTGAAGACTTGTTTTTTAAAGATTGTCCAACTATACGAAAAGTTTTCCTCATGGAGTCTTTGTCGAAAAGTGCAATGGGATATTTGCAAGAAGTTCGTCAAGAGTATAATGATGTTATTGGGAAGGGAAAAGAGCCTTCTCAAAAAGGCTTAAACTCGATGCGCTACTGTATAGAAACGCTCATTCGTAATGATGTGGTTAAGAATAATATTGTTAAGTTAGAGACAAAAACTCAATTAGGAGAGTGTATGTATAAATTATATGGTAAGGAACAATGTCCTGTTTTAATTGGGCAGTCTTTAATTTATTTGCTTAACTTGGCTAATAAATTAGACCATGAAGATGAAACAAGTGAAGAAACATTTAAGGGGTATGGTAGCATGATGTTTCATGCTATTTATTATGCCTTCTTTATTTGTATAGAGTGGTATTATAATACTTTTAAAGTTAACAAAGATGATCAGTTATCCATAAATAATGATAAGGAACTCAATACTTGGGAATCCGATAAATATACTCAGTCGCGCCTATGTGCAGGTAAGGAATTTGTGGGGGTGATTGTCGAAAAAAAGAAGAAAAAATATATAAAATTTTCTTCTATTTTTGTCGCAATTGAAACTAATGATGCAGATTCTTTTCCTGAGGGTAGTAATGTAGCATTTGTAGCTCAGTCTCGCCCAAGAATCAAGAATCCAAATGAAGATTTTTGGTTTACTACAGATGTCAAGCTCAAAGAGGATAAATGACAATATGTAAATAAATATTTTGTGGTAGCTTTTAATCTCTGTTTGCATGAGTATAACCTACTTGCAATTTGTGAATCCGTAAGTGAGTTACTTGTGCAGGTGGTCATGGGGGGATAAAGGTGTTTTTACTGTTTAAAGAACAAAGCCATTGAGTAAACCGTTTCTCAAAGAAAATAAGGGAGGTATGATAACCTCCCTTATAAACTCATTCTTTATTTATCTTTTCCATCATATGGTGGCAGTAATTACAATAGCCTCCATTGTCAAGTGCTTCTAGCATTTCACACCAAGGAATATCGATACCACAGCGTTGACACTTATCAACTGCATTTTTCTCTATTGCCTTGTCAAAAACGTACTTTTGTTTGTCGGATAAACTATCATATCCTTTAGCTAACATACGTTTTGCAATACCTTCTTCTTTGTCTTCTAGACGGCTTAAATTAATAAGTTCCTCTACAAAACCGTTAAAAATCATCTTCTAAATATCTTTCTTTTTTCATATTTTTTTATATTAAACATTTTATAGGTTGTAAAAATACACATTTTTCTGAGTTATCAAACATATTAAGTGTTAAAATTTCATAGCGAGCCAATTTAATAGTTCTTTTCACAAAAAATGGTCTAGGATGCCTACTTCGCAGGATGTTCTTAGAGAGGCAAACTTCAGCTCCTGCCGTTCAGCTGATGCTGTTCATCAGTCTCATTCGTATAGTTCCTAATCAAAAAGTGATATCTTACCTTATGTATAAACTATGAATAATCTATTAAGATTGGTGCTGGCACTAATCCTTTTTCATTTTTTCTTGCTCGTTTTGAAAAGTTTGCCTATCTTTGCAGCGCAATTCCAATCAAAGGGAGTGCAACGGTCTTTGACATATTGAGGATATATTCAGAATGGTGGACATCACTTGACATTTAATGTTGTCTAACACATGATGCGTTGTGTTTATTATCTATTATTAATTTTCAATTTTATCAAACCGTTGGCGAATGACAGGTAATAATACTTGTTTGCAGCTGACACAAAAAACAACAAGTTATGAAACAGAACAACAGAAAAGAAAGTGTCATCAATGGTAAGAATGTGTTGAGAACTGTAGCGTTGGCTAGTTCTTGTCTTGCAGTAGCAGCAATGCTTGCACCTGCAACTCCTGTAATCGGAGGAATTGGGTTTGTTTGTTCTAAGACAATCCCATCTTGGTTGCGAGGACACGCATTCTTTTAATGCCCTCATTTTGCATCGCTTCTATACTGACGATGTTTGTGTAGAAGCATGCAAAAGATGGTAAGTGAGTTATGTAACATTTTGAAGAATCTTTAAAAAATCAAAGATATGAAGAAAGTAAGTGAAAAAACAGTAATCAATAGTGCGTCAGCAACATGTAGCGCTCAGTCAACAAACAACTATATGCAGTACCCAAAGTACCGTAACAAACAAGGACATGGTTGGGCTGCAGAAGATGCTAATGCAATGGCAGACCGTCTTTCTGGAAAGAAAGTAGAACAGGTTGGTCGTGACAACTGCCTTAACGGTGCAGATCGCATTAGCAATGGTATCGAAATTCAGACGAAGTATTGTTCTTCCCCATCTAAAACTATAGGGGCTGCTTTTTCTGATGGTTCGTATCGCTATGGTGGAATGAAACTTGAAGTTCCAAAGGAGCAGTACGATGAGTGTGTTCGATTGATGGCTGATAAGATTCGTTCTGGTCAAGTTCCAGGTATAACAGACCCAGCAGTGGCAAAAGATATAGTCATTAAGGGCAATTGTACCTACAATCAAGCTGTGAACATTGCCAAAGCTGGAACTTTGGATTCTGTTAAGTTTGATGTAAAGACCCAATCGGTTTCTTGTTCTATCACCTGTGGTTTTTCCTTTGTGCTTGGATATGCTAAGGCTATCCGTAGTGGTAAAAGTCATGGTGAAGCTCTCAAAACAGCGTCTGTACAAATGGCCAAGTCTGGAGGTACTTCTTTGGTTGTAGGTGTTGGAACACAACAGTTACTCCGTACAACAGTTGGTCGCTCCATGGCAGCTGCTGCAACAAGCTCTGCCAGGACCATACTTGATGTTGCAACAACAACTCAAGTCGGGAAGACTGTTGTCGAGAAGACGGCTTCGGCGTTAGTTGGCAAGGAAGTTGTTGGACAGGCTGCGAAGAATGTAATCGCTAAGGGTATGCGAACTAACATGATAACAGGTGGAATCATGCTGGCAGCACAGACGATACCTGATGCTGTGAAAATGTGTAAGGGAAAGATGTCGGCTGGCGAGTTTGCCGAAAACACAACAAGTAATGCTGCCGGAATTGGTGCAGGCTATGCTGGTGGAACCTTTGGCGCAGCGTTAGGAACTTTTGTTTGCCCTGGAGTTGGAACAGTTATAGGTGGACTTGTCGGTGGAGTTGCAGGTGGCTTTGCTGGTTCTTCCGTTGTACGTGGAGTATTCTCGCTTTTTAAGTGAGAATACTCGCAGTAAAGCATAAGGTTTTGAGTTTTTTGTAGAACACTTAGAAGGATAAATTATGAGCGAGATAGATTTAGTGAGTATATTGGTTAGACAACTTTGTGAGGTGGATGATCACGAGAGTGATTTGGCAGAAGATGCTTTGTACGATTTTGCGAGCAATCCTAATACATCACTTTCTGAAAAACAAGATGCATTAGCTTTGATGGAACGGAAAATCAAGCATATTGCTGAAGATATTGGTTTTTTCGAGGAAGAAGATATTTCTGTTAGGATAAATGATAAGGATAAGTTTGCGCTATATTCGCTTCTTGTAGCTCGACGTTATCTGATGGATCAGATGATGGGTGAACCAAGCAAGGATTACGTGGAACGTGTTTCTTATCAAAGTGAAAAGTTGGCAATGCTGATGGCCGAAAGTTTGAAGCAAGGTACTGAGATGTGGAATGCTGTTAAGAATTCTTCATCTTTAAAGGCGAATGACTATCTGCAATATGGGGAGTATGTCTTAGACTATAAGGCTGATTCTTGTCAGGCGGTATTGGCTTTGGAAGACGATGATGTCTATGGTTCGGCTTTTCCTTTCATACACCGGCTGATTTATACCCTTGGTGAACAGATAAATCTGTTTGACAATAACTTGATGAAGAAAAAACTGATATTGGATGCTCTTGCAGATAAAGGTTGGGCTGCGGAGGATTTGCCATCTGAGGTCACTAGTTGGGATGAAAGTGTGCTCTTTACTCCAGCTTTTGAAAAGATCAAGATATGTCCAGCACTACTTGCTTTGCATTGTTCATTGCCATACAGTATTCCTGATATTGTGAGGATGAACAACTTTGTTAGCAAGACAGCCGTTACGTGCGAGAAAAGCTTTAGTGAAGATACTTACCATGTCAATGATGATATGATGGGTATGTAAGTGTTTTGTGAGTAATAGCAAATAAAAGATAGAAATTATGGAAAAGAACATCAGGAAAAAAGTGTGTTGGTTGGCTGCGGTATTGAGTGCCGTGCTGGTAGTATTATTTGGCTATTGGTTCTTCTTGAACCCTCACGGCTATTGGCAAAAGAAGGAGGAGGCTTTGAAGAAAGAATATATGGATAGGAGGATGCTTTGGCGGAAGTCGGAGAAAATGACCATGCAAC
>ENA-OPAC01001491-OPAC01001491.1-human-gut-metagenome-genome-assembly--contig:-NODE-1491-length-10696-cov-2.708298_pt1 | contig 10696 bp, 6 predicted proteins | sample MGYA00241052_ERZ501420 | MGnify/ENA primary metagenome ERZ501420 (study PRJEB25962, sample SAMEA2042513) | human gut metagenome | biome: human gut; feature: human-associated habitat; material: faeces... | reverse complement strand
TCACCTGCCTTTTTTGTATAGGGAGTTTTCGGATAAAAGAGAAGTCCGATTATTCCTCTTCTGGGAGAGTGTTGTGCAGGCTGAGAAAATGCTGCGAAGGATCAATCTATAAAAGTCGAAAATGAATATTATATAGTCAAATATGCAAACTATGCGGATTGGTATAATGTTATAATTTTGTTTATGAAAGATAACTGGCTGTTGGCAATATCGTATAAGATATTTTTATGAAAAAAGTCATATATAAAGTATTTTGCTGGAAGTATTTTACAAATGCATGGCGAAATGTAATATTGCAGGCAGAGAGAACAGTTATAAAAAAACAAATCATGAGGAGAACATAAGAGTATGAAGGCATTTGATTATTCACTGGTAAAAGATCCACAGTATTTCTGCGATAACCGAATGGAAGCTCATTCAGATCATGTATATTATAGAGATGGGAATGAAATGCAGGCTGCTGTGCAGGATGGAACAGAAACTTCTTTCCGTTACAGTCTGAACGGTTTATGGAAGTTTCATTATGCGCGTAATTACAAAAGTACAGTTCAGGGATTTGAAAAGGAAGATTACTGCTGTTATGACTGGGATGACATTCATGTACCTGCACATATCCAGATGGAAGGATATGATGCACCCCAGTATGCCAATGTCCAGTATCCATGGGAAGGTCATGAGGAAATTTATCCCGGTCAGATTCCGGAGAGATTTAATCCGGTTGCAAGCTATGTGAAATATTTTGAAGTGCCGGAAGAAATGCAGGGAAAACGTCTTTTTATCTCTTTCCAGGGAGCAGAGAGCGGACTTGCACTGTGGCTGAACGGAGCCTTTGTTGGCTATAGTGAGGATTCTTTCACCCCATCTGAATTTGAACTGACAGATTATCTTAAAGATGGACAGAATAAGCTGGCAGCACAGGTATTCAAATGGACCTCCAGCAGTTGGTGCGAAGATCAGGACTTCTTCCGTTTCTCCGGAATTTACAGAGATGTGTATCTTTATACAGTTCCGGATACCCATGCATATGATCTCCAGATCCGTGCAATCCCGGAAGAGAATCTGGATGTAGCAGATCTTGAAATTAAGGTAAAGACATGGGGAAAGGGAAGCATTGTTTTCAGACTTGAGAAAGATGGAGAATGTGTGCTGGAAGAGAAAAAATCTCTTACAGAAGCTGGAAATGAAGAAGCAAATGCAGAGCCATTTTATATTCAGAAAACAAATGGCAGCAAGACTGTACAGAACAGTTTTGCATGGAAAATCAATAATCCAAAATTATGGAGTGCAGAAGATCCGCAGCTCTATGATCTTACAGTTGAACTTTATGACGAAGCAGGAAATATTCAGGAAGTGATTCCTCAGAAGGTTGGATTCCGCCGTTTCGAGATGAAGAACGGCATTATGACTCTGAACGGAAAGCGTATCGTGTTTAAGGGCGTAAACCGTCATGAATTCAGTTCTGTCAGCGGCAGACATGTATCAGAGGAAGAACTCCGCAAGGATCTTCGCATTATGAAGCAGAATAATATCAATGCCATCCGTACCTGCCATTATCCGGATACATCACTGATCTATCAGCTTTGTGATGAATATGGTATTTATATGATCGATGAGACAAACCTGGAATCCCATGGTTCCTGGGATGTGGCGGAATTTACAAAGGATTATACGCATGTTGTTCCTCACAACAAACCGGAATGGCTGGATATGATGCTTGACCGTGCCAACTCCATGTATCAGAGAGACAAGAATCATCCGGCAATCCTGATCTGGTCCTGTGGAAATGAATCTTTTGGCGGAAAAGATATCTATGAAATGTCTCAGCTTTTCCGTAAGAATGACTCTACCCGTCTGGTACATTATGAGGGACTTTTCCATGACCGCAGTTATAATGATACCAGTGATATGGAAAGCCAGATGTATCCGTCTGTAGAAGCAATCAAAGAGTTTCTGGCAAAGGATGACAGTAAACCGTTTATCTGCTGTGAGTACACACATGCCATGGGAAATTCCTGCGGTGCCATGCACAAATATACTGACCTGACAGATACAGAGCCCAAATATCAGGGCGGATTTATCTGGGATTACATTGACCAGTCTATTTATAAGAAAGATCGCTATGGAAAAGAGTTCCAGGCATATGGCGGCGATTTCGGAGAACGTCCTACAGACTATAATTTCAGTGGTAACGGAATCGCATATGGCGGTGACAGAGAGCCATCTCCGAAGATGCAGGAAGTGAAATTCAATTATCAGAATATTACAGCAGAGGTGACAGCTGATACAGTAAAAGTGCTTAACAAGAACCTCTTTGTAAATACAGATACTTTTGACTGTAAGGTAATACTTGCAAAGAATGGAAAAGTGATTCGTACAGAAGCACTGGAAACAGCAGTTGAGCCATTGAGTACGAAAGAATATAAACTGCCTTTTGGAAAGGCTGAAGCAGTCGGAGAATATACAGTCACTGTTTCCTTCCATCTGAAAGAGGAAAAAGTGTGGGCATCTGCAGGCCATGAGATCGCGTTTGGACAGTATGTATATCAGGTGAAAGAGGATGTTCCGGATGGAAAATCAGATTTAGCAGAAACAGCGATTACAGCGGAAAAAGATGTATGTGTATCAGATGCGTTTGTAAAGAAGCCACAGATCATTCGAAGCACACACAACATTGGTGTCCGCGGAGAGCACTTTGAAGTAATGTTCTCCGTCCTCAATGGTGGTCTGGTTTCTTACAAATATGCGGGCAAAGAGATGATCGAGGCAATCCCGAAACCAAACTTCTGGCGTGCACCAACAGACAATGACTGTGGAAATCTTATGCAGATGCGCTACGCACAGTGGAAAATTGCCAGCATGTATTTAAGCCACAAAGAATACAGAAAAGGTGCATACGGTCCATCCAATTCACCACAGGCAGAAGAAACAGACCACTCTGTAAAAGTAACATTTACCTATCTGATGCCAACCACACCAGCCAGTGAGTGTCAGCTCACCTACGAAGTATTCGGCGATGGAAAAGTGAAGACAACTTTAACTTATGATCCTGTAAAAGAACTTGGTGATATGCCGGAATTTGGGGTGATTTTCAAATTCAATGCAGATTACGACAATGTTCAGTGGTATGGACTGGGCGAAGCTGAGACCTATGCAGATCGCAAAAAAGGTGCAAAACTGGGCATTTACCAGAATAAAATTGTGGACAACATAGCAAGATACATGGTACCGCAGGAATGTGGTGCAAAAGAGGAAGTACGCTGGGCGAAGGTTACAGACCGCAAGGGCAGAGGAATGTACTTCGAGATGGATAGAGAACCAGTGATGTTCTCTGCACTTCCATACACCCCTCATGAGATGGAAAATGCTATGCATCCATACGAACTCCCGCAGATCCATTACACAGTAGTACGTGTAGCCAAAGGCCAGATGGGAATCGGCGGTGACGACAGCTGGGGAGCATATACCCATCAGGAATATCTGCTGAATGCAGACGGAAAGATGGAATTCTCTTTTAGCTTTAAAGGAATTTAATATAGTTTATTAAAAAAGCCATTTTCAGTCAGAAGGTGGCTTTTTTAAATAATGCTAATAACATTTATTGAAAATAATTGGAACGGGATGTATGATTACAGAGAAAGAGTAAATCAAGTACATTGTTGCGTAAATAACTATGTTAATTGCGTAGACGAGTGAGTGGCACAGTTATTTCGATAGAGAATGATAACAATAATATTCGGATTCGACATACTGTACGAAGAGGGAGGAATTATCTTATGTATCAGGCAGATGAAAAACGTTATGAAACTATGAAATACCACCGCTGTGGTGCCAGTGGGCTGATGCTGCCGGAGTTATCTCTGGGTTTATGGCATAATTTCGGGGATACCGGTGTTTATGAGAATATGAAGCAGATGTGCTTCACAGCATTTGACAATGGAATCACTCATTTTGACCTTGCAAACAACTATGGCCCACAGCCTGGAAGTGCGGAGGCAAATTTTGGAAAAATCCTGAGAGAGGAATTTTCTGCATACAGAGATGAGCTGATTATCAGTACAAAGGCCGGTTACGACATGTGGCCGGGACCTTATGGAAACTGGGGAAGCCGCAAGTATCTGATCGCCAGTCTTGACCAGAGCCTGAAACGTCTTGGCCTGGATTATGTAGATATCTTCTATCATCACAGAATGGATCCGGAGACTCCTCTGGAGGAGACTATGGAGGCTCTGGCACAGATTGTCAGAAGCGGAAAGGCATTGTATGTTGGAATCTCCAACTACGATGGTGAGACAATGAAACGCGCCGCAGATATTCTGGAAGAACTGCACTGTCCGTTTATCATTAATCAGAATTCGTATAATATTTTTAACAGAACGATTGAGAAAAATGGTCTGAAACAGGCAGCAGCAGAGAGGAGAAAGGGAATTATTTCTTTCAGTCCTCTGGCGCAGGGAATGCTCACAGACCGATACCTGAATGGAATCCCAAAAGACAGCCGTGTCAACACAGACGGACGTTTTCTCCATGCAGACCAGTTCAGTGAGGAACGTCTTAACAGTATCCGCAGTCTGAATGCAATTGCAGCAGAGAGAGGCGAAAGTCTTGCACAGATGGCACTGAAATGGATTCTCCGTGACGGAATCGTAACCAGTGTGCTTATCGGGGCATCCCGTCCACAGCAGATTCTTGAGAATCTGAAAGTGCTGGACAGTGCATCCTTCAGTGAAGAGGAATTAAAGAAGATAGATGAGTGTTCACTGGCCTTATGATATAGCCGGGAGTTAATGGTTGTTTATACAACAGGAGAGCAGACTATATATTATGGAAGATTCATATGTCTTACAATTACAGGAACCAAAATTCAGAGAATTTTATCTAAGCTACAGCGGCTACGCACAATGCGGGTCGCTGCATTGCTATGGCCCGGCATCCCGTCCACATTATCTGATCCATTTTGTAGTGAAAGGAAAAGGAATGTATCAGGTGTCCGGACAAAAACATTATCTCACTGCCGGACAGGGGTTTCTGATCGAGCCGGGCACACAGACTTTCTATCAGGCAGATAAAGATGATCCCTGGAGTTATCTTTGGATCGGAGTAGGCGGCACCAATGCAGGAAAATATATTCGGGATATCGGATTAAACAGCGAGCAGTTGATCTTCCGTTCGGAAAGTGGAGAAGAGTTAAAGAAAATTGTGCTGGATATTCTGAAACATACAGAAAGTACCACCTCAAATCTGTATTATCTGCAGGGACGATTATATGATTTCTTTTCAGTTCTTACAAAAGATGTAGTGATTGATACTTATCTGGGTAATTCAAAAGAAAAGAAATATAGAAGCGAAAGCAAGTATGGAGCATATATCAAAGAAGCTATGGCATTTATAAAAAATGAATATGCCTGTGGAATCGGAGTACAGGAACTGGCAGAGCATTTAAATGTTAACCGCAGTTATCTGTACACGATCTTTATGAATGAACTTCATATTTCACCAAAGGACTTTCTGCAGAAATACCGTATTACAAGGGCAAGGGAATTGCTGGTTCTTACGGAATTGTCTGTAGAATCAATTGGAAAATCCTGTGGCTATGGAAATGCAGAACGATTTGCCAGGGCATTCAAACATGAAACAGGACTGACACCAACGCAGTTTCGCAGGCAGGACAGAAGTAAAAACCGCAGAAACCTGGAAGTGTCAGAGGATGGGCTGGAACAGCTGATCAACAGTTAACATTTTAAAGGTTCAGACAAACATAATGCCATAACGCCTCAGAATAACTTTCTCTATAATAATGTATATGATATCAGCACAGCCGCGGAGCAATCCGTGATATCAAATTAGGGTCAAAAAACCTTTTGCCCCTAACTTCATGTATATTGAATTTATTATAGAAAGGGGACAGTTATGAGTATTATTTTTCACGAAAGTTCAAAGACATTCCATTTATACAACAATGAAATCAGTTATATTATGTGTGTGCTTCCAAATGGACATCTTGGAAATCTCTATTTTGGGAAAAGAATCCATGACAGAGAAGATTTTTCACATCTTCTTGAGATGAAGCAGCGACCAATGACAGCCTGTGTTTATGAGGGAAACCGCAAATTTTCGCTGGAGCATCTGAAACTGGAATATCCGGTGTATGGTAGTTCTGATTACCGTTATCCGGCAATGGAGATCCTTCAGGAAAACGGCAGCAGGATTTCTGATTTTACTTATGTAAGTTATACAATTGCAGCTGGAAAACCAAAACTTCAGGGGCTTCCGGCTACATATACTGAGAAAGACGAAGAAGCCCAGACCTTATGTGTAAAATTGAAAGATGAAGTAACAGGAATTGTATTGGAATTGCTTTATACTATTTTTACACAGAGGGGAATCATCACCAGAAGTGCCAGATTTACAAACGAGGGTACATCATCAGTACATCTGTTAAATGCAATGAGCCTCAGCCTTGATCTGCCGGATAAGGATTATGTGTGGATGCAGTTTTCAGGTGCATGGTCCAGAGAACGTCATGTGAAAGAACGCAGATTAGAGCAGGGAATCCAGTCTGTGGGAAGCATCAGAGGAAATTCTTCCCATGAACATAATCCCTTTATTGTGCTCCGACGTCCGTCAGCAACAGAAAATGCAGGAGAAGTGATGGGATTCAGCCTGATCTACAGCGGAAATCACAGAATGCAGGCAGAGGTGGATACTCATGATACAACCCGCATCACTGTGGGAATCAATCCGCAGAATTTTGACTGGAAGCTGGACTGTGGTGAGAGCTTTCAGACTCCGGAAGCAGTAGTAGTATTTTCTGATAAGGGTCTGAATGGAATGAGCCAGACCTTCCATAAATTATATCAGAAGAGACTGGCAAGAGGTTACTGGAGAGACCGTCCCAGGCCAATTCTCAACAATAACTGGGAAGCTACTTATTTTGATTTTACAGAGGACCATCTGGTGGAAATTGCTGCAAAGGCAAAGGAATGTGGTGTTGAATTATTTGTGCTGGATGACGGATGGTTCGGTGCACGAAGCAACGATTATGCAGGACTTGGTGACTGGGTGGCAAACAGAGAGCGTCTTCCGCAGGGAATCAAGGGAATCGCAGACAGGATTGAAGAGATGGGTATGAAATTTGGTCTGTGGTTTGAGCCGGAGATGGTGAATAAGGATTCCGACCTTTACCGTGCACATCCGGACTGGATTCTGCAGACACCCCAGAGGCATTCCTGTCATGGCAGAAACCAGTATGTGCTGGACTTTTCCAGAAAAGAAGTGGTGGACTGTATTTATGAGATGATGTATAAAATCCTCACAGAAGCAAAGATTTCCTACATCAAATGGGATATGAACAGAAGTATTACGGAATGTTATTCGGCAGCACTTCCTGCAGACCGCCAGGGAGAAGTGTTCCACAGATATATTCTCGGAGTTTATGATCTGTATGAGAGGTTAAATACTGCATTTCCGCAGATTCTCTTTGAGTCCTGCGCAAGCGGCGGCGGACGTTTTGATCCGGGAATCCTTTACTATGCTCCACAGGGATGGACAAGTGATGATACAGATGCGGCAGAGCGTGTGAAAATTCAGTACAGCACAAGTATGTGTTATCCCGTAAGTTCCATGGGAAGTCATGTTTCTGTAGTGCCAAACCATCAGTTAAACCGCAAAACTCCGTTACATACAAGAGCAAATGTAGCTTATTTTGGAACTTTCGGATATGAGCTGGATCTGAATAAACTGTCTGATGAGGAAATCAGTGAAGTAAAACAGCAGATTACCTTTATGAAAGAATACAGAGAACTGATCCAGTTTGGAACTTTTTACAGACTGAAGAGTCCTTTTGAGGGCAATGAAACTGTGTGGATGACAGTCAGCGAGGACAAAAAAACAGCGCTGGTATTCTGGTACAGGGAAAGAAATGTAGTAAACGCAGATTTTACCAGAGTGCGGCTTCAGGGACTGGATCCGGATCTTATCTACAGAAATGAGTATAATGGAACAGAAAACTACGGGGATGAGCTGATGAATCTGGGACTGCTCACCACAGACTGTACAGCAGGTGAACCTACAAGTGAAGACGAACCATGCACAGACTATGAGTCCAGAATTTATGTTTTAACTGCAAAATAATAACCGAATCAGGTAAGCTCCTTATGGAGGTTGCGAAAAGCAATAGACAGAAATAAAAAATCAACAAAAAGCAGGCAGAACGATCACACGGGATCGTCTACCTGCTTTTCGTTAAATTTATCCATCATTTCTTTATGGGTCTTATAATTCTTCGGACTCATTCCAAACTTCTTCTTAAAAGCTTTTGAAAAAACAAGCTGGTCTTCATAGCCCACATTATTAGCAATCTCTTTAACAGACAGACTGGTGCTGACCAGAAGACTGGCTGCTTTATGCATCTTATAATCAATGAGGAAGGTCTGTGCAGACATTCCAAGCTCTTTCTGAAAGGAACTGTTCAGATAGGCACGGCTGATTCCGATATTATCTGCAATATCAGAAATCCCGATTCCCTTTTGATACATATCTTTAATATATTCAATGGCAAGCTCCACGTAGACACTGGTGCTGTAGGCATATTTGGCATTTTTTTTGTTCTGTGCAGACTGTTTTTCATGAAAGTCGGCAAGCTCGGCTAACAACAGGATCAGATAAGCCTGGCGCCTTAGATCATTGGCTTTGGAAAGCTGCTTATGATTCAGCATATAATCGATGTGTTTCAGGATTGTTTTCTGATCCGGTGCAGGAAGTACTAATTGATTTTTGGAAAATCCACATTCTTTTACCATTGAGTGAGCTCGGATTCCGCGAAAACCAATCCAGGCATAAGTCCAGGGATTGGTTTCATCAGCACCGTATGTGACTGGTTCATTTGGATAAATTACAAACATCTGTCCGGGAGTAAGGCTCCAGGTCTGACCTCCGGCAGAATAGAATCCGGTACCGTCCAGCACAAAATGGATGATGAACTCATCTCTTGGCATGGAACAGATATGTCCGGGCGGGCAGTGTTCTTTGCCCGTATGGATCAGACTGATATCAAGGGAGCCTTCTTTCAGGTTTTCAAGACAGCGGAAAGTAGCGCTGTCCGTATATTTTACATTTGGCATTTGCGCAATTCCTTTTTCTATTTTCTTTGACTGCGGGTATTAATTGATATAAAGACATATGGAATGATATCCTGTAAATACGCATAAATTCAAGTCGCTGTTGACATTTTACCATAAATTCAGCGATTTTCCCATAACGATTATGACATAAATTTATTTCATTAGTCTATTGAAAAAAATAGACAAAAATGTATAATAAGAATCACTTTGATCACAAACGCATTTTATTTTGCGGTTAAACATATAGGTTATGTATTAGCTGTGGCAGTGATCACAATCCTGCCAATGACACTTGTAGATGCAAAACTTTTCCCGGTATATCTGCTGATCTGGCTGATGTTTGGATTCTCCCTGACTGCCTATGCAGATTCCTGGTTTATGTGGAAACTGTTCAAGCCCTATTTCAAAGAGGAGGAAGAGGAACATCACTACGTGGACACAGAACCTGATCAGTACGCGTTTTAACCGAAACAAACAGCGATACCTGGTTACATAAAAAATAGATAGAACATCTATAAAATAGAAAAAACAAAGAAATGAGAGGTACAGAGTATGGAATGGATCAAATATCACGAGGCAGAGAAAGTATTCGACCTGAGAACAGAGCACAGCACTTATCAGATGCAGGTAAGAGAGTATGATACTCTGGTTCATCTGTATTATGGAAGTCCGGTAGGCGATGCACTGATCACAGACAGGATCGTATGTGTGGACAGAGGATTTTCAGGAAATCCTTATGAGGCAGAAAAGGACAGAACATTTTCATTAGATACCCTGCCACAGGAATATACTGCATATGGAAATGGTGATTATCGTATCAATGGCCTGGAGACAGAGCAGGCAGACGGCAGTGATACTGCAAATCTGAAATTTGAGTCCTATGAGATTACAAAAGGAAAGTACAGCCTGAAAGGGCTTCCTGCAATGTTTGCAAAGGAAGATGAGGCAGAGACACTGGAAATTGTTTTGACAGACCGTGTCAGCGGACTGAAAGCACATCTTCTCTATGGTGTATTTCCACATCTTGATGTGATCACCAGAGCGGTACGCCTGGAAAATACAGGTACAGCACCGGTTACAGTAAAAAAAGCAATGTCTATGGAAATGGACTATGAATACAGAGAACTGGATGCAGTCCATTTCTATGGCAGACACAATATGGAACGCCAGATGGAGAGAACTCACCTTGGTCATGGCAACTGGTCTGTGGGAAGTATCCGCGGAACCTCCAGCCACCATCACAATCCATTTGTAATCCTCTGTGACAGAAATACAGAGGAAACTTATGGAAACTGCTATGGATATGCACTGGCTTACAGTGGAAACTTTACATTTGAGACAGAGGTAGATCAGGTAGGACATACCCGTGTGGTAATGGGAATCCATCCATATCATTTCGCATGGACACTGGAAAAAGGTGACACATTTGAAACTCCGGAAGTGATTATGTCATATTCCGCAGAAGGATTTGGAAAACTTTCTCGCATTTATCATGATGCATACAGAAACAACCTGATCCGCAGCAAATACGTAGAACAGCCAAGACCAATCCTCGTAAACAACTGGGAAGCTACCTA
>ENA-OPAC01001490-OPAC01001490.1-human-gut-metagenome-genome-assembly--contig:-NODE-1490-length-10702-cov-1.539025_pt1 | contig 10702 bp, 5 predicted proteins | sample MGYA00241052_ERZ501420 | MGnify/ENA primary metagenome ERZ501420 (study PRJEB25962, sample SAMEA2042513) | human gut metagenome | biome: human gut; feature: human-associated habitat; material: faeces... | reverse complement strand
AAATTAATTTAAATAGAGATAATAAGATATCTATTATTTTTGTATGTAGAACTTATGATTATGAGAATGATCCTAATATTAAGGCTCTATTTAATAGTAATAATAATGAACAAAATAAAGAAAAAACAGGTATAGAGTGGAATGAAATTATAGTTGGAGAGTTGTCAGAAGATGTTGTTAGGGAGATTGTTGGATTTAGGTATGATAAATTATCGTACAAAATGAAAAAAGTGCTTAGTATTGCTAGCAATCTTTATATATGGGAACATTTAGATCAAGAGAGTATGTACGATGACTATTCAACTGCTAATCAATTAATTCAGAAATGGTGGGAACAAATAAAGAAGAATTGCATAGAAAATTTAATTGATGAAGTAGAAATTGAGGATACTAAATCTATACTTATAAGTAAGATTAATACTTTAGGAAAATTACATATAAGTATTAAGCTTTTAAAAGCATTAAAAGTAACAGAAAGAAGTTTAACGTATTTAAGCTCAAATGGTTTTATTGTAAAGAATAGTAATAGCATTTCATTGCACATCAGAGTATTTCAGATTATTTTTTGGCACAGGAAATGTTAAATAGATATTTTGAAGGAGAAGATATTATAAAGATAATAGGTGATAAGCACAAACAAACTCCTCAAAAAAGGTATCAAATTCAAATGCTATTACAGGATATACAGACAATAGATGAAGAAGAATTTATTAAAGTTGGAATACAAATGATGAAATCAAATGAGATTAGGTTTTATGTTAAATATGTATTTTTTGAAGTTATTGGACAAGTTACTACTATAAGTGAGGCCACTAAAAATTTTATTTTAAAATATTATGATGATTATGAGTATGGAGATCATATTATAGACGGCATAATTTTAGGACATGCAGTATTTGTGCAACTATTACTTGATAATGGGATTTTAGATAAATGGATGTCTTTGGATAACAAAAAGGATATGGCTATAAAATTATTACAAAGTATAAGTCCTAAGTATAGAACTGAAGAGGTAGAGTTTATAAAAAGACATTTATTCAAATCAATGGATGATGATGAAAAGTTTAGTAGATGCTTTTCTTTTAGGATTTATGATGATATAGATGAAATGTTCAAGTTAAGACTAGCATTCTATGAGAGGTATCCTAATGCTATTGATAGATATATTGATTTTAAAGAATTATTTATTAAATGTGAATTAAGAGCTTTGAGAATATTTGAATTTGCATTAAAAAATGGTTTGAAAGGACATGGAATATATCAGGAAGAGCAAAGTTTCTTAGATAAGGATAGTGAAGTATTAATAGAAAATGTAGAGTTGATATTGGATACATTATTAGTATATATTCCACAGGGTGAAGAAGCATGGTACTCTAAATGGAATGCTAGAGAGTCTTATAATCAAGGACTGGAACGAGCTTGTGTTGAAATAATAAAAAAGGCAAATATGGTTTTAATAAAGAGAAATCCAGAAGAGTTCATACGTAGATATAAGCACTATTTTAATACAGGATACAATGTGTACAATGAAATTATATTAGATGGATTAAAGAAATTTCCTACAGAGCTAAGTAATTTAGTAATCAATTGTTTATATGAGAATTTTGATAATATAATTTTTGATAAGAGTAGTGCTAAAAAAAATAAGCTTGATATGGTAAAGGAGGTTATAGAAGTACATTCTAGATGGTGTGATAATGAAAAATACTTAAAACTGGAAGAAAAAATTATATACTATATAGATCCAAGAGCAAAGGAGTGGTATAAAAGACGGATAGAGTTTAATAGAGATAAAAGCAATAATAAAAAGGTATACTGGAGTTTTTGGGGAGATTTACAAATAATACTTCTTCCTGCATTACCTAAAGATAGAATATCATTAAAAGCAAAAAGTTTATTAGAGGTTCTTAAACGTAGTAATAGTAGTTTTCAAGAAAGTAATATATATAATAAAAATAGTGGACATTGCGGAAGTGTCTATTCACCTATAGCAGGTAAAAAGTTGAGCAATAAGCAGTGGAAACAAATTCTAAATAATACTAAATTGAGACTTAGAGATAGAAGGTCCCGATGGGTAGAAATAAAAGGAGGATTTGTTGAAAGTTCAATAGAAGAATTTGCAAATGAATTAAGAGATGCTGTTAGTAAAGAGCCGGAAAGGTTTATCAATTTGATATTAGATAACAGCTTTAGAATAAATGATATTTATGTAGATGCGCTTTTTAGTGGAATTACCTATAGCGAAAAATTGGAAGAGGTTAATAATGAAATATTAGAAAGATTGATATTAACATATAAATATGATTATGAGGGATATAGAGCAGAATATATTTGTGATATTGTACGTAAGAAGGATAATGGAGAATGGTCGTACGAGATACTAGATATACTTAAGGATATTGCTTTAAATCATATTAACCCTAAAATTGATAAACCTAATGTGACATCACCAGATGATAAGGAAATGAAATCATTTAATATGTTAAGTAGCAATGCGTTAAATTGTGTTAGGGGAAGTGCAGCATCAGCTATAGGAAAGCTTTTATGGGATGATAAAACATTATTTGAGTATTTTAAGGAAAGCATTATACAGCTATGCCAAGATGAAAATCCTGCAGTAAGGTTAGCAACATTAGATATTCTATTTCCTGTATATAATATTAATAGAGAGTGGGCGATAGAGAAAATAATAAACATATTAAAAAGTGACTATAGGCTTGCTGGATATAGAGGTATGAAACAAATGTTTTTCTTAACTCACAATGATAAGCAAGATGAGATAGAAAATATCATACTAAATTGTTTCTATGAAGAAGATAAAGATTTAATGAAAATGGGTGCATATACTTTAGCTGAAATGTATATTGTAAAAAATAGATTTACAGAGGTAATAGAAAATGTGGAAAGTTTAAATCAAGAACAAGTTAAGTATATACTTGAAATGGTTATAATTTATTTTAATAAGAAAGAATACAATGAATTAGCTAAAAAGTTGATTATAAAGTATATAAAACTAGACTTGGATTTAGAGTTTCCAATAAGTAGAATTTTTTATGATAATTTAATAGATATAGAGCGAGATAAAGAATTTTTAAAAAATCTAGTATCTTTTAAAAGCAGTAAGAAAATAGTAAGCACTTTTGTACGTTATTTAGAAAAATGTAATCAACCTATTATTGCATATAAAGATGTTATTTTTGCTATGAGTTATAATATAATTGAGAATAATATTGATTCAGAAGGTTATATTTATGGACTAAATGAAGAAATATCTAAACTAATAATAGGACTATATGATGAAGCATCAGAAGAAAAAAATGAAAAGATAAATGCTATAGCTAACGAATGTCTACACATTTGGGATTTAATGTTTGAAAAGAGAATAGGAGCTGCTAGAATATTAACCTCTAAAATGTTAGATAGATAAAAAATAAATATTCACTTAACAAGTAGTTATAAAAAATATTTATGAATATTTAATGCGGATAATAATTAAAAAAGATAGTAAAATGTATAACCAATTTTATTGTTTAAGATTTAGCAATTATACTTAAGCATATTAAGTAAACATAGCTATTAAACAATATTTTCAGTATAATATAGAGTAGTATTAGAATTATAGTTAAGTAATGTTATAATTATTAATAGATACATCATAAATGAAGATATTATTTCTAATTCTTTATTTTTATTTATGATTTACATAATAAATAATAGAAATAAAATGAAAAGAGGCAATATTATGATGAATAAAACAACATCACAAGATGTTATAAAGATAGTTTGGAAAGCCTGCGATACCTTTAGAGGTACTATGGATAGTTCAAAATACAAAGATTATATATTAACTATGCTTTTTGTAAAGTATGTATCAGATTTTTATAAAGAAAAATTACAAGAGCTTAAAGCTAAATTTGGTGATAATGAAGAGAGAATTCAAAAGAGCTTAAAAAGAGAAAAATTTCAGTTAGACCCTAATTGTACATTTGATGTTATATATGAAAATAGAACTGCTGAAAATATCGGTGAAATAATAAATAAGATATTAATGAAAATTGAAGATGATAACAAGGAAAAGCTTGAAGGAATATTTAGAAATATAGACTTTAACTCAGAAGCAGAACTTGGAAGAACAAAAGAAAGAAATGCAGCATTAAAGCATTTAATAGAAGACTTTGCAGATGATTCACTTGACTTAAGACCTAGTATGTTAGATAGTCATGATGTTATTGGTGATGCATATGAATTCCTAATAGCTAACTTTGCATCAGATGCAGGTAAGAAAGGGGGAGAGTTCTATACCCCTAGTGAAGTTTCAACATTACTTGCAAAGCTTGTTGGAGCTAAAGATGGTGATAGAATATATGACCCAACATGCGGTTCAGGATCATTACTTATTAAAGCAGCTAAAGAAGTGGGAACACAAAACTTTAGATTATATGGTCAAGAAAGAAATGGTCAAACACAAGCCTTAGCTAAGATGAATATGTTCTTACATGAAATAAATGATGCAGTTATAGAATGGGGAGATACATTAAGAAATCCACTTCATTTAGAAAATGAAAGATTAATGAAGTTTGATAAAATAGTTTCTAATCCGCCATTCTCACTTGATAAATGGGGAGCAGAAGAATTAAAAGATGATACCTATGGAAGATTTAATATGGGATTACCTCCAAAGTCAAAAGGCGATTTTGCATTTATTTCTCATATTTTAGCATCATTAAATGAAAATGGAACAGCAGGTATTATACTTCCTCATGGAGTTTTATTTAGAGCTGCTAGTGAAGGTAAAATAAGAAAACAAATAATAGAAAATAACTGGCTAGATGCAGTAATAGGGTTACCAGAAAACCTATTCTTTGGAACAGGAATACCAGCATGTATATTGATATTTAAGAAAAATAAAGTTGACAATAATGTAGTGTTTATTGATTCAAGTAATGAGTTTGATAAAGGTAAAAATCAGAATGTATTAAGATATGAAGATATTGAAAAAATAGTAGACGCTTATAAAAATAGAAAAGAAGTTGATAAATATTGTCATATAGCTGCTTTCGAAGAATTAAAAGAGAATGACTTTAATTTAAATATACCTAGATATATAGATACTTTTGAAGTAGAAGAAAAAGTTGATTTAGATATGTTGATAAAGGATATTTTTAACTTGGAAAATGAAATAATAGAAGTTAAAAAACAACTAAAAAATCACTTAGATGAATTAGGACTGTAGGTGTAATTATGAAAGAAGTTAGAAGTGGGTATAAGAGAACAAAAGTAGGGGTTATTCCTATGGAGTGGGCAGTGAAAAAGTTAGGAGAAATAGGTGATTCTAAAATAGGTTTAACATATTCTCCAGACGATGTTGTAGATAGCAAAGGTTTGCTAGTTCTAAGGTCTTCTAATATAAGAAATGGTAGTTTAGTCTATGAAGATAATGTTTTTGTAAATAAAGAAGTCAAAGAAGAACTATTAACAAAGGAAAATGATATACTTATTTGTGCTAGAAATGGTAGTAAATCATTAATCGGAAAAAATGCATTAATAACTAGTAAGGCAATAAACTTAACTTTTGGTGCATTTATGAGTATATATAGAAGTGAATATAATAAGTTTTTGTTTCAGATGTTTCAAACAGAGTTATACAAGAAGCAAATATCTATTAACTTAGGTGCAACAATCAATCAAATAACAACTAAGAATTTAAATGATTTCATTTTCCCTATACCACCCATAAATGAACAAGAAAAAATAGTAGAAATTCTTTCAACTTGGGATTCGGCTATAGAAAAACAAGAGCAACTTATTGAAAAGAAAAAAGAGTTTAAAAAAGGATTAATGCAAAGACTTTTAAGTGGAGAAGTTAGATTCAAAGAGTTTGATGATAAATGGAAGATTGTCAGCTTAGGAAGTATTTTTGATAGGGTAACTGATAAAAATAATGTAGGGGTTACAAATGTATTAACCATTTCAGCACAGAATGGTCTGGTAAATCAGGAAGAATATTTTAATAAATCAGTTTCATCTAAAGATTTATCAGGATATTATCTATTGAAAAAAGGTGATTTTGCTTATAATAAGAGTTATTCTAATGGATATCCGCTTGGAGCAATTAAAAGACTTAATAATTATGATGAGGGTGTAGTATCTCCATTATATATATGCTTCAGAGCAAAAGAAAAGATAAGCACGTGCTTTTATGAGCAATATTTTGAAAGTGGATTTTTAAACAAAGAGATTTTCAAGATAGCCCAGGAAGGTGCAAGAAATCATGGTCTATTGAATGTTAGTGTAACTGAATTCTTTAAAGATATTAAAATTGCAAAACCGTCATTAGAAGAACAGAATAAAATTGCAGAAGTACTAATAGATGCAGATAAAGAAATAGAATTATTAGAAAAAGAATTAGAGGCTTTAAAGCTACAAAAGAAAGGCTTAATGCAAATATTATTAACTGGTGAAGTTAGAGTTAAAATAGATAACTAATAAAATTGATTGTTTAAAAAGGGGGAGAGAAAAATGGTAAAGAAATTTTTTCGGAAAAATATGAGACTGGTGCTTATTGGGGTAGTAGCATTATTAATAATAATTCTATATGAAATTACAAATAGTATTCCAGAGCTTTTTAAATATGGAGATTTTATTTTTAAATTAGCATCAGATTTATCTTTGGCGTATTTGGCTAGTTTTATTTTTTATATAGTTCAGAGTTATATACCAAGAGAAATTCAAGTTAAGAAAGTAAATAAATGTATTTATAAATATGTAGAAGAAATAACAAATGAAATACAGTATATAGATAAAATAAATAAAAATAGTCCACTAATAGCTCAATCAAATTTAATTCAAAATTGTAATTCATCCATAATACAATATTATAATAATTTTGAGGCTATTAAATTTTCAATAGATAATATAAATTTAAGATGTAAGGATATATTAAGTTTAGTACCATTACTTGATGATGATATTATTAGTATTGTTAATGAAATATATATTATGGGAGATAAAAATAGTTTTATTTATTTTTATAGGGCATATAAAGCTAAGATGAATTGCAATAGTATATTAGTAAATCAAATTAATGATGTAATTATTGAATATATAACTTTAGCTAATAAGTTAAATGAGTATGTAAAACAGAATATTTAGTACAAGATAGTAATTTTATTGCTAAATAAAAGGCGGAGGTGTTTAACCACTGCCTTTTATTTTGTATAATTAAAATATAAAGTCAAAAATGGGGGAGTTAACATGGATAATCCATATTTAGAGGAATGTGATCAAGAAAATATTATAGAATTACTTAAGAGTATGGGATATATATATCTTTCACCAGAGGAGTGCAATGCTGCTAGAGGTGAAAGACTTAAAGAGGTTATATTAAAAGACATAACAATAAGTAAGTTAATGGAAATGAATAGCTTTGAATATAAAGGTACAGTAAGAAAGTTTAGTTCTACTAATATTAATAAAGCTATTGAAGCATTAGATATGCCATTAACAGAAGGTTTAATTAAGGTTAATGAAAAAATTTATGATGAAATTATTCTTAAGAAAAGCTTAGAAGAGTTTTTAGAAGATGGGACAAAGAATTTTTCATTACAATACATAGATTGGGAAAATCCAAAAAATAATGTATTTCATTTTACGCAAGAATTTGTGGTAGAAAAACAAGATCAATCCACTAAAGAAAAAACTAAGAGACCAGATATAGTTCTATTTGTTAATGGTATTCCTTTTTGCGTAATTGAATTAAAGGCAAGTTCAGTATCTTTAAAGCAAGGTATTTCTCAAATGATAGGAAATCAAAAGAAAGAGAATATTCCACATCTTTTTAAATATGTTCAATTAGTATTAGCAGGTAATACTAGAGAAGTTAGATACGCCACTACAGGAACACCAGCTAAGTTCTGGGCTGTATGGAAAGAGGAAGAAAGGCTCGATGTTGAATCTTTAGTTACAGGAAGATTAGCAACTGAGCTTGATAGAACAATTATATCTTTATTAAATTTAGATAGAGTTCTTGAAATAATTATAGAATATACTTTATTTGATAATAATATTAAGAAGGTAGCAAGATATCAACAATACTTTGGAATTAAAAAGACGTTAGAAAGAATTCAAATTTTTGATAATACAGGCAAAAGAAATGGTGGTCTTATTTGGCATACTCAAGGAAGTGGTAAGTCATTAACTATGGTTATGCTTGCTAGAGCTTTAAGAAGAAGAATAACTAATGCGAAAATAATAGTAGTTACTGATAGAAAAGAATTAGATTCTCAAATTAAAAAGACATTTACTCAAAGTGGATTTAGTAATGATATTATACAAGCTACAAGTGGAAATCATCTAAATAGTCAATTATTAAGTAAGGAAAGCAAGATAATTACTACTATAATTAATAAGTTTCATAAAGTATTTAATGTAGGTTCCAAGATAGATGATCCTAATATATTTGTTCTTGTAGATGAATCTCACAGAACTCAAAATGGACAACTTCATGCAAAGATGAGAAAGGTTTTCCCAAGTGGTTGTTATATAGGATTTACAGGGACACCACTTATGAAGAAAGAAAAAAATTCATTTACTCAATTTGGTAAAGAAATTCATAGGTATACAATTAATCAAGCTGTAGATGATAAGGCAGTATTACCATTATTATATGAAGGAAGATTAGTTGACCAATGGATTAGTGATGAATCAGGTCTTGAAAGAAAGTTTGAAATGATTTCTAGAAACCTTAATGATGAACAAAAAGAAGAGGGGAAGATTCCAAAAGGTTGCATCATCAGAGAGAAGATTAGAAATGATAGCTTTAGATATAAACGAGCATTACAAAAATACATGGCAAGGCACAGGATTTAAAGCTATGCTTGCAACTTCTTCAAAGTTTGAGGCTATAAGATATCATCAAATATTTGAAATGTATGGAGATGTTAAAACAGCATTTGTTATATCATCAGCTGATAATAGAGAAGGTAATGAAGATATTCATGATGAAAATAAACTATTAGTTCAAAAGGAACTAGAAAGAATAGTTAGAGAATATGGTAATCTTGATGATTATGAAACTAAAATTAAAGAAGAGTTTTGTGATGGTGATGATGTAGAAATTCTAATTGTAGTAGATAAATTATTAACAGGTTTTGATGCACCAGTAGCTGCTGGTTTATATGTTGATAAAGAATTGAAAGAACATAAATTATTACAAGCTATAGCAAGAGTTAATAGATTATATGAAGGTAAAGACCATGGATATATTATTGATTATAGAGGCCTTTTAGGTAACTTAGATAAGGCGCTAACTTCATATAGTTCATTAGAAGGTTTTGATGAAGATGATATAAAAGGTGCAGTTATAGATATAAAGAAGCATTTAGATGAATTAAAAGCTAATTATTCATATCTAAAAGATATTTTTAATCCTATAAAAAACAAAGAGGATAAGGAAGAATACGAAATATATCTTGCAGATGAAAGTAAAAGACAAGATTTTTATGAAAGACTTAAGAATTATGCTAAGAGCTTAAATATATGTTTAGCTTCACAAGGTATATTAGATTTGATATCTAAACAAGAATTAGATAATTACAAGAAGGAATTAAAATTCTTTAGTAATTTAAGAAAAAGTGTAAGACTAAGATATCATGAAGAGGTTGACTTTGGTGAATATGAAGAGCAAATGCAAAAGTTATTAGATACTTATATAAGTGCCAATGAAGTTAATAGACTTACAAAGCTAGTTAATATATTTGATGATAAAAATTTTGATGAAGAGATTCAAAGAGTTCAAGGCAAGAGAGCAAAGGCAGATACAATAAGAAATGCAGTAGATAAAGTTATTACTATGAAATATGATGAAAATCCAGCCTATTATGAAAACTTAAAGGATAGAATAAATAGAGTTCTTGAAGAGTATAGGCAAAAGAGAATTTCAGAAGAAGAATATCTAAATAGTATGAATGACGTAATGAATGATATAAGAAACGGATCAGTGGAAGAAACATATCCAGGACCAATTGTTAATAATAGAAGTGCACAAGTTATTTATGATAACATCAAAGAAGATATATATGAACCAATAGTAGCTAAGGTTGCAGAAGAACAATCAGAATATATTGTTGCCAATACATCATTAGAATTTGATGAAATCATCAAAGGATATGCCGCAAAACCAGATTGGACTACAAATACGGATATTCATAATAAAATAAGTCAAGACTTAGAAGAGAAGCTTTGGGATATAGAAGATGAATATGGTGTATCTTTAGACACAGATAAAATATTAGAAAAAACAATAACAATATCTATTAGAAAATACGGAAATAGATAACTTATGATAAAACTTATATGTTTTTAATATAAGAATTAGTGAGTAAAGATGAAGTTATCATCTAGGAGAAAGCTATGAAAGATAAAATTGAAATTCATAAAAAGAAAGTAAAGAATGTAACATTAAAAGTTAAAAGGGATGGAAGTATTCATTTAACAGTACCGGAAGCAGCTACAGATGATTATATAGAAAGAGTTATAGCTAATAAAGAAGAATGGATAGAATCACAATTAAAACATTTTAATGAGAATTACAAAAAGCCTAAAGAAAAAGAAATGGTTAGTGGAGAAAGCTTTAGGTACCTTGGTAAGAGTTATAGATTAAAGATAGTTCAATCTAATAAAGAATATGTAAGACTATATAGAG
>ENA-OPAC01001489-OPAC01001489.1-human-gut-metagenome-genome-assembly--contig:-NODE-1489-length-10703-cov-1.438956_pt1 | contig 10703 bp, 6 predicted proteins | sample MGYA00241052_ERZ501420 | MGnify/ENA primary metagenome ERZ501420 (study PRJEB25962, sample SAMEA2042513) | human gut metagenome | biome: human gut; feature: human-associated habitat; material: faeces... | reverse complement strand
TCATCAAGGAAGTGACCTTCCTTGATGAAAACCTGGACTTTCAAACCGCAAAGGCTACGGACCTTTCCTACAGCTACCGTCATTCCTATTTCATGGATCATCCAGGCTGCGTCATCGTCGAAGCGGTCATGGAGCTGCGGGCTCAGGCACCCTGTGAAATCGAAGCGGAAATGGCGGACTTTACGAAACGCCGCAAGGAAAAGCAGCCCTTGGAGTACCCCAGTGCGGGCAGCACCTTCAAACGTCCGCCCGGTTATTATACAGGTCCCCTTATCCGGCAGGCAGGTCTTGCCGGCCTTGTCATGGGCGGCGCTCAAGTGAGCAAAAAGCATACGGGCTTTGTCATCAATCGTGAGGAGGCAACCGCGCGAGACGTGCTGCGCCTCATTAAAACCATTCAATATAAGGTCAGGAGCCAGTATGGCGTCCTTCTTGAACCGGAAGTCAGGATCTTTGGGGAAGACACGGATGAAAAGCGGGGGAGCTGACAGCATAGAGGACTTTTCCTTTAGCGAGGAAAGGTCCTTTGTTTTATGGATAAGGTGATTGCTGGGTTAATTTTCACCCTATGATACGGACTATATTGAACTTTTGTTCTGCTTCCGTCATAATAGGAGAAGAAGCCAAAGAAAAGAATCTTGGCAAAGGAGGAACCATGGAAAAAACCTTATGGATCACGGGCCTTGGGGAGACCATGCGACCAGATTTCCTGAAAGAAGCGGTCCAGTACCCTTATGGAAAAGCCCTTTTTCTTGTGCCAAACCTGTATTTTAGAAACCTGGTCCGTCGCCATGGCGTCGTCAAGACGAGTACCATCGATGCCCTGCCGCGGGAAATCCTGCGCTTAAACGGACGGGAAAATGAACGGATGCTGATTTCCCGGGATACGCAGGCCCGCATTGCATCAGAAGCCATCGAGTATCTTGTTGGAAAGGAACTATTGCCTTATTTTAGGACCCTTGCCGATAAAAAGGGGTTCTGTGACAGTGTCGTCCAGCTATTGACAGAACTTGAAACGTGTCATGTGACGGGTGAAGATTTCAAGAACGCCGTCCTTTCCTGGAACCGTGAGGAAAAGCGGGGAGGGGAAAAGGATAAGGAAATTGCCCTCATCCTTTCTGCTTATGAAGCTCTCATGAATGAACGCCATCTTTGCGACCTGAATGGTCTCTATGACGCGGCCCTTGACGTGCTGCAAGATCCAGGGGCGATTCTCCCGTGGGAAAAATTGTATTTCAGTGAGTTCAACGAACTGACAGGTCTTCAGATGGCTCTTGTAAAAGCCCTGGGAAAACGGGTTTCCATCTCTTTTGGCCTTTTTTATGATGAGTCGCGACCTGATTTATCGGAAGCAACGCGAAAACTCGAAGAAGATCTCTTGGGAGATGGGTATGAAAAGATAATTGCACCAAAAAAAGTGAGCCGTCCTGAGGACCTTGCCTATTTTGCCGAAACGTTTCCCAAAGCAACTGGCGATGCCGTGGCTGCAAAGCACATCTATCTTGGTGAAGCGTCCAGCGTTGACAGCGAAATCAAGATGGTCCTTACAGACGTCAAGAAAAAGCTCAAAAGCGGCGTGGCGCCCCATGAAATTCTCCTTCTTGTACGGAATCTCAATGACTATCAGGGTCTTGGCCGGTACATGGAAGAATACGGTCTCTTGTCGACCCTTGCAGATGTGACGGACCTTGCCGGTCAGCCTTTGCCCCTGTTCCTTACAAAACTCTGGGAAGCAGCGCTAACGAAGGATGATACGATGCCCCTTCTAGCCCTTATGAAGACAACGCTCATGCAGGAACTTTTCCATGTGGACCGGATAGCCGTAAGTCACCTTGTCGAGGAAAGCTATATCGAGACGCCAGGGTTCCTTTTGGAACGCATTTCCCATCTTTCCGGTGTTTCGGACCTGAAGCCTCTTTTTGAAGCGCTCCAGACGCCAAAGACCTGTACGCAGTGGCGGGATTATCTTGACGAAAGGCTCACGGAATGGGACCTTGTGCGGACCTTTGGCAGGCTCCATCAGGAGGGAAAAGTGACCCTTTCGGAAGTGAAGATCATGGCTCAGTCCGAAGACTTCGTCAGGGCCTTTTTTGACCGTCTCGAAGCCCTTTTTGAAGCTGTCGGCAGCAAGGATCTCTCCGTCGGATTGGGGGACATCTTTTCTTATTGGAAGGAGGCCCTCATTGGCACGACTATTACGTTGACGCCGAGTCATGAAGAAGGTATCCGTGTCATGGAAGCCTCCGATATTCAAGGCGTTCCTTATCCTTATGTCTATATCCTGGGCGTGAGGGATGGGCTCTTTCCGGCTATTTCCCGGGAAAGCTGGCTCTACAGCGATGAAGAACGGACAGAACTTGCTGCTCTTGATATCCCCTTGGGTACGTCCGCACGGCGCCTTGCCCGGGATCGCTTTTTCTTTGCTTCGGCTGTCAGCCTTGCCGAAAAGGAAGTTCATCTTTCCTGGTTTGCTGACGATGAGGGCGGCGCAAGCTATTATATTGAACGGCTGCGGCACTTTTTCACGCCTCACGCCCTGCCATTTGTGACGTATCATTCAGATGTCCATGACTGTTACAGCGAGCCCCAAATGGTACGCTATCTCATGGAAGCGGAAAATCTGGGCGAAAAGGAAGCCACCTATCTGGCAGACCATGTGGACGCGAAAATTTTGCTGCGGGCCCAGGACGAAAAGAATCGGTTTGCTCCAAAGAGCCTTTATAATGGCTATTTGGGACCGCAGGAAGAAACGCTCCATCTTTCCGCATCCCAGCTTGACGGTTTTCTCACGTGTCCCTTTATGTACTTATTTACTCATGTGTGGAAGCTTGACGTAAAAGAAGCAAAGACGGCATTTCCTACACCGGACGTTGTGGGAAACCTGATCCATCTGACCCTTTCCCGCTTCATGGGGCGTCACTTGGGGGAAGCGCTCTTTACAAAGGAACTGGAAATGCTGTGGCAGGAACTTAGTGAGGCGTACCAAGCTGCTTATACCGAAATGGAACGGAACGGGGATATTCCCCGGTCCCGCTACTCGGACCACATTCGAAAAAGCTATGAAGAATGGCTGAAGCGCTGGCTCCGCATGGAAGTGGACTATGAGGAAAAGAGCCCTACTGGAGTCACGGTTTGTGCCGTAGAAAAGGCCTTCGGCCGAAAAGGTGCGGCTTGGCCTCCTTATGACCTTACGGTGGATGGAAAGAAAGTCTATCTTTCCGGCCAGATTGACCGCATTGACCGAAGTGAATCAGGCTATCTCATCATGGACTACAAAACGGGCGGACGGCCGACCACGGCTCGTATGGATGAAGGAAAAGCCGTCCAGCTGCCCCTTTACATCAAGGTCCTCGAACGCAATCTGGGGCTTATTGACCAACAGATTTTTGGCGCTATTTATGGAGATATCCGAACGGGACGCCGCGTGGGCGGCATGTGGTCGAGCGTTGGCAAAGCGGCTAAAGAGGCACCAAAGAGCGTACGAGGAAAGGATATGGAGGACGTTCTCAAGATTTCCGAAAACGTTATCGCTGCGGCTGTTCGGCGCATGAGAAGTGGGGACTTTGCCGCAGAGCCGTACAACGGAAAATGCCCGGATTACTGCCCCGCCCGTGACATTTGCCGCATCAAGGACAACCAAACCCACGAAATGATGAGCGCTGAGGAGGATGCAAATGGCTGATTTCACTAAAGAACAAACCCTTGCCATTACCACATTGGACCGGAATGTCTCCGTCTCAGCCGGTGCGGGATCTGGGAAAACGCGGGTCCTTGTCGAGCGTTTCCTGACCATCTTGAAAGATCCGGACAAAAGCGCCAACAGGATCCTTGCCATTACCTTTACCCGCAAAGCGGCTCGGGAAATGCGGGAACGCATCCGTAAGTCCCTCTTGGAAGAAGTGGGGAAGACGAGCGGTGAACTGCGGGCCCATTTCGAAGAACAGTTGCGCCACCTTGATGGCGCGCCCATTACGACCATCGATGGCTTCTGCTCCCAGATTCTGCGCGATCATCCTGTTGAAGCAGGGATGGATCCTCAGTTTACGGTGAAGGAAGAATATGAAGTAAAGGAATTCCAAGCTTCCGTTATCGATGCCTTCCTGCGGGATCTGCTCAAAAAAGAAGATGAGGATCTGGAGCTTTTATTGGGCCTTTATCATCCGGGGAGGCTTGGCAGCATGCTTTATGGTCTTCTTGAAATCCTGCCGGACCTCATGGCTTTGGGGGATCTTTCTTCCCCTTATGTGGTACGTCAAGAGGATTGGGAAGAAGCAAAGATCCGGGCGGAAGAAACCTTCCTTGCCATGCTCGCCTCTGGGGCAGACCTAAAACCTTCAAAGACGAAAGATGCCCTCTTGGAGCTTGAAAATGCACGGGCAATCTACCATGAAGCCCTTGTTGCAGATGATCTTGAAACTGTTCTTCCCTTTATGAACCTTATCCGCGCAGCAGGAAAAGCGGCCCCTTTCATCAAGGAGTGGAAAGAGGCCTTAATCAAACTTCAAGGTTACGCACGCAATGAAGTGGCCATTCCTTATGCCAAAGCGTGGAATGGCCTGTTGCACCGCCTTGCGGATCGTCTCGAAGAAGAATCCCTGCGTCAGGAAATTTTTAGTTTCTCTTTCCTTGCAGGACGGGCGGTCTCTCTTTTGCGGAATTATCCCGAAATCTGCCGGGCCTACCAGCATCGTTTTGACTACATCATGGTCGACGAGTTCCAGGATACGAATGAGCAGCAAAAAGAACTGGTTTACCTGCTTTCTGGGGCGACAGCAAGTGAGCTGCGGGGGAAGAACCTGTTTATCGTCGGTGATGCCAAGCAGTCCATCTACCGATTCCGCGGTGCCGATGTCACGGTCTTCCGTGTTGTCCGTGATGACATCATACATTCTGGCGGAACGGACATTGTCATGGCCGATAATTTCCGCTCTGCCCCAGAAATCATCGAGTCCTGCAACTGTCTCTTCCGTGACCTCTTGGGGACGGACCCCCAAAAGGCGGTCATGGCCCAGGACCTTGTGCCCCATCAGAAAGCGACGCAAAAACCCATTCTTGCCATCATTGACCAAGAAGACGGCACATTTGCCGACGCACAGCGGGCCGAAGCTCAGTGGGTGGCACAAAAGATTGATGCTATCGTAAAAAGTCATGAGGAACTGGGGTATGGGGACATTGCCATTCTCGTACCGGCCATCCGGCTTGCTGAGCCTTATGCCGCAGCTCTTGCAGAGGCCCATATTCCCTATACCATGACGGATGGGAAGGGCTTTTATGAACAGCAGGAAGTCATTGACATCATCACCCTCATGACCGCCGTTCTTTCGCCTGATGTGGATTGGGCCATGGCCGGCGTCCTTCGGTCTCCGTACGGCGGTCTCACGGATCAAGAAATCCTTGGCCTTTTGCGCATGTATCCCCAAAAGAACCTGTGGGAGAGCCTGTCCCAATCTATTGAACCGAGCCATGTCAGTCTTTGGAAGAAACTCACGGTCCTCATGCACGTGAGCCGCTTGGGTTCTTTGCCAGAACTTTTTGATGCCATCATGGAGACGCTCCATGTGGAAAGTCTCCTTCTTGCTATGCCTCATGGACGAGAAAAGATGGCAAACGTGTGGAAACTGCGTTCCATGGCTGCTTCCTTTGCCATGCAGGAAGGGGGCGGCAGCGAAGACTTTTTGGACAGATTGAACCTGATGCGCAGGATGCAGGCTCGGGAAAGCGGCGCTGCCTTGGAACCGGACGCCAAAAGCGTGCAGATCATGACCATCCACAAGTCCAAAGGGTTGGAATTTCCCGCTGTTTTTTTACCGGATCAACAGTATAAATCGCCTCCTGACAGGCTCGGCCTTCAGTATCTTCCCGGCGCTGGTCTTGGCATTATGATTCCTGGTGATGAAGGACCGCAAAAGACCGCCCTTTATGAAGAATTGAGCGAGGACAATCGCGCCCTCGAGTGGGAAGAAAAGAAACGCCAGCTTTATGTTGCTATGACGCGGGCTGAAAAATATCTTTTCCTGTCGGCTGCTGTGAGTGAAGAAAAGGAATCTGTCAGACGGGAAAAACGGGCTAAAGGCCGTGTCAAGAGCCGGGAAAATTGGTACGAAAGCCTGCGCCGTATTTTCCATGATGGTGAGGGAAAAGACCTTGTCGAATGGGTGGAACTGAAAGCGTCGGAAATCCTTGCCTTACCCCTTTCCTTTAGTATCCAGGAAGCACCGCCCCTTGAACTTGAAGCCGGCGCCTTCGAAAAATTGAAAGCTGTGGAATTTCCACAGAAAGTGATCCTTAGCGCCACGGCCCTTGGGACTTATGACCTTTGCCCGCGCCGCTACTTCTATCAGTATCGGAGCCATATGCCGAGCCTTGATCCCGATGTGGTAGGAACGGGGAGTGTCCGCATTCCGCCGGCAACGCTGGGGACCTACATCCATAAAGTCTTGGAACTTTGCCGCACGGCACCGGCTGAAAAAGCAAAGGAACTGGCACTTCTTGAAGAATCATACAGCGATGGGGAAAAGAACGTTCTCCGAAAAGAAGGGGGCCCCCTCATCGATGCCTACCTTGCGTCGCCCCTTTATGCTGCTTATGGGGACTTTCCCCAAGATGCAGAAGTCGATTTTGAACTGCCTCTCATGACTGTAGGGAATGCGTCGGTCTACTTTGAAGGCAGCATCGATAAAGTCGTCCATCTGCCAGATGGAACGCTTGAAATCATCGACTATAAGAGCGGTCATCCGCCCCTTGATGGCATGGAACGAAAAGCTTATTCGCGGCAGCTTGCCATCTATAGCCTTGCCGCCGAAGCCCTTTATCACATGAAAGTGAGTCAGGCCTCGCTCCATTTTCTGCGCAATCTCTCGACCTGGAAACTTACTGACCGGGACAGGGAAGCGGCAGAACTTAAAGCGCTCCTTACAAAACTCCAAACCTTTGGCGAAGAAGAAGACTTTGCCGTGAAAACGGACGCCTGCACTTATTGCGGTTATGGCTATTTTTGCAAAAAGTAAGCGGTCATCCATCGTTGCGCCACCATCATCAAAAGACCTTAACCGAACCCAGGAGACTGGTTTGGTTAGGGTCTTTGGCTTTTCTTTAGGGCAGAGGCTTGAAATGGAGGCCTTGAATCCTGAAATCAAGCCCGTAAGCCCAGTATATGGCACGACTGTCTTACGTCCTTATGGCAACTCATCCGCCTTCTCCTTGATATAGGTGATGAAATGCTTACTTGCCAGCGGCAAAAGATCCCAGTCTTTATAACAAATGGCAAGATGTCGATAAAGGGGCGGGTCTATGGGAACAGTTACGATATCATAGGGATTTCGGTCCGTCATGAGTTTTGCGAGGATGCTGACACCAAGACCGGCTTCGACCATGGTCATGATGGCGTAATCATCGTGGAGTCTGTAGGCGACATGGGGTTTGATTCCCTTTTTTTGAAAGGCTTCCATTGGTTCACTGTAGTTTCCTTCTTCAAGAAGGATAAAGGGGTCCGAAAGGAGGCCCTCCAAGGGAATCGCTTTTTCCTTTGCCCAGCGGTGGCGACGGGGGAGCACCGCTAGAAGTTCTCCGTCCTTAACGGGAATGGTCATTAAGTGGGGACAGGAGTCAGGGGAGACAAAGCCAAAGTCGATGATGCCCAACTCGATCCATTCGGGAATGAGCCTGTAATCGCCTTGCTGAAAGGTAAACTTCACATTGGGGTAGCGGGCTTTGAATCCTTTGATGAGAGGCGGCATCCAGCGGCAGGTGATACTTGAGATGGTCCCTACACGAATCAAGTCCCCTGATTTCACGGGCCTTTTCTTCCATGGCTTCGTAACTATGGAGGACCTGTTCCAAAAAGGGGTAGAGTTGCTGCCCTTCTTGGGTAAGGGTAATGCCATTTCTGGAACGGATCAGGAGCTTAAAGGACAGTTCCTCTTCAAGAGAGGCCATCATTTGACTGATGGAGGATTGGGTATAGCCCAATGCGTGGGCGGCTTTTGTAAAACTCCCTAGCCGCAGGATGGTCCGAAGGGCTTTGAAACGCTGCATTAAAGGCACCACCTTTCATTTTGCTGTCTTTATTATACATCACTATTTCTAATTTAAACATTAGATAAAGTCGTTTTACTAATTCTCGTCACCGTGATATCCTTCCTTTAGAAACGGAGGACGTTACAATGAAACAATATATTGTCGATGCCTTTACGGATACCGTCTTTAAAGGAAATCCTGCTGCTGTCTGTATCTTGGATGCGTGGATTCCAGAGGGCATCATGATGAAAATTGCCATGGAAAACCGGTTTTCCGAAACGGCTTTTGCCGTACAGGAAGGAGGCGCATACCATCTGCGCTGGTTTACGCCAGGCGGGGAAATCGACCTCTGCGGTCATGCCACCCTTGCTGCGGCCTATGTCATATTCCATTTTTATCAGAAGGACGCGGAGAAAATTTGCTTTAAGACTTTGGGCGGACCCCTCACTGTGCGCCGCGACGGGGATCTCATTTGTATGGATTTTCCTAGCTATTCCCTCATGCCTGTCCCTGTCACAGATGCCATGGCAGATGCCATCGGTGTGCGTCCAGAACGTGCCTATATGGGACGGGACCTTGTCTGTATCCTTTCAGATGAAGTCGCGGTCAGGAACGCAAAAATCAATCAACAGCAAGCCCTTGACCTAAACGGATTGCTCCTTCACATTACGGCCCGCGGGAAGGACTATGACTGTGTAAGCCGTAGTTTTGCGCCAAAACTCAGTGTGCCAGAAGATCCGGTCTGTGGGTCCGGGCACTGTCATCTCGTTCCTCTTTGGTCCGCCATTTTAGGAAAGGATGACATCAAGGCCTTTCAGGCATCGGAACGGACCGGCGTCCTTTATACCAAAATAAGGGGCAGCCGGGTGGAACTTGCCGGTAAAGCCGCTCTTTATTCCATTGGGGAACTGGTCTTTCCCTTGGAGGTAAAATAAATGAAACAAGGAAACACTTCTTTGCGCAGTGCCCTCTTTTTAGGACTTATTGCCTGCCTCATCTATGGCCTGGGGGCAGGGCTGCGGGCAAGTATTGGCATTCTGCTAGAACCCATTGCGGATATGACAGGCCTTTCCTATGAAGAGGTCAGTTTTTCCATTGCCGTCATGCAGATTGTCTTTGGCGCGTCCCAGCCTTTATTTGGGCTCTTAGCGGCACGACGGTCCAATCGATTCGTCCTGACGTCAGGTGTTTTTTTCATGGTCCTTTCCGTCCTCGGTATCAAACTATGTACCAGCTATGGGATGCTCATCGTGACCCTCGGCGTCCTCATGGGGCTTGGAACGGGAGCCATTGCGTTTGGCCTTGTCCTGTCGTCTGCCATCTCTTTTGTCGGACAGGAGCGCTCTCTTTTTCTTGCGGGACTCCTTAACGCATCAGCCGGTATGGTCAATTTCTTTCTGGCCCCGCTCCTTAACTTTTCTCTCCAACACGGCGGCGTACCGTCGACCATGCCCCGACTTGCTCTTATTATGGTGCTCCTCATTCCTTGTATCCGCTATCTGACCAAAAAGGACAGTACGATAAAGGGCGGGACGGATGTTTCCCGACTAGGCCTTGGGGAAATCCAGTCGGCCTTGGGGGAACGGACGTACCAGCTCCTCCTCGCCGGGTTTTCAACGTGTGGGTTCCACATGGTCATCATTGAATCTCATCTCTTTTCCCAATTCGTCTCCTATGGGATTCCTAAGATGGAAGCAAGCTGGGCCTTTTCATTTTATGGCATTGCGACCATTGCGGGCGCCCTGCTATCTGGGTATGCCAGTTCCCGTCTGAGAAAAGGTGGGCTCCTTTCCTTCTACTATGGATTCCGTGCCCTGTGGGTGCTATTCTACCTTTTTGTCCTGCCCAAAACGATGACAACGGCCATCCTTTTTGCAACGGGTCTTGGCCTTACCGGAGATGCCACGGTATCGCCCACATCGGGCATCTTGAGCGGCCATTTTCCGCTTCATCAAGTGGCAACCCTCATGGGCTTGCTCTTTTTTGCCCATCAGATCGGTGGGTTCCTAAGTGCTTATTTGGGTGGCCTTTCCTATCAGCTTTTTGGCAATTACACGCTCATTTGGCTGATTGACGTTATACTTTGCCTAGTGGCGAGTTTGGCGAGTTACCTGATTCGAGAAAAATAGGGGACGACCCAATAGTCGGGCTGATTTGATGTAGGACGTGAGCCCCTTGCTTTAGAAAAGATTATTCTGAGGCAAGAGGCTTATGACCTATCGCACAATGGATCGACCGTCTCACGTTGGGGGATAGGATAAAGGCTGTCAGGCTGCCACGCTAAGGGGGGCGTCTGCCGGTTTAATCATCAAAATTGCGAAAATGGCAGGATACAACCGCGTGAAGATGGGAGCTCCCTAATACTGTACTACTGAGAGACGCTTATTCAAAGTAATCAACTCAACGCGCACGTGCGAGGCTGAATCGCCGCGACGGAATCTTGCCAGTAGCGGTTTTGAACTATCAAAAATATTCCTTGCTCCCGCTCGCAAGGAGACAACCGCTCCCTTTTTCATCTTTACTCGGAGCAAAAATTACTCCGATTTTCTGCACGAGGTGACTTCGTTGCCTTGTTCAAGATTTATGAGATGGCAATTTGGATTCTTTTCGGATGATGTAGGAAACTTCATTCACTTACAGTCCATCTCGGTCCATCTGCGTCGTCAAACACGGCAGGCTTCCCAGAA
>ENA-OPAC01001485-OPAC01001485.1-human-gut-metagenome-genome-assembly--contig:-NODE-1485-length-10744-cov-3.778745_pt1 | contig 10744 bp, 12 predicted proteins | sample MGYA00241052_ERZ501420 | MGnify/ENA primary metagenome ERZ501420 (study PRJEB25962, sample SAMEA2042513) | human gut metagenome | biome: human gut; feature: human-associated habitat; material: faeces... | reverse complement strand
GTTGTATCTGGCTACGGTGGAAAGCTTTCTGACAGCAGGAGAGAGGGCGCTTATGGAATTGAGAGAATCGGATTATGCCGGCCTTCGAAAAGAAGCAATTGAACAGGGAAAAGTCTGTCATGGAGAGTATAATCAGCATAATGTGCTGATACTTGGGAAAAACACAGCGGTGACGAATTTCAGTCACTGGAGCTTTGATGTGCAGATGGCAGATCTGTACCGCTTTATGCGGAAAATCCTGGAGAAATACAGTTGGGATCTGCACCTCGCGCAGAAGATGCTTTCTGCATATGATTCCGTACGGCCGCTCTCGGAGTCTGAGTGGCAGAACCTGAGAGTCCGGTTCTGTTATCCGGAAAAATACTGGAAACTGGCAAACCATTATTATACACATAACAAGGCTGTGATTTCCGGAAAAAATGTGGAAAAGCTGAGAACCCTGATCCATCAGAAAAAACAGTGGGAGGAATTTTCAAAACAGTGCTTCAGGCAGTAATGATTCTGAATGTGACAAAAACAAAACTTCCCTTTTTCTGAAAATTGTTATATAATATTAAGTATCTTATATAAAGAAACAGGGAGGTATTTTGGAACATGGATTATAAAGAAATCTATAATCAGTGGCTTGAAAACCCATACTTCGATGAGGCGACAAAAGAAGAACTGAAAGCGGAGATTGAAACTCAAAAGGCAATGTTTTATCTTCAGCTGCAGGACAAGCGAAGCAAATAGAGAATTAACTGTAAAAAGTTAGAGCTCCATTTGTGTGTTCCATGGGCGCGCTCTAGCAGGTGCAAGACTAGAATACAAAAAATAGATTTGCGAATGAAAAGTGTGCTATAGTTATAAAAGATAAATCAGAAGAAGTCAGGAGGAAGAATGCAATGAAAGACGAAAAATCTAAAATAACAGCAGTTGCCATTGAAAAAATGATTGATTTTTATCAGGGGAATTTGAGAGATATCGAACATTTCCTGAAAGTATGGGCGTATGCAAAGACGATAGGGGAGCAGGAAAGTGTGGATGAAAACACACAGGGAATTCTTGAACTTGCAGCTGTGGTGCATGATATATCCTGTCCACTTTGCCGTGAAAAATATGGAAACACAAATGGTAAAAATCAGGAACTTGAAAGTGAACCACTGGTAAAGGAGTTTTTTGAAGGAATGCCTGTATCAGAACAGAAAGTGGAGCGTATTATCTGGCTGGTCACACATCATCATACATACACCAATATAGATGGGATTGATTATCAGATTTTAATAGAGGCAGATTTTCTTGTAAATGCAAGTGAGAGTAATTTTTCAAAAGTGTCGATTGAAAATGCAAAATCCCGTATTTTTAAGACGGCAGCGGGATGCAGATTGTTGGAATCAATATTTTTAAGAGAAGAATAATAAAAAGCATTATATTGGAGAATAATTTATGGCACAATCAAAACAGGATGAACTATACAAAGCACTGCAACAGAAAGGCTATCCGGACAGCCTTTGCAGGGAAATTGCTTATAAACAGATGAACACAGATTATACAGCAACAAGAATGCTCGGCTATCTGTACCGCATATCAGATCCGCGACCGGAAGATGTGGTGGATGAGATGCTGGCAATTCTAAGCGATCGGAACGCAATTATCCAGAAAAAAGAATTGGAACATGCGCAGGCAACGATCAATAAGGTGTATCGCGAAGGCCTGTAAAAGGTGATCAGATTAAATATACGGATGAAAACAGGGGAAAAGAAATGCTGAATGTAATAGAAATCAAAGACTTTAATGCGCCGGAATTGGATATTTATGCCAGGTGCACAGAAGCACGGCTTCTGAATAAAGATCACCCAGAAGAGGGAATGTTCATTGCGGAAAGTCCGAAGGTGATCGGCAGAGCGTTGGATGCAGGTTATGAGCCATTGTCTGTTCTTGTTGAAAAGAAGCAGATGGAAGAGAATGAAGAAACAATCCAGATTATGAACAGATTTGATGACACGAAAGTATCGATTTTTACAGCGGATTTTGAGGTGCTGACTAAATTGACAGGCTTTAAACTGACCAGAGGAATGCTTTGCACAATGAGACGGAAACCGCTTCGAAAATTTCAGGATCTGTGTGATGGGATAAACAGAATCGCGATTCTTGAAAATGTGCAGAATCCGACAAATGTAGGAGCAATTTTCCGGTCTGCAGCGGCTCTTAATATGGAGGCGGTACTTCTGAGTCCGGGATGCAGTGATCCGCTTTACAGACGGGCTTCCAGGGTGAGTATGGGAACCGTATTTCAGATTCCGTGGACATTTATCCGGGATAGCAATGAAATGCGGTGCAAGCGGGAAGTAATCTGGCCAAAACAGGCGATTGCAGAATTGAAAAAGCTTGGCTATAAGACGGCAGCACTTGCGCTGACTGATGATTCGGTCAGCATCGATGATTCGGAACTGATGAAGGAAGAAAAGTTGGCAGTTATTCTTGGAAATGAAGGTGAAGGACTGGAAAACGAGACAATAGCGTTATGTGATTATATGGTTAAAATTCCGATGACACATGGTGTGGATTCACTGAACGTGGCGGCTGCAAGTGCGGTGGCATTCTGGCAGCTTGGGAAAATAATTCTGTAATGGTAACCGTATTGCATTAGATGACACGAAGGAGGAAAGAGATTTGACAGAACGTTTTCAGAAGATTGATGCAGCAATCGTAGAGTCGAATGCAAAAACGTAGAATTTACACCTTTGGAAGATATGATATTTTTACAGTACTGCTGTCAGAAGGAAATACAACCATAACATCATTGTGTGAAAGAGTAAATTCCACCGCCCAGTTTTGTAAATTGTTGAAAGAAATATATTGTTATATGATTACGTAAGTGATATACTTAAGCATAAGAGAACCGTGTAAAATTACAGTTTGCTTTTTGCACGGTTTTCTTTATACTAGACGGTTAGTTAAAACTAACACGATGAAAGTATGAAAGATTATAGAATAACATATATTAGGTATTAGGCAATATAATCAATAAGCTATAGAACTAATACTATACCGCTGAAGATAATTATTTTTGCCAATGAATTTTTTCGAGCATATATGGAAGGAAAATATAATGCGAATAAATATTTTTGAAGGTATACTGATTCCATTTGTTGGAACAACGCTAGGTGCAGCATGCGTGTTTTTTATGAGAAAAACACTTAGCAAGTTACTGCAACGTGCACTTGCAGGGTTTGCAGCAGGTATAATGGTTGCTGCTTCAATCTGGAGTCTTCTGATTCCGGCAATTAAACAATCTGAGAATATGGGAACTTTATCGTTTGTTCCGGCAGTTGTTGGGTTCTGGATTGGTATATTGTTTTTACTCGCACTTGATCATTTGATTCCGCATCTTCATGTTGGAAGTGATCAGGCAGAGGGACCGAAAAGCAAACTTGGCCGTACTACGATGATGGTGTTGGCAGTTACATTACATAACATCCCTGAAGGTATGGCAGTTGGTGTAATGTATGCAGGATTTCTTGCTGAAAATGCACAGATTACAGCAACAAGTGCACTTGCTTTATCACTTGGAATTGCTATCCAGAATTTTCCAGAAGGAGCGATTATATCCATGCCGCTTAGGGCAGAGGGTGAAAGTAAGAGAAAGGCATTTCTGGGAGGTGTACTTTCAGGAGTCGTTGAACCGATTGGAGCAGTAATGACGATTCTTGTCGCACAGCTGGTAATCCCGGCATTACCATATTTACTCAGCTTTGCAGCAGGAGCTATGTTATATGTCGTGGTTGAAGAACTAATTCCGGAAATGTCTCAGGGACAGCACTCGAATATCGGTACGCTTTTCTTTGCACTTGGATTTAGTTTGATGATGATCTTGGATGTGGCACTGGGGTAAGAGGAGAGGAATGATTCTTATGAGAATATTGATTTATGGTGCTGGTGTGATTGGATCCTTGTATGCGGCTTTATTTGCAGAAGCCGGTTATGATACAAATATTTATGCCAGAGGTAAAAGACTTGAGGCTTTAAGAAATAATGGATTGCAATATAAGAAAAATCAGGAAGTAATAAAGGCAGAGATTAGGATTCTTGGAGAACTACCAAACGATGATATTTATGATTTTGTCTTGCTTACTGTCCGGGAAAACCAGCTGTATGAAGCACTTACTGAATTGAAAAATAATAAAAGTAATACGATTGTTACAATGATAAATTCACTGGACAGTTACAATAAATGGGAAGACATTGTCGGAAAAGGAAGAATATTACCGGCTTTTCCAGGAGCAGGCGGAAGTATAAATGATGATGGTATCCTTGATGCAGCACTTACTCCAAGGTTGATTCAGCCGACAACATTTGCAGAAATATCAGGAAATAAATCCGAAAGAACTAAGCAGTTTTCAGAGATATTGAGGCATGCTCATATACCATACCAGAAAGTAACGGATATGCATCTATGGCAGCTTTGTCATCTTGCTATGGTGGTACCGATTGCGGATGCGTATTATGAATCAGACGATCCGGAGAAAGTGGGAAAAGAATGGAAAATCATGAGGAAAACAGCAGAAAGGCTGAAAAGAAATTTTAATTTTTTGCGAAAACAAAAGGGTAAACTGTCACCATGGAAAATGAATATTTTTCGCTTTTTGCCATTGTCATTTCTGACGATTATGCTGGCAGTTACATTTGGAAGCAGTTTTGGAGATAAATTTATGTATCAACATGCTATGAAGGCACCAGATGAAATGAGGGAATTGCATAAGCAGTTTTATGCTTATATGAAAAAAATGAAGAAATGCGGATGCAAGGCGAAAAAGGTACAGTGATTGGAGAAAAAAGCATGAAAAATGAAGAATATAAAAAATTGTCAATTAAAGAGTTTACAAAAGCAGCAGGAAGATATGAAAGTAGCCATGCTGGTATTTACGAAATGTGCAAGAAGGATTATCCGGATATTCTGGAAGAATTAGAGAAGGAGCCATTTAGAGATTTATTGGATGCAGGCTGCGGACCTGCTCCGATGATTTCTTTATTAGCAGAAAAATATCCAGATCGACATTATACAGGACTGGATCTGACTCCTGCCATGATTGAACAGGCAAAAAAGAAAAATATTCCAAATGCAACATTTGTTGTAGGAGACTGTGAGAACTTTCCTTTTGAAAAGGATTCATTTGATGCAATTATTTGTTCTATGAGCTTCCATCATTATCCGGATCCACAGGCATTTTTTGACAGTGTGAAAAGATGTCTTCGCCCAAATGGAAGATTGATACTGAGAGATGTGACCAGTGACAATAAAGTATTGGTATGGCTAATGAATACATTGGAAATGCCGTTGGCAAATATATGCGGACATGGAGATGTCCAAGTGCCAACAAGAGATGTGGTCATAAAATGTTGCAAAAAAGCAGGATTAAAAGTAGAAAAATTTGAAATTCGTAAAGGTATGCGAATGCATTGTGTTGTGAGAAAACCTATGGGAAAGGCGATAGGAAATGAAAGATAAGTATCTTAGGGAAACACGAATGGTTGATTTTTCTAATCCGGCAATTCAAAAACTTATTCAAAATATGAAATGGAAGGAAATGGGTGAATTTGAAAGGATTAAGGCAATCTACAACTATGTAAGAGATGATGTTTTATTTGGATATAATATTGATGACGGAATTTCAGCTTCAAAAGTACTTGCAGATGGTTATGGACAATGTAATACAAAAGGAACTTTATTTATGGCACTTTTACGTGCCTGCAATATTCCATGCAGAGTACATGGTTTTACGATTGATAAAAGATTGCAGAAAGGGGCTATGACCGGGTTTGTTTACCGTAATGCTCCAAAAAGTATTTTCCATAGCTGGGTAGAAATTAATTTCGAAAATCAGTGGTACGAACTGGAAGCTTTCATTTTGGATAAAACCTACATAAAGAAGTTACAGGAACAAAATTCGGAATGTACAGGTGCATTTTGCGGTTATGGAGTAGCAGTCAAGGATTTCAGAAATCTCATTATTGAGTTTGATAGGAACAATACTTATATTCAGAGCGAGGGAATCAATCAGGATTTTGGTGTTTATGATTGTCCAGATGAACTGTTGAAGGAACATCATCAAGAAATTTCAGCCTTTAAAGCATTTGCTTATAGACATATTGGAAGACACCTCATGAATCGTAATGTCAGGAAGATTAGAGAACGATAGTTTTAAGCTTTTAGAATTAAAATTAAATTTGGAGGGTAATATGGCAGACAAAATACAAAATGCTTATGAAACATCAAAAAATATATATGACGATGTTCTTACGCAAAGAAATATTTTCAGCAAACTGTATATTAAGTTATTTTGGAGTGGCACGGATGATAATGATATAGCGCGAAAAGTTTTATCATATGTTCCTGATGACTTTTCAGGAAATCTTCTTGATGTTCCGGTTGGAACTGCTGTATTTACGGAAAACAAATGGAGTTCTCTGAAAAATGCACATATTACTTGTATTGATTACAGCATGGATATGCTTGAACAAGCCAAAAAAAGACTTGGTAGTCATGCGCATATCAAATGTATTCAGGGGGATGTGGGGAACCTGCAAATGGAGAATGAATCCGTTGATACCGTTGTCAGTATGAATGGTTTTCATGCATTTCCTGACAAGCAAAAAGCATTTCATGAAATATGGCGTGTTTTGAAACCAGGCGGTAATTTCATTGCCTGCTTTTATATCAGGGGAAAATCGCAACGGACAGACTGTCTGGTATAAGAGAAGGTACTGTTATTGCTGCCCTTCTGGTAGGCTTTATCGCCAGACTCATCGGTAAGAAACTTGCATTCCTGAAAGATATGATTTTTATGATGCGGAGATTATCCAGATGACAGCAGGAACCACCGGATACACACCGGAATTCGTTAAGAAAAACGAGGAGATCATGACAAACAGCCTTCTCTATGATCTGGTCAATCAGATGTACCTGAATACAGACAGGCAGGATGAAGCGCCGAAGGATAAAATTTTCGAGGCAGAATGCCAGGTTGTACGCAATCTTGCGAAAAAAGGCAATTGCGTGATAGTAGGCCGTTGTGCAGATTACGTTCTCAGAAATTCCGGAAACTGTTTGAAAGTATTTTTTTCAGCACCTCTTGTGAGCAGAATTAGAAGAGTGGCACAGAGACAGAATATCTCTGAGGGAGAAGCCAAAGCTACGGTTCAGAAAAATGAAAAACTGCGTGCAGATAACTATCGCTATTACACCCGACGTATGTGGGGTGCAGCCGGAAACTTTGATCTCAGCCTGAATACAGATTTTGGAGAAGAATTTATTGAGAACTGCATCCGCAGTGCTATGAAACTGTAAAAATACAGAAAGCCTTATAATATTTGTTGTAAATGATATAGACCCTTAAGGAATCGTCAATCTAAACCCTCAAAAAGACATCCCCTCAAAAACTTTGATTACCCCCAAATTGGAAGGAAAGATAATATACATAATCATTTTCCACACCAACGATTCCTTTTTCCATTTCCGTGATAGGAATCCCTGACAGCCCGTCTTTTCCATAGATTAGAGCCATTAATCCCTGCTCAGAGTCTGAAGGGATAGCAGTCTTGCCTTCTATTGTCGAAGCTGAATGAATCTGAATCGGAATCTCCCCTTTTATCTGGCTTGCACTTCTGCCATAATATTCTCTGTTTTCTATATTTTCTAAAATAGGAAAATCCGTAGAATATTTTGCATAATCATCTGCTACAATTAATTTTACCTTAAAAGATTCAAAATCCGGCACAACAGCAATGACGCCTCTGGAAGGGGAATCGATTCCGTCATAGTCCAAATCAGCCACTTTACTTTTACTGATCAGTGTCCCAGACTGATATTCAGATACATAAATGGTGAGTGTTTTAAATTCATCTTTTGTAAAATAATGAAAAAGATATGCGCCGTCTGTTCCGGATAATAATTCTGCTGTTTTCATCTCAGTACTTGTCTGATCAACTGCGGTAATATAATTTTTTGGCTGTATCAGTTTGTGAAAGAATAAAGTGCCAAGGATCGCAGAGACAATTACTGCAAAAACAGTTACTACAGCAAGAATTGTTTTTAAATTTTTTTGTTTCTTTTTACTCTCTTTTGTAATCTGAATAAGATTGCTGTCTGATTTTTCAATTACATTTTCAGCACCGATATCTTCACCTGCAAGAAATTCATTAATGCTGATTCTAAGTATGCTGCACAATTCCATATAAATTGATACGTCCGGCAGGCATATGCCTCGTTCCCATTTAGAAACCGATTTGTCACTCATATTCAGTTTTTCTGCCAATTGCTTCTGCGTCAGTCCAAGAGCTTTTCTTTTTTCTGCAATATATTTTCCGATTTTGATTAAATCCATATAATTCACTCCCTTCTGTTTAATCTAAGCATAATATAAATTATAAGAAATGAACACCCCTTATGAGTAGAATGCGTTGAGTATTTGAGTTCTGGCTGAATTAGTGATAGATTAGGACGCAAGAGTTGATTGACGTTGGATAATGCTCCATAATATAATGAAAAGAAAAGAATAAAAGGCAGATATCTATGCCTGGATAGATGGAGAAGAACCTATGGAGAAAAAAAGAGGAATTGATTCGTTTACACTACATATTCTGGCAATGCTGTTTATGTTATGTGATCATTTGTGGGCGACACTATTTCCAGCACAGGAATGGATGACATGCGTAGGAAGACTTGCTTTTCCGATTTTCGCATTTATGATCGCAGAAGGATGCTATTATACTTCGAATGTGAAAAAATACATGCTGCGTCTTTTTCTATTTGCCATAATTTCAGAAATACCATTTAACCTGATTATGGGAAGTTCTGTATTTTACCCGTTTCATCAAAATGTACTATGGACCTTTTTATTAGGGGTGTTATCGATACAGATCATTGAAAAGGCAAAGAAGAAACAAAAGAAATGGATATCGTTTTTTGTGGTTTGCCTCGTGCTTTTGATGGATTTTCTGCTTGGAACCATAACCATGGTAGATTACAATGCTGCAGGAATACTGACGGTATTGCTTTTTTATTTTTTTCGCAAGAAAACCTGGATTTCTTTTGCGGCACAGCTTGTCGGGCTGTATTATTTGAATGTAGTTATGATGGGGAATCTGTATTATCCGGTAACGATTCTGGGACATCATTTTGAGATTGCACAGCAGAGCTTTGCACTGCTGGCACTGATTCCAATCTGGTTATATCATGGAGAGCAGGGGTACCATAGCAAGTGGTTCAAGTATTTCTGTTATGCGTTTTATCCGGTGCACCTTCTTATCTTGGTTGTTATTTGGCAATGGCGTATTCGGTAATAGATCAGCAGCGGAAATTCTGGATAAATTATTATAGAAAGTGATGGGGAAAAGAATGCAGACTTATACTTATGTTTCAAAAGGAAAATTTGAATTAATGGAAAAGCCAAAGCCTGTGCTGATGCATGAAAGAGATGCCATTGTAAAGGTGACACTTGCCAGCATTTGTTCCAGTGACCTGCACATTAAGCATGGAAGCGTTCCACGGGCAGTGCCGGGGATTACAGTCGGTCATGAGATGGTTGGAATTGTGGAAGAAGTCGGAACTGCTGTGAAGAATGTGAAGCCAGGAGACCGGGTGACGGTAAATGTAGAAACTTTTTGTGGAGAATGTTTTTTCTGCAAGAAAGGTTATGTGAATAACTGTACCGATGAAAATGGCGGCTGGGCTCTTGGATGCCGTATCGATGGCGGTCAGGCAGAATATGTCCGTGTACCATTTGCAGATCAGGGGCTGAATAAGATTCCGGATAAAGTTACGGACAGACAGGCGTTATTTGTAGGAGATGTACTTGCCACCGGTTACTGGGCAGCACGTATTTCCGAGATTACTGAGGATGACACGGTGCTGATCATTGGAGCCGGTCCTACAGGTATCTGTACCTTACTGTCTGTTATGCTGAAAAATCCGAAGCGGATCATCATGTGTGAAAAAGACGAAAAGCGTATGCACTTTATCAGGGAACATTATCCGGAAGTTCTTACAGTTTCGCCGGAAGAATGTTTTGATTTTGTTCAGGCAAACAGCGAGCATGGTGGAGCGGATGTTGTTCTTGAAGTTGCAGGAGCAGAATCTACTTTCCGTCTTGCATGGGAATGCGCAAGACCAAATGCAATCGTGACGGTGGTGGCACTTTACGATAAAGCCCAGACGTTACCTCTGCCGGATATGTATGGAAAGAATCTGACTTTTAAAACAGGAGGAGTAGACGGTTGTGATTGTGAAGAAACGCTGAGACTGATCGCGGAAGGTAAGATCAACACGGAACCACTGATCACACACACCTATCCACTTAGCAGAATCGAAGAAGCCTATGAACTTTTTGAAAATAAGAGGAACGGCGTGATCAAGGTGGCGGTAGAATGTTAAATATAATAGAAATAAAAGATGCCACAGAGTAAGATTTTAATGAAAGCGGTTGAATTTGATATATCAGAAATAGAATGAAAATGCATGTAGAAGACTTGATGTTATATCATTCAGCACCATCAAAGCTTTCGGAAGCAACGTTGTATTCACAGAACGCACCGATGAATCATGAAATGAACGATACAGCAAAGAAGCAGTATAATTTACTTCTTGATATAATTGATTTGTGTGCGATTTATTATTAAAGGTAAAGATATAGATGATGTCTGGGATGCAATATGATAGAATGGTTACAAGAAAAATTTGTAGGAATATAAAGATATGGAATTAAGA
>ENA-OPAC01001482-OPAC01001482.1-human-gut-metagenome-genome-assembly--contig:-NODE-1482-length-10753-cov-1.839409_pt1 | contig 10753 bp, 10 predicted proteins | sample MGYA00241052_ERZ501420 | MGnify/ENA primary metagenome ERZ501420 (study PRJEB25962, sample SAMEA2042513) | human gut metagenome | biome: human gut; feature: human-associated habitat; material: faeces... | reverse complement strand
GATATCCGTTGATCACTGCCCAGGTGACAAAACCACTACAGTCCAGTCCGTATGCGCGGATGGTTCCGGTGCTCTTGCTTCCCTCGGCTGATACCTTCTCGCTGGTTCCCCAGCCTGGATCTTCACCGATCACTGTGGATTTGCCGCCCCAGAAGTAACCGACTTTACCAACCAGTGAATAGGCTGCGGAGATAACATTTACTCTTTCCTCGGAAACATCATCTCCTACGCTCTCGCGGACAAAACCGTTGGCAGCTGTTACTACCGCGCAGAGGAGTTTGCAGTCTGTTTCCACATATTTCTTAAGGATCGTACGATCCTTCTTTGCGATTTTATTTTTCTTAATATAGTAGTTGATTTTACGATTAGCGTATGTAACGTGAGTGATATCCTGCTTGTCCCTTACGATCGGGTTCATCTCTGCAAAGATTTTCGCAAGGTCTTTCTTGCAGGAGGAATCCAGAGTAAATTCTGTTTTTCCGTCCTGGCTCTGCTGATATACATAGACTGCAAGGATATCCTGCCAGTTTCTTACCAGAAGACTGTCTGCAGATGTGGTGGTCTTGCTGCCGTTTACATCGCTGGCATCTGCTACTTTGTTCTTCTCTTTATATTCCTTCTCGATCTCATCCATAACAGAAGCGAAATCATCTGAGAAGGTCAGATTGTAGTTATTCTTCAGGCTGTCCAGATAGAAATCCTTACCTGCGTGGATATTGGACGCATAATATACCGGAGTTCCGGTCTGTGCAGCACTGGTATTACTCGTAAATGGATTATTCGTATTCGCATTGTTCTTCTGCGCTTCCAGCTGAGCAATAGTCGCTTCTGCCTGAACCAGCAGATTATAATTAGAAACCTGTGCCTTCTCTGTATCAGACAGGGCATTATATGCAGTGCGGATGCTCTGAACAGTGGCTTTCTTCTCCAGCGTGATGGTCTGTGCGTTCAACTCATTGATTCTGTCGATCACATCCTGGGCTGCCTTCGTAATCTGTGAAGACGGTGTTGGTGTAGGATTCGCAGGTGTCGGAGTCGGATCTGTTGGTGTCGGATCTACCGGTGCAGGTGTCGGGTCTGCAGGTGTCGGATCTACCGGCGCAGGTGTTGGCTCTGCAGGAGTCGGATCTGCCGGCGCCGGATCCTCTGATCCTGAATCAAAATCACCGGAATCGCTGAAATCAGAACCGTCTGCTGTATACGCAGCAGTATCCTCTGCTGCAAGTACGGACGCAGGACCGGATAATACCATTCCTGACATCAATGTCAGACATAAGAATCTGGTAAGATACTTGTTTTTCATATATCTAAATTGCTCCCTTCTTACTGTGAGCATGTCCTTACCCCCTGTTTATAAGGGCATACTGTCTAAATTACTTTTCACATTATTATGTTATTTCATAAGTGAATTATCCCGAAATATTAACCTGTTTTATTCTAGCATAATCATTTTTTGAAATCAACAGCTCAGGGCAGGTAAATTCCAGATTTGACCAAAATTCATTTTTTTGTCACATTTTAACCGAATCAAGTAAGTCCCCCTGCAGAAGTTGCGAAAAGCAACAAGCAGTGAGGAAGATATGTTTCAGAATGCAGGAAGGCTGTGCGGATATGATTTCCACACAGCCTTCCTGTATTCTTAGCGTATCTCTGTCAGGCTGCCTGAATGGCTCCTGCAAAGTTCTTATTACCAATGCAGATCTGTATCAGTCCCTGCACTACCTGAAAACACATATTCAGGATAAAGCGGATATCCTCTTCCACGCTGCGGAGCTTGTTGAGGTATTTCTCATGAGTAGCTTCGATATAATCGATCAGGGTGGGGAAATCTGCGAAGCGGATGGCCGGTTCCAGATATGCATGTGCTTCTCCCTGATGTATACATTCTTTCAGTCTGTTCTTAAGTACTTTCTCATAATGATTATGCTGGCTGAAGCTTCCTGTATATGTTTTGTTATGAGGAAAGGTAAAATAATCCGCCATATAGTGGATCACTTCGCCGAACCGCCGCCAGTAAACTCTCTGGTTACTCTCATCCGGTCTGATATCTGCCAGTTCTTTCATCCGGTTCTTGACATCTTCAAATGTTCCGTAGAACTCGTGTCTCCTGGTGATAAAGGACGGTTTGATATCCGGCAGAATGCTGCCCAGGCAGAAAGCCTTTCTGTGAGACTGCAGGCTTGCTGTGGTCTGCATCTGATCCGCAAGGTATCTTGCTAATAAAATATGTGATTTTTTACGCAATTTTCTTCCTCTTCTTTCTTTTGAGAACCTATCATTCTTATATATGGGAACGAATAATAATCAACTTAACCAACATAGAATACTATAGCAGATTTATACCTGTTATTCAAATAAAATTTTTGTAAACTTTTTCACATTTTCAGGTCAGACAACTGTTTCAGTAATTCCAGGTCACTGTCCTTTACTTTCAGGTTTGTCTCTATCTTCTCTCCCTCAGGAGTGGTGATCGCAATTTCAATAATGCTTCCTTCTTTAAGTCCTTTGCGTGAAACTGCCTGACAGAATGCCGGGAACTTGGGATGATTGCTCTTAAAGGTGTTCCATGCGCCTGTGATCTTCATGATATTTCCTATATTGTTTCCTATGTTCATATGATTGTTGTGTCCTTTCTTATCTCAACTGAATATTCCCGATTCTGAGAACTGATGCATATAATAACATACTTCAACAGATTTGGCTATACCAAAAGCCCCCCAGGATTAACTCCCGAGGGCTTTCATACTGCTCATATTAAATTGTGATCACATTATTCAAGCAATCAGATTATTAATGGATTCTAACTCATATACAGTAAACGGATCAATGTCAATGCAACTGGATTCATCTCTGTTGCCAGAAAGATCCCATGCAAGAGTACCATTCATAACGGTACAAGCTTCTTTAAATGCATCAATATCTCTTAATGGCTTAAATATTTCTGCTTTCAAATCTTTTGTAGCATCATAATCTACAATCTTGCCATCATCAAAAAATACCTGCACATGAAAGTTATCCAATGGTATCACCTGTACTACTGTTGGAAAATATTCGTTCATATGATTTCCCCCTTTAGATAAGCGGATTAATTCTATTTAATGGCTTCATATCTTTTGCAAGTTCCCAGTTTTGCATCAGTTCATCCTGATGGATAGTACACCAAGCCAATATAAGTCTAAGTTGTTTATTTGGTAATGAACCTCGAATCACTTGAATGTTATTAATATCTACTAATGCTTTTTGTCCATTATATTCTGCATGGAAATGTGGTGGCATATGATCATTATAATACATGGTAACACGTATTCCGTAAAACAATGATATTTCTGGCACTGCTCTCACTCCTGTTCATTTTTGTAAATTTCAGTTTCTTATGCTTGTATTATAATATAGATTATGTCTATTCAGCAACTTATTTTTTGATTCTGACAAAACAGATATAGATATCAGTGTAGCAGCAGTCATCTTATACTCATTTCTTCACAATATATTGAAGAAATAACCATCAAATTTCAACGATAATGCTTTAAGGGTAAAGTTGTTAGGGTGCATGGTTTTCGTTGGAAATTTAAGGTTATATATAAGGATTTTCAGCATAGAATTGATTCTGTGAGGGATGGTTTGATAATTTGAAGTTTGAAAATTATAGTAATCTAATAAAATCGCTGATAACTTGAGTAAACTTCGCTGAAGATTACATGCCTATACTTTTACTCATTTTTTACTCATTTTGTACTCAACTAATTGCATTTTTTGACAATTTTCAGTGATGCCTGAAGATAATTTAGACTTTTTAGAAAAAAATAGAAAAAAAAGCCCTGAAAATCTTATAATCACTTCTAAAACGTAGTGTTTATAAGACTCTCAGGGCCTATAAATACCGAAATTTAAATAGAAAATTAATCTTTACAGATTATTTACCCATCTGTTTTGCAACTTCTTCTGCAAAGTTCTCTTCTTTCTTTTCGATACCATCACCTGTCTCGTAACGTACGAAACCTTTAACAGTGATCTTAGCACCGTTTTCTTTAGCAACCTGCTCTACGTATTTAGCTACAGACTGTTTTCCGTCTTCAGCTTTTACATATACCTGATCTAACAGACAGATTTCCTTCATCTCTTTGTTGATACGTCCAGAAATCATTCCCTGGATAACCTTTTCCGGTTTCTGAGATTCTTTCGGGTCGTTCATGATCTGAGCAAGAAGAATTTCTTTCTCATGTGCGATGTAGTCAGCATCTACATCTGCCTGGCTTACATACTTAGCATTTAAAGCTGCTACCTGCATAGCTACGTTTTTCAGAGCTTCTTTAACAGCGTCGTTAACAACTGCTGTATCAGCTTCTACAAGAACACCGATACGTCCGCCACCGTGAATGTAAGATACTACACAGCCATCTGTAACGATCTTTTCGAATCTTCTGATGCTGAGCTTTTCTCCGATTACAGAAATCTTTTCTGTAAGTGCATCGTTAACTGTCTTAGAAGCATCTTCGTTCCAAGCTTCAGCCATGAATCCTTCCATATCTGTAGCTTTTGTAGTAAGTGCCTGATTAACAACTGCTTTTACGAATGCCTGGAAATCAGCGTTCTTAGCAACGAAGTCTGTCTCAGAGTTAACTTCTACGATAGCTGCTGTCTTATCTTCTTTAACGTCTGCCATAACAATACCTTCAGCTGCGATACGTCCGGCTTTCTTAACAGCCTTAGCTTCGCCGTTCTTTCTGAGGTATTCGATTGCTGCATCCATATCTCCGTTAGATTCGTTCAGAGCTTTTTTGCAGTCCATCATACCAGCGCCTGTCATTTCTCTTAATTCTTTTACCATGCTTGCTGTGATTGCCATGATTTTTTCCTCCATCTTTCAATATGATCTTTTGGATTGTTCGAATTATTCTTCTGTTGTTTCTTCAGCTGTTTCTACGTCTTCGCCTTCGTAAACTTCTTCTGCTTCGCCCTGGTTTGCTTCGATTACAGCATCAGTCATCTTAGATACGATAAGTTTTACAGCTCTGATAGCATCATCATTTCCTGGAATTACATAATCAAGTTCTTCCGGATCACAGTTTGTATCAGCAATACCGATCAGCGGGATTCCAAGTGTGTGAGCTTCCTGAACACAGATTCTTTCCTTCTTAGGATCTACTACGAAGATAGCATCCGGGATTCTCTTCATTTCTTTGATTCCGCCAAGGTTCTTTTCAAGCTTTTCCCATTCTTTCTTGATTTCGATAACTTCTTTCTTCGGCAGTACATCGAATGTTCCGTCTTCTGACATAGCTTCGATTTCTTTCAGACGAGCGATTCTGCTCTGGATTGTCTTGAAGTTTGTAAGCATTCCTCCAAGCCATCTTTCGTTAACATAGTACATTCCGCAACGTTCTGCTTCTGTCTTGATTGCATCCTGAGCCTGTTTCTTTGTTCCTACGAAGAGGATCTTTCCACCTTCTGCTGCGATGTCAGATACTGCCTGGTAAGCTTCATCTACTTTTCCTACAGATTTCTGAAGGTCGATGATGTAGATACCATTTCTCTCTGTGTAGATGTACTCTGCCATCTTAGGGTTCCATCTTCTTGTCTGATGTCCGAAATGAACACCTGCTTCTAAAAGTTGTTTCATTGAAATAACGCTCATGTTTCTTTCCTCCATTGGTTTTTTACTTCCGTGTGCTTATGTCCGCGAACCATGCTTGTCAGCTTTGGCACCACCGGGATAAACCACACACGTGTTTTTTTGCAACGTTAGCATTGTATCACAAAAGCCCTGCATACGCAAGGCTTTTTTCAGGGTTTCCCCTGCAGGTTCTCATATTTTTTCAAAATCAGCAGCAAAAAAGCTGATATCCGACAAGGAGGCACAGCAGAACGATCAGAATTCCGATAAATATGCTCGGAATGAACATCATGATCACCATACCAAGTGCCACAAAAAACAGTGCAAAACCAAATACCCGTTTCATCTTCGTTCCTGCTTTTTCCTCTTTTACAATAAATATATGCCAGGAACCTACGTCTATTCCTGATTTTCCGGAGAATCTGCTTCATTTAACAGATCTGCCACATCCTCCTCCGTCATCTTATCCTCAGAAGGAGATTTAAAACGGTCGATCACATCCGGGACCATATCCAGGATCTTAGTCATGGTATCCTGATTCTTGATGTTGACCAGTCTGGTTGTTCCGTTCTGGATCACAAGCACCGCACTCGGGATCATCTTTCCGCCGAGTCCGCCGGCTCCTCTGTCCTTTTTGTCCGCATGAAATGCCCCTGCTCCGATTGCAAAAGATACATCAACAAGCGGAAGAATGATCGTATCTCCGATGTGGATTGCATCTCCTACAACGGTTTTGGATGATACCACGCCGTTCATCCCTTTAAACAATGCATCTACTGTCTCTTTAAACTGATTATCTACTGCCATTTTTTCGATTCCTCCTGTTATTTTCTATCAAATGCTTTACCATTTAAACTCCCTGATATCATGGTAAGTGCTGCGGATATTCTTATCCAACAGCATCTTTGCTGCAAATACTGCCATATGAACTGTTCTTAGTCTTCCTTTTACATAAACGGAACCTTCCAGTACCCGCTTTTCAAAATCCGGTTCCAGATCCATATTTTCTCCGATAAATGCATAAAACATTCCACAAAGTGCCAGTACCTGTCCGGTATGGTAAGGATCTTCAAAACCGAAATGCAGTTTTACGCGAAGCTTTTTCGGCTTCAGAAAACGCTTCACCCAGACCAGTTCCTTTTTGCCACGTGCAAAAGCTGCTTTATGATTTTCCTGTTCCAGAAATTCCAGAATTTTATCTTTTTTCTCTGCGATATTCTTTATTTTATCACATAAATTCTTCCATGTACATTTGATCTTTTCCAGGATCTCACGAAGCTTCTGACTGAGCTTCCGGATCAGTTTTCCAAATGCTTTGACTGGTTTCTTCCGCTTTCGTGGAGTTTTGTGAGCCTTTCCGGATCCTCTCTCGTCATGAACATCCTTTTTTTCTCTGGATTCACTTTCCTTTTCCGGTGTAACATTCTCTTCTTTTTTTTCTGAAAATGTTTTCACCTTCGTGTCAGGACTTCCCTGTGTTTCTGTTTTGGACTTCTCATCTTTCACGTCCGTATGCTCTGGCTTTGCATACGTTCCGCTTTCGGCTCTCTTTTCCGGCAGCGTCTGCGGCTTCTTTACATCTGCCGCATCATTTCTTTCTGCCGTTCTCTCACTGGCATTCTCCGCACCGGCTTTTTTTCCGCCATCCGGCTTTTTCTCCTTCTTTCTCACCGGTTTATCTTCCGCTTCCAGAACATCTCCCAACTTCTTCCAGGCAATCCGCCCCTGCCATTTCACATCGCCGTTCCGATACTCCACTCTTCCTGCAATCAGATGAAGCAGCCATGAAATCTTAAGATTCCCCTCTGCATCTTCCAGCTTCCCCGGAAACTCGGCACGCAGTTCATATCTCAGCGGTACAAAGAGAAGGACACCGATCACAAGTAGCAGAATTCCCAGAATCACCAGAAGAATTATTCCGATAATCTTCAAAATCAATCCAATGATATGTAGAATCATTCTTCTTCCCTCTCCCGCTCTCTGATGTAGGACCGGATATCCAGATCCCCTGTTTTTTCATAAACTTCCTTCGCGATCTCTTCTACCAGATACAGCGCATCATCATATCCACCCGCTATGCCGACAACGAAAATATCATCATCAATCACACTTCCCTGTCGGAACATCAACGTCGAATAAAATTCCAGCTGATTTTCCCCTTCTTCGATCAGCGCGATCACATAAGTATTCAACGGATACTTTTTTTTATTCAGTTTTGCAATCACTTTTTCTTTCTTTTTTGTCATGCTCTCGCTGACATAAAGATTTTTGTAAAACCTCATGTGCGCTGTCACCTTGACCTTTAATTATTATAGTAAGAATCAAACACCTGCTTTGCGACACTGACACCAGTAATGGTCGCCGTATCCGCATCCTCGACACAGACGCTGATCGCCAGCTCCGGATTATCCACATTGGAAAATCCGACAAACCAGGAATGTACTGTATTTCCATCTTCACTGACCTCAGCAGTTCCGGTTTTTCCTGCCACTGTATAAGACGCACCTGAAAGCGCAGCTCCGGTACCATAATCCACAACCGCCTTCATGTATTCCGTAAGCTGTGCAGCTTCAGATGATGTCATCAGCTCTTTGTAGCTTTCCGGCATATATTTCTTCACCGTTGTGCCTGCATAATTTGTAATCTTGTCCACCAAATATGGCTTCATCAGCTTTCCACCATTTGCGATCGCCGAAACGAGCATCGCCATATGGTACGGACTGACCTGTGTCTCTCCCTGACCAATTGCAGTCATCATCGTATCTGCATCTCCTGCATCTGTTTTCAGGCGGAAACTGCTTTCATTATATTTCACATCACCCGGAAGCTTGCCGTTAAACAGCATCTGTTTGGCAGTCTTTCTCCATTCTGCCTTATCCAGCTGCAGCCCGATATTTGAAAACGAAGAATTGCAGGAATTTGCAACCGAATCCGTCAGATTCTCTTCCCCATGGGCAGTGCTGTTATAGCAGTGGATCGTCGCCCCATTCTGTGAAAATTCTCCATTACATTCAAACGAATAATTATTATAATCCGGATTCTGCCGCATAAAAGCAAGTGTTGTCACCAGCTTGAATGTCGACCCCGGTGTATACTGTCCAAGTGTAGCCCTGTTAAGAAGCGAACTGTTCTCGTCATTGTTCAATGCATCCCAGTTTTCCGAAACATTATTCGGATCAAAAGACGGCTTCGATACCATTGCCAGAATCTTCCCTGTACTTGGCTCCATCACGACAACTGCACCTTTGTTATCTCCCAGTGCATTATATGCTGCATTCTGCAGGTTCGCATCCAAGGTTGTGACCACCGTATCTCCCGTATTCTTCTGGTCTTTAAATTCATTCGCCAACTTTTCCAGGAAAAAGGCATTTGAAGTCAGAAGATTGAAATTCTGTGAGGATTCCAGTCCGGATTTTCCTTTTGCGGCATATCCGACAACATGTGCAAACACTTCTCCTTCCGGATATTCCCGTGTTTCCGATCCATCGTCATTTGTCACAGTCTGTGCAAGCACTTCTCCATTTTTATCTGTAATACTGCCACGCAGCACACGGTCCGCAAGAAGATCCTGACGGATATTGTACGTGCTGTTGACAACCTCTTTACTTTTTACCACATTAAAATAAACCAGATATCCCATCAGTACCAAAAACAGTGTTACAAAAATATAAGTAACTCTCGTCAGTTCTTTATTGGTCATCTGCTTCTCTTTTTTCTTACTGGCTCCGCTTCTTTCTGCCTGTGCTTCTTTCGGACGCCGCTGTCCGTTTTTTAGGCGGCTGCGTTCGACCTTTTTCTTTGGTTCGCCATCCGTTCGTCTGCTGCGGCTTTTCCCTTCTGCCTTCTTCTTTTGGTCGTGATATCCGCTCTCGTCTGGCAGGCTCTCCAGCTGCTGATCCAGATCTGGAAGTTCGTCTTCTCTGTAATTTTTTTCTTTCAATGTCTTCTTCCTCGTCTTCTCTTAATACATACAGTCCCTGAATGATCGCAAGCATCAGGATGGTACACATGACAGAACTGCCTCCGTAACTCACCAGTGGAAGTGTAACTCCTGTCATTGGAATAAACTTGGTTGCACCGCCAATGGTCAGAAATACCTGAAAAGCATATTCAGTTCCGAGCCCCAGTGCGATCAGTTTATAAAACGGATTCCTGATCTTTAGTGCAATAGTAACGATCATCAGAAAAAAGCTTGTGCATACAAGAATCAGGCAGATGGCAAAAATGCCACCCAGTTCCTCACAAATAGCACTGAAGATAAAATCATTTTTTACGACCGGAATCTTCTCCGGAGAGCCCTGGCAAAGTCCCATTCCAAACCAGCCTCCGGTTCCGATTGCAAACAGAGACTGCACGATCTGATAACCTTCATTTTGATAGACAGCCATCGGATCCTTCCAGGCACTGACTCGCTGACGGACATGCCCAAAAAGATGATATGCGATCACCGAACCAAAGCATCCTCCGCCAAGTCCCAGAAATAAATAGCTCGGATTTCTGGTTGCCACATAGATCAGTACAAGGTAGGTGACAAAAAAGATTACTGCACTACCCAGATCCCTGGAAAGAACCAGGATCCCTACATGGATCACTGCAACGATCGTAGCCAGTACTACTTTGCGAAAATCCACCTTGGTACACAGAAGTGATGCCATAAAAAATACGAAGGTTATCTTGATCACCTCGGAAGGCTGGATTCCCATAAGAGAAAGCTTTGCACCGTAGCTTGTGCTTGCCAGAACAAGAACTGCCGCCAGAAGTACAATACCAATTCCGGCATAAGCCCATGTAAGATCCTTTAAAAATTTCATTTTTCGTATCATTACCGGTATCACCAGTGATACTGCACTACCTGCGGCCACGATCAGAAGCTGCTTAGTTGCAGACGGAAGTGAAAGCCGGCAGAGCATGATAAATCCTACGCTCAGGAGCATACACATATTATTTAAAAGAAGCAGCGATGCATTCTGATAAATAATTCGATAAAGGATCTGGATCGCTGCAAAAAAGATCATCATTTCGATATAGAACAGGATGACCCTGAAATCCATGCTTTTTAAATAGATCACAAGAAATGATGTAAAATCAATAAAAAAGATCATGGTCAGCTGCTGATGGAGCAGTTCTCTCTTTTCTTCC
>ENA-OPAC01001477-OPAC01001477.1-human-gut-metagenome-genome-assembly--contig:-NODE-1477-length-10783-cov-1.695470_pt1 | contig 10783 bp, 8 predicted proteins | sample MGYA00241052_ERZ501420 | MGnify/ENA primary metagenome ERZ501420 (study PRJEB25962, sample SAMEA2042513) | human gut metagenome | biome: human gut; feature: human-associated habitat; material: faeces... | reverse complement strand
TTGGAGTTGCTTCCGGTCACATAAATGTCCAAGTTGGACAATGACTTCAAATCGTTGAGCGCGTCGTAGAAGGTAATTTTCTTGCCGTCCGGATTGTAGGGATTCGGAACTTCATCAGACATCTGAATCTCATCTACAAAGAGATAATATTGATCTGCGCTGTGTTCCACGATTTCACGGACATGAGCTGCAAGCTCCAGCGGATTGCGATAGCGAATATCACGGGTCAAGTCCAGCTCAAAGGACAGAATGTGATCTTCTGCAACGCCCTCGCCAAGAAGATAGCTCTTGAACAGATTGCGAAGCAGATAGGACTTGCCGCATCTGCGAATACCGGTGATCACCTTTACCTGACCATCCCACATAAAGGAGATGATTTTCTTCAAATAGCGATCTCGTTTTATTTCCATAACCCAACCTCCATTGAAAACTTGCTGGTATTATCATGCTACTTTTCAATGAATATTATACTCCAACGCGAGAGAAAAATCAACAGTCTCGCTGAAAAGTTTACAAATAAACCCGACAACATTTCAATGAAACAAGCAAGGAGGTACACCACCATACAACTTGACATCATTCATACCGGCGATTGCCTTGAAATCTTGAAAACGCTGCCCGAAGACAGCGTTCATTGCTGTGTGACATCCCCGCCTTATTATGCGCTCCGTGATTACGGTATGGATGCCCAGATCGGCAGAGAGACAACGCCGAAGGAATATATTTCGCGCCTGACGGAAGTGTTCACCGAAGTCAGGCGCGTTTTGCGTCCGGATGGAACGCTCTGGTTGAACATCTCGGACACCTACGCCGGGAAAGGCAATCAGGGCGAATTTATTGACCCGAAGAACCCCAACGGCAGAAACGGTCAGGCTGTGGCTCTCAACAACAAGGTTGAGGGCTGCAAGCCGAAAGACATGATCGGCATTCCGTGGATGCTGGCTTTTGCTCTCCGCGATACCGGATGGTATCTGCGCAACGACATCATCTGGATGAAGGACAACCCCATGCCGGAGAGCGTGAAAGACCGCCTATCCCGCTGCTACGAGCATATTTTCCTGTTCTCAAAGTCCAAGAAGTATTTCTTTAACTACAAGGCGATCTCCGAGCCGATTGCCCCCGCAACGGCGGAACGCCTCAAGCGCGGCATGAAGGGCGGCAACAAATACGGCAAGCCCGTTCCCGGTCAGCCCCAGCCGCAGTCCATTAACCGCCCCCGTGAGCATGGTGAGATCAAGGACAGTGACATCAATCCGCTCCGCAATAAGCGCGATGTCTGGAAGATCAACACCGTTCCCTTCAAGGGCGGTCATTACGCCGCCTACCCTCCGAAGCTGGTTGAAACCTGCCTTCTCGCCGGTTGTCCCGAAGGCGGCATTGTGCTTGACCCCTTTATGGGAAGCGGCACAACCGGCATGGTTGCTGCGCAGATGGGGCGTCATTTCGTGGGCATAGAGCTGAACCCTGAATACACCGAGCTTGCCTACAAGCGGATTGGAGGTGAAATCTGATGTCCAATGAACCGGAACTTAAAGCCCGCGACAAGGTAGTTCTGCGGATGACGCGAGAGGGCGCGGTCGAGGAAAACCTGACGGCTGGCACCGAACAGCGTGTGTCAAAGAGGCTGGAAGATGCGGAGCTGGTGAAGCCCGGTGAGACAGTCGAGCCTTCCGAAGCTCTTTCTGCGGAGGAACAGAAAAAGGTGCAGATGCGCCGTCAGCAGCGTCAGTTTCAGGCGGAACACGCTGAGGATAACGACACTCAGCCGTCCTCTGAAACATCCGTCACAGAAGAGAAAAAGGCAGAAAATCCACCCCAGAATGTACCTGAACCGCTGCCATCGTCGGAAACACCGTTCAAGCCTCCTGTTTTGGAGCAGCACAGCGTTTCTTCTCATACCGGCACGGTGATTGCCGAAACGGTTGTCACGCACAAGCTGCGCAAGACCTCGGCAGTGGAGATAGTTGACGCGGATGCCGTTCTCTCCCAAGCGGCGGAGACTGCCTCCGCAAAGCCGGTCTCGGACGATGCCGTCCCACCTACGAAGCGGATGCAGAAGCTCGAAAGGAAGTCTGAGAAGGCACATGAGCGTCTGGACGCTGCCCGCGAGAAGCTGCCCACGCACAAGGTTCTCAAGAAAGAGCGTGTCTTTGATGAAGAGACCGGCAAGGGCAAAACCCGCCTTCATTTTGAGGATGAGCTGAAAAAGCCCAAGGGCAAAGGCAAGCTGCAATTTGAGACAGAGAAAACCGTCCGCAAGGTCGGTGACACTCTCGCTTCCGGCATTCACGGCAAAATCCATGAGGTCGAACAGGAAAACTCGTCGGTTGAGGCGGCACATAAGACGGAGATCGCCGCTGAGACTGCCGCTCGGCATTTCAGTCATCATCGGGAAAGCAGCGTCAACAAGCCTTATGAGAAGGTCTCCAAGCTGGAACACAAGGCGGATGCTGCGGATGCAAAGCTCCAATATGAGAAAAATCAGCAGGAGCATCCTGAGATGAAGAAGCAGAACATGAACAAGCACTACCAGAAGCAGAGCATCAAGAAGGAGTATGCCGCCGCTCGAAATGCCGGGTCTCAAACTGCCGGTACTGCCACAAAGAATACCGGCAAGAAGCTCGGTGAGAAGGCGTCCGACAAGATCAAGGAGTTCTTCGAGAAGAACAAGAAGGTCTTCATCTGGATCGGCGTCGGAGTTGTCCTTCTCGTTTTGCTCGGTGCCGGTATCAGCTCGTGTTCGATGCTTACTTCTACCGGCTCGACGGTTATCGCTTCCTCTTATCTCAGTGAGGATGACGCGATGCTGGGCGCGGAAGCGCAGTATTGCCGGATGGAGCAAGAGCTGCAAAGCTATCTGGATAACTATGAAGGCACTCATGACTATGACGAATATCACTTCGATCTGGATGATATTGAGCATGACCCCTATGTGCTGATCTCCATTCTCTCGGCTCTCCACGAGGGCGAGTTCACGCTGGATGAGGTGCAGGGTACGCTCCAAATTCTGTTTGAAAAGCAGTACATCCTCACCGAAGAGGTCATCGTCGAAACGAGATACCGCACGGAGACTGACACATGGACGGACGCGGACGGCAACACGCACACGGAAACCTACCGCGTCCCGTATGACTACTACATCTGCAACGTGAAGCTCGAAAACTTCAATCTCTCCCATGTCCCGGTCTACATCATGGGGCAGGAACAGCTTTCCATGTACGCGACGTATATGTCGGTGCTTGGCAACCGCGAGGATCTGTTCGGTGACTCTCCCTATGTGGACAAGTACATCACAAATCCTCCCGCCGACTACGATGTCAACCCGGAATACCTGAACGATGAGAAGTTTGCGACGCTGATTACCGAGGCGGAAAAGTATCTCGGCTATCCGTATGTGTGGGGCGGCTCCAATCCCGACACGTCCTTCGACTGCTCCGGCTTTGTCAGCTATGTTCTCACGAACAGCGGTCTTATGAATACCGGACGGCTGGGCGCACAGGGGCTTTACAACGTCTGTACGCCGGTTTCAAAGGCGAATGCCCAGCCCGGTGATCTCATCTTTTTCGTCGGGACGTATGACACCCCCGGCGTGTCTCACGTCGGCATCTACGTTGGTGATGGCGTCATGATCCACTGCGGCGATCCCATTCAGTACACATCCATCAACTCTTCCTACTGGCAGTCCCATTTCTATGCCTTCGGAAGACCCGCCTATTAAAAGAAAGGAGTTTTTCATGAATCCCAAGTACCAGAAAGTCCTCTCCGACATTGAGAAGGCTGAAAAGAAGAAGTCCGAAATCGAAGGTCAGCTCAAGGAGCTGTACGACAAGAAGACAGAGCTGGAAAACCTTGAAATCATCAATACCGTGCGCTCTATGGTGATGGACAAGGATCAGATCATGGCATTCCTGTCTTCCATGAAGGGCGGCACCAAGCCCGCTGAAAATACGGAGGTAATCGACAATGCGTAAGAAGTTTCGTTTTCTGACCGTCCTTGCGGTCTGCGTCATGGTTCTGTCCTGCTTCTCGGTCACGGCGTTTGCCTACGCCGATGATACCGAGCAGAACCTTCCCGTTACGGAGGCAACCCAGCCCGAACAGCAGCCCGCAGTCACTCCCACGCCGGAAAAACCGAAGGGTGAGCCGATTGACGATGAGGGCAACGCCTACACCCGCGACTTGCTATACGACAAGGCAACCAACAAGCAGTTCATCACTGTCCAGACGAAGAACGGCAACACATTCTATATCGTCATCGACTACAATGCACCGATCAACGAGGATGAGGAACAGTATCAGACGTACTTCCTGAACATGGTCGATGAAAGCGATCTGCTTGCGCTGCTGGATGAAGATACTGCGGCGGCGCTGACCACCTGTAACTGCAAAGAAAAGTGCGCTGCCGGTCAGGTCAACACCGACTGCCCGGTCTGCAAGACCAACATGAGCGAATGCACCGGCACAGCCCCCGTTACACCTGATCCGGACAAGGATGCAGAAACCGATGCTCCCGCCCCTAAACCCGAAAAGAAGTCCAACATCGGCATGATCCTCGTCATCTTCGTTCTCGCCGGTGCTGCGGGCGCAGCCTATTACTACATCAAGTTCGTCAAGGGCAGAAAGCCCAAGGATGAGGACATGGACTTCTTCGATGATGAAGGCTACGAGGAAGAGCCGTACATCAACGAGGATGAAGAGCCTCAGATCGCGGAGGATGCTGAAACGGATGGTGATGAAGATTGATCTTAGTCATTGCTGAAAAGCCCAGCGTTGCCCAGTCCATCGCAAAGGTGTTGGGCGCAACGTCCCGAAAGGATGGCTACATGGAGGGCGGCAATTACATCGTTTCGTGGTGCTTCGGTCATCTGGTGGAGCTGGCACCGCCCAATGTCTACGACGCCAAATACGTCAAGTGGAGTATCGCAGACGCCAGCTCCTACGATGAGCGGTATGCCAAGTGGCGGTATGACGATCTGCCCATTGTTCCGGAAAACTGGATGTTTGAGGTCACGAAGGACAAAGCACAGCAGTTCAAGGTGCTGTCCTCTCTCATGCAGGACAAGCGCGTCACCGAACTTGTCTGTGCAACCGATGCAGGACGCGAGGGTGAGCTGATCTTTCGGCTGGTCTACAACAAAGCCGGATGCACCAAGCCCTTCAAGCGTCTGTGGATCAGCTCGTTGGAGGACTCCGCCATCCGTGAAGGCTTCCAGCATCTCCGGGACGGCAAGGAATATGACCGTCTCTATGAAGCGGCGCTCAGCCGCTCGAAGGCAGACTGGATTGTCGGTATCAATGGCACCCGTCTGTTCACCACGCTCTATCACAAGAAGCTGGTGGTCGGGCGCGTCCAGACGCCGACCCTTGCAATGCTGGTGGAGCGCGACGGGAAAATCTCCACGTTCCAGAAGGAGAAGTATTTCAACGTCCACGTCGGCAAGGGCGATCTGACCGCCGATCTGGAAAAGGTCAAAACCGAAGAGGAAGCAAAAAGAATTGCGGCGGCTTGCGAGAAAAAGCCGACATTTCTTCTCTCAAGCAGGAAACGAAAACTGTCAATCCTCCGAAGCTCTACGATCTGACCAACTTGCAGCGCGAGGCAAACCGATACTACGGCTTCACTGCCCAGCAGACACTCGACCTCGTTCAGACGCTCTACGAAAAAAAGCTCCTGACCTATCCGCGCACGGACAGTCAGTTTATCACGGATGATATGGAGGACACTGCCCGTCAGGTCATTTCTATCGTCTGCCGCCAGCTTCCGCTTTTCTCCGGTGTTTCGGTCACTCCGGACATTGCCCGCGTAACCGACAACAGCAAGGTCACGGATCACCATGCCATTCTCCCGACCGTCCAGCTCGAAAAGCAGGATGTTTCCGCGCTCCCTCAATCGGAGCAGAAAATCCTCAATCTTGTCGGGATGCGCCTTCTGTGTGCGACCGGTGAGAAGCACACCTACGCAGAAACGCAGATCACGCTCTCCTGCGAGGGCTATGCGTTCAAAACCAAGGGCAAGACGGTCGTTCAAAACGGCTGGAAAGCCATTGAAGAGCTGTTCAAGGCATCTCTCAAGACGAAAGAAAAGGACGATCCCGTAAAGTCCCTGCCCGAAGTTCATGAAGGCGATATGCTGGATGGTGTGTCTGCCAGCGTCACCGAACACTTCACAACGCCTCCGAAGCAGTACACGGAAGATACCCTCCTGTCTGCAATGGAGACTGCCGGAAATGATCAGTTCGACGATGACACCGAGAAGAAAGGTCTCGGCACTCCCGCGACCCGCGCCGGTATCATTGAAAAGCTGGTAAAGTCCGGCTTTGCAGAGCGTAAAGGCAAATCCCTCATTCCCACGAAGGACGGCTGCAACCTTGTCTGCGTCCTGCCGGAACAGATCACATCTCCCGCAATGACGGCGGAATGGGAAAACACGCTCATGGAGATTGAGCGCGGCAATGCGGATGCAGACGCATTCCTCAGCGGCATTGTCCGGATGACCGGGGATATTGTCAAAGCCTATCCGTTTCTTTCTGATGCCGAAGCCCAGCGTTTCGGCACGGGTAAGGAGGAAATCGGCAAATGTCCCCGCTGCGGCTCTCCGGTCTACGTCGGCAAGGGCAATTTCTACTGCTCGAACAAGGAATGCTCCTTCTGCCTGTGGGAAGACAACAAGTTCTTTTCCAGCAAGAAAAAGAAGCTGACCAAGAAGATTGTAAAGGAGCTGCTGGACAAGGGTTGGTGCCGAGTGACCGGGCTTTACACGCCGAAGAAGCCTCAGCTCTACGACGCGGTGATCCGGCTGGATGACAGCGGCGGCAAATACGTCAGCTTCAAGATAGAGTTTGATCGATGACCCGCCCAAAGTATGTTGCTTCATGCAGCGGAGGCAAAGACAGCGTAGCGACGCTCCTGCTGGCTGCACAGCACAATGAGCCGCTTGACGAGGCGGTTTTCAGTGAGGTCATGTTCGACAAAGACACAAGCGGCGAAGTCCCGGAACACCGGGACTTCATTTATGACCGGCTCAAGCCCTTCTGCGAAAAGGAGCTGGGCATCAAGTTCACCATTCTTCATGCAAACAAGACCTACGATGACGTGTTCCACCATGTCATCACCCGCGGACCTCATAAAGGCGAGGTTCGCGGTTTTGCGTGGGCTGGAATGTGCGCGGTCAACAGGGATTGCAAAATTCCGCCCGTTCGCAAGTACAATGCCGTGCTTTCTCCGGACACCGTGAGTTATGTCGGCATCGCAGAGGATGAACCCAAACGCCTTGCGCGTTTGGACGGCGCAAAGAAGGTCAGTCTGCTTGCCAAGTACGGCATGACGGAGGCGGACGCCTACAAGCTCTGTCAGGATCACGGGCTGCTTTCCCCAATTTATGCTCACTGCCGGAGAAACGGCTGCTGGTTCTGTCCCAACGCCAGTGACTCGGAGCTGTTGCACATGGTCACGAAGCACCCTGAGATGTTTGACCGGCTGATTAAATGGGAGAACGAAGACAACATATTCCATCGCCGGATGACGCGCAGAGAAACCCCGTCTGAGGTAAAGGCTCGTTTACTGAGCAAATCCCAGACGGGGTTTTCTTCGCCCAAAAGCAAATAAGAAATGGAGGTTTGAGATGGCTGAAAACAAAAATGCACAGCAAGTCCGCGAGATCACGGACAAGCTGGAACAGGGCATCAAGGAGCTTTTTGAATCCGAGCGGTTCAAGGAATATCTCCGCACGATGTCCAAGTTCTACAACTATTCCTTCAATAACACGCTGCTCATTGCGATGCAGAAGCCGGAGGCAACCTATGTTGCCGGTTATACCTCGTGGCAGCGGAACTTTGACCGTCAGGTCATGAAGGGCGAAAAGGGCATCAAGATTCTTGCGCCCGCGCCGTACAAGGCTCAGGAAGAGCGCGAGAAGATTGACCCCGTGACGCAGAAGCCGGTGATCGGCGCGGACGGCAAGGCGGTTACGGAGACGGTTGAGGTTCTGCGTCCTGCCTTCAAGGTGGTGAGCGTGTTTGACGTCTCTCAGACGGACGGCAAGGAGCTTCCGGACATTATCGTCGATGAACTGAAAGGCTCGGTTGAAAACTATGAGGCGTTCTTCGATGCACTCAGGCAGGAATCTCCCGTTCCCATTTCCTTTGAGGACATTCCGGGCGGTGCAAAGGGTTTCTTCTCTCCGGTTGAAAGCCGCATTGCCATTCAGGAAGGCATGAGCGAAATCCAGACGGTTAAAACCGCCATTCATGAGATCGCCCATGCAAAGCTCCACGCCTTCAAGCCGGATGAGAAAGCTGCTCCCGAAGACAGGAAGGATCGGCACACCAAGGAGGTTGAGGCGGAAAGCGTTGCCTACACCGTCTGCCAGCGTTACGGCATTGAAACCTCGGACTACTCCTTCGGTTACATCGCCGGTTGGTCATCCGGTAAGGAAACCAAGGAACTGAAAAGCTCTCTGGACACCATCCGCAAGACGGCGGCTGAGATGATCGAGGGCATTGACGCCAAGCTCAAGGTGCTGCTGGCAGAGAAAGCACAGTCCGCAGAGAAGGAAAGCGAAATGCCCGCAGAGCCGATGTCGGAAGCACCCGTTTACCGCGAGACGGCGAATTATGCCTATGAAGCCGGTGAGCTGGAGTCATATCGTGCTTCTCTCGCCGCAAACGCGGAATGCCGCAGAGCGATTGAAGCGGCGATCAGCTCCAACTACGGAGATAACCGGCTGGATGCGGATGCTGCCGTGAAAAGCGTCCTTGAGCAGTTCTCTCCGGAGCGTGTCCGATACGTCCTTGCAAATACCATTCAGCAGAAAGACTTTGACGGACGCATTCCGCAGCCCCTCAAGGAATGGGCGAAGACCGTTGATGTCTGCCCGGAGAATGCCTCCCGCTTCCTTGTGGATAAACCCAATCCCGGACTGACCGCCCTTTTCGTGGATGCGTTCCGTCAGCAGACCGAACCTGAGAAGAAAGCTGTTTCTGAGAAAACGGAGGAAAGAGACCCGGAGGTTGTTGCGTGGGAGAATGATGAGATTACCTCTATCGAGGTAAAAACCGTGGAGATCAAATCTCCCGTTGCCCCCATGCCGGAGGAAGCAGCGCAAACACCGAAGGCACACCGCCTGACCGCCGAAGAGAAGGAAATCAAAGCCGCCGTCATGGACACGCTCAAGGGGCAGATTGCCTATAACAACGACGGTATGCGGGCGTCCTATCGCTCTTCCAATCATTCCTTCAATCTGCTGGCACGGAACGGCGTCAAAATTGAGGGCAACACGGTTACGCAGAACGGTGAGCCACTGTTCAAAATCCATCGCCGTCATGCAGCGCGGAAAACACAGGGCTGTTACCGTGAGCTGATGCCGACGCTGGAATACGTCAGGCAGGAGCAGAAGCAGGAAAAGCCCTCTATCCGCGATCAGCTCAAAGCCGCCGCGAAAACGCAGCCGGAGAAGAAGTCTCCGGTCAAATCCAAAACGCACGACATGGAGTTGTGAGAAAGGAGAAGCATGAAGAAATACACAGACGTTGACATCGTTGCGGAGCTGCAGAAGCTCGTGGACAGTCATGTGGACAGCTACAAGGAAGACTTCGACATCGACAAGCGTATCATCCGCCGCGCTGCCGAAAGCCCTAATCCCGAAGACAAGACGCTGATGTGGTTCTGCCGTCCGCATGGAACGCACTGTCTCAATGAAAATCAGGTCTTCATTCAGGGAACGCGGGATCACAACACTTTCCGTTTTTACGCGGAACAGACCTACGACGAGTGCATTGCCCGTGTCATTGTCCCGAAAGCCGTCAAGCGCGGCAAGGTGTTCGGAGATGTCTTTGAAATCAACTACCGGGAACAGGCGGCAAATGTGGCGCAGAACTCGGTTGCGCCGGATCAAGACCGGCTGACCTTCGCAGACGGCTATGTGCTGGATGCACCCTGCCGCAGCAGCTTCGATGCAGCAATGGCTCTGGTCGGTGAGCATGGCGGCGTACAAACCCACCAGACGCTCCCGAAGGACGCGGATGCTCTGGCGGAAGTGTTGTCCAAGCAGAAAACCCGCCGTGACAGACTGCCGGAGGCTGACAAAACAGAGGTGCTTGCACCTCTGCCCGTTGCAGAACTTCGGAAGTATGAGGCAGTCAAAAAGGCGCATCCGGACGCGCTGGTCTGCTTTGCCCAGAACGGCTATTTTGAGCTGTACGGCAAGGACGCGGAAAAAGCCGCGCCCTTGCTCGGCACAAAGCTCCTTGAAAAGAAGGTACACGGCAAGCCCTCCATGCCGGTGACCGGCTTCCGTGAAACCGCATGGTTAGCCGGTTCTCACAAGCTCTGGAAGTCCGGCGCAGATGTCTTTCTCAGCAAGGACGGCGAGACCTTCAAGGAACTCAAAGCCGCAGATTACATTCCTGTCGGCGCAACGCTGAATGTGGATGGGATCAGGTGCAGAATCGACTCGGTTGATTTTGCCGCTGATGAAGTCCGGCTGACCAACATCGAGGACAAGAACCGCCCCATCCGCTTTTCTGAAAGCATCCAGTATGTCCGCGCCTATGTGGAGGATGCCGGAACTGCCATCTACGACACCATCCCGAAGAAGCCTGCTGCCCGTGAATCCATCCGCGACAAGCTGAAATCCGCACAGAAAGCCCAGCTGCCCCGCACACCGAAGCCGCAGAAAAACAAAGGAAAGGATATGGAACTCTGATATGAAGAACTTTACCGTGGAAGAAACCAACCTGATGTGCTGCTTCAACACATCCAGCCGGAAGCGGCTGATCGACGATAT
>ENA-OPAC01001473-OPAC01001473.1-human-gut-metagenome-genome-assembly--contig:-NODE-1473-length-10795-cov-3.168250_pt1 | contig 10795 bp, 5 predicted proteins | sample MGYA00241052_ERZ501420 | MGnify/ENA primary metagenome ERZ501420 (study PRJEB25962, sample SAMEA2042513) | human gut metagenome | biome: human gut; feature: human-associated habitat; material: faeces... | reverse complement strand
ACGAACTGCCCATCTCTGCCGTGATGGACGGAAAGGTGCAGACCTTCCCGGATGCTGCTGCGTTGGATGAAGCCCTGAACGCTGTGCCTGCCGGGAACTTCCGCATCACAGACGACCATCTGGGCGAGGGCGGTGCAAAGCAGAAATATGCCCGGAACATCGAAGCCGTCCGCACCCTGTTCAAGCTGGAACAGGAGCACCGGGGTGCCACCGCTGAGGAACAGCAGGTGCTTTCCCGGTATGTGGGCTGGGGCGGTCTGGCAGATGCCTTTGACCCCAATAAGGACAGCTGGGCAAAGGAATATGCGGAGTTGAAAAATCTGCTTTCCGAGGACGAATACGCCGCTGCCCGCAGCTCCGTGCTGAACGCCCACTACACCAGCCCCACCGTCATCCGTGGTATCTACGATGCAGTCGAAAAGATGGGTTTCCGGTCTGGCAACATCTTGGAACCGTCCATGGGTGTGGGCAACTTCTTTGGGATGCTGCCGGACAGTATGGCAGACAGCCGCTTATACGGCGTGGAACTGGACAGCATCACCGGGCGCATTGCCAAGATGCTGTATCCGCAGGCTGACATTACCGTGGCTGGCTTTGAGACCACCGACCGCCGTGATTTTTATGACCTCGCTGTCGGCAACGTGCCCTTTGGTCAATACAGAGTCAACGACAAGGCGTACAACAAACTTGGTTTTAGCATCCACAATTATTTCTTTGCAAAAGCCATCGACCAAGTGCGTCCGGGCGGCATCGTTGCCTTTGTCACATCTCGCTACACCATGGACAGCAAGGACAGCACCGCTCGCAAACACATGGCAGAGCGTGCCGATTTGCTGGGGGCCATTCGTCTGCCCAACAACGCTTTCCGTGCCAACGCTGGTACGGATGTTGTCAGCGACATTATCTTCCTGCAGAAGCGTGACCGCCCCATCAACCACGAGCCGGACTGGGTGCAGCTTGGCAAGACCGAGGATGGCTTTGCCATCAACCAGTATTTCGCAGACCATCCGGAGATGGTTCTGGGCGTACTCTCCACCGAAAGCACCCAGTATGGACGAGAGGAATTGACCGTTGCTCCCATCGAGGGTGCAAACCTTGCAGACCAGCTTGCCGAGGCGGTACAGCATATTGAGGGGCAATACACCGAAGTTGAGGTAGAAACACCAGATATTGCGGATTCCGAAAATGAGAAGCACATTCTCCCGGCTGACCCGGATGTAAAAAACTTCTCCTATACCGTAGTGGACGGCGAAGTGTTCTACCGGGAAAATTCCGTGATGACACAGGTGGAACTGTCCGACACCGCCAAGGGGCGTGTCACCGGCATGGTGGAACTGCGGCAGATCGTCAATGAATTGATTCAGCAGCAGTTGGAGGATTACCCAGATGCCGACATCAAGGCAACACAGGAGCGTTTGAACGCCGCCTACGATGCCTTTACCGCCAAATATGGCTTGCTGAACGACCGCAGAAATGGGCGGCTGTTTGAGCAGGATTCTTCCTACTATCTGCTGTGTTCGCTGGAAAATCTGGACGAGCAGGGGCAGCTTAAATCCAAGGCAGCGATGTTCACCAAGCGCACCATTCGCCCGGAGCGCACCGTCACCAGCGTGGACACCCCCAGCGAAGCACTGGCAGTGTCCATTGGAGAACATGGCCGTGTTGATCTGCCCTATATGGCGGAACTTCTCGGCTCTCCCGGCGATTATGAGCGTATTACCACAGAGCTGCAAGGCGTGATTTTCAAAGACCCTTCTGCGGATGCAGATGAGCCGGAAGCAGGCTGGCAGACTGCGGACGAGTATCTTTCCGGCAATGTGCGGAATAAACTGCGCATGGCTCAGCTTGCCGCTGAAAGCCACCCGGAGTTCAAGATCAATGTGGAGGCTTTGACCAAAGCGCAGCCGAAGGACCTTGAAGCATCAGAAATCGACATCCGACTGGGGGCCACGTGGCTGAATCCCGCCATTGTGCAGCAGTTTATGATGGAGACTTTTCAGCCGCCCTACCGCATCCGCTATAACAACCTGATCCAAGTCCGCTACTCTCCATTTACGTCCGAATGGCGCATCGGCAACAAATCTGCCGCCGGAATGTATGATATCATGTCCACCGAAACCTACGGCACCCACCGGGCCAACGCCTACAAGATTTTGGAGGACACCTTGAATTTGCGGGACTGCCGCATTTATGATACCATTGAGGAGGATGGTAAAGAGCGGCGTGTCCTGAACCAGAAGGAGACGATGCTTGCCCAGCAGAAGCAGCAGGCCATCAAGGATACCTTTGCAGGCTGGGTTTGGCAAGACCCGCAGCGGCGGAATCTGCTGGTGAAGCAGTATAACGAGTTGTTCAATAGTACCCGGCCCCGCGAGTATGACGGAAGCCATATCCATTTTGTCGGTATGAACCCGGAGATCAATCTGCGGGAACATCAGCGCAATGCAGTTGCTCATGTGCTTTATGGTGGGAACACCCTGCTCGCCCACGAGGTGGGTGCCGGCAAAAGTTTTGAGATGGCAGCTTCGGCAATGGAATCTAAGCGTTTGGGCCTGTGTCAGAAAAGCCTGTTCGTGGTGCCCAACCATCTGACCGAGCAGTGGGCCAGCGAGTTCCTGCGGCTATACCCCAATGCAAAGCTGCTCGTTACCAGCAAGAAAGACTTTGAACCCGCCAATCGAAAGCGTTTTTGCGCCCGCATCGCAACCGGCGACTACGATGCCGTCATTATCGGCCACTCGCAGTTTGAGAAAATCCCTCTTTCTGCGGAACGGCAGGCACGGATCATCGAAGATCAGATCGAGGAAATCGAAAATGCCATTGCAGAGGCCAAAGAACAGTCCGGTGAGCATTTTACCGTGAAACAGATGGAAAAGACACGGAAAACACTGGAGGTGAAACTGAAAAAGCTACAGTCCACCGACCGCAAGGATGATGTGGTCACATTTGAACAATTAGGCGTAGATAGGTTATTTGTGGACGAGAGCCAGAACTACAAGAACCTATATCTTTACACCAAGATGCGCAATGTTGCTGGCCTTTCTACCTCCGAAGCACAGAAGTCCAGCGATATGTTCGGCAAGTGTCGTTATCTGGATGAAGTGACTGGCGGGCGCGGCGTGATTTTCGCAACGGGAACGCCCATCAGCAACTCCATGACTGAAATGTACACCCTGATGCGCTATTTGCAGTACAGCACTCTCCAGCAGAAACAACTGACCCACTTTGATGCATGGGCTTCTACGTTTGGCGAGACCACCACGGCCATTGAGCTTGCGCCGGAAGGAACCGGCTACCGTGCGCGCACACGTTTTGCCAAGTTCTTTAACCTGCCGGAGCTGATGAATATGTTCAAGGAGGCAGCGGACATCAAGACTTCCGACCAGTTGCATCTGCCTGTTCCGGAAGCCAAGTTTGAAACTGTCGTGGTCAAACCCTCGGAAATCCAGCAGGACATGGTGAAATCCCTGAGCGAACGTGCTGCTGAGGTGCATAGCGGTGCGGTTGACCCCTCGGTGGACAATATGCTGAAGATCACCTCGGACGGACGTAAAATCGGCCTTGACCAGCGGCTGATGAATCCGCTCACCCCGGATGACCCGGACAGCAAGCTGAATGCCTGCGTCGACAATGTTCTGCGTATCTGGAACGAAACCAAAGAGGATAATCTGACGCAGCTGATTTTCTGCGATATGTCCACGCCCAAGGGAGACGGCTCGTTCAATGTCTACGATGATATTCGCACAAAGCTGCTTGCCGCCGGGGTGCCGGAATCGGAGGTCGAGTTCATCCACAACGCTGATACTGAAGGTAAGAAAGCGGATTTGTTCTCCAAAGTCCGCAGCGGCAAGGTGCGTGTCCTGCTGGGCAGCACTGCAAAGATGGGCGCAGGCACCAATGTCCAGACCCTGCTGGTGGCCGTGCATCATCTGGATGTAGGCTGGCGACCGTCCGATATGACCCAACGCAACGGCCGAATCATCCGTCAGGGCAACAAAAACAAACAAGTTTACGTCTATAATTACGTCACGGAGGGGACATTCGATGCCTACCTCTGGCAAACGCTGGAAAACAAGCAGAAGTTTATTTCGCAGATCATGACGAGCAAATCTCCGATGCGCTCCTGTGATGATGTGGATGAGCAGGCTCTTTCGTATGCCGAGGTCAAGGCCCTATGCGCAGGCGACCCGCGCATCCGGGAAAAGATGGATCTGGATGTGCAGGTAGCAAAGCTCAAGGTGCTGCGCTCGGATTACCAGAACCAGAAATATCGTCTGGAAGATAAGCTGCTCAAGCATTACCCGGAGGAAATTCAGAAAGCGAAGAACCGTATTGCGGCTCTGAAAAACGATGCCCAAATCGCAGACGCACACCCGCAGGATAAGGAGAACTTCTGCGGCATGACGATCAAGGGCATGGTGTTCGATGAGAAAAAAGCAGCTGGTGAGCGGCTGATGCTCGCCTGCAAGGAGATGCCGAATGCGGATATGATGCTGCTGGGCACCTATCGCGGCTTTGAGCTGAACATTCGCTTTGACAGTTTCAAGAATGAGCATCAAATCGTTCTCCGCGGCGAGCTGAGTTATCCGGTACCGCTGGGCGATGACCCTCGCGGCAACATCGTCCGTCTGGACAATGCCATCGGCAATTTTGCCGACCGCATTGCCGATGCTGATGCCGCACTGGATTCTCTGGAACAGCAGAAGCAGGCCGCAGAGGTTGAAATCGCCAAGCCGTTTGCGCAGGAGGAAGAACTGCAAACCAAATCTGCCCGCCTTGCAGAATTGGATGCGCTGTTGAACATGGAGCATCAGTCCAGCCGGACAGAACCCGAAGCGGAAGAAAAGCCGGATGCCCGCCCCTCTGTGCTGGCAGCTCTGGAAGAAAAGGCTGATAAAGTGGAGCCTGTCCGACCATTCAAATCTTACTTGGATAAGGATGGTGATGCCCGGTGACGGAGCACCGTGACCAGCAGATCCATTTTCGTGTCAGCAAAGTCGAACTGGAACGCATTCGTCAGAAGATGGAAAGTTGCGGTATTTTGAGCATTGGCTCTTATCTGCGAAAAATGGCTCTGGATGGTTACTGCCTGAATCTTGATTTACCACAGCTGCGTCGGATGGCGTACCTTCTTCAGAATTGCAGCAACAACCTGAATCAGGTGGCGAAACGGGCCAATGAAAGCGGGCAGCTCTATGCCGCCGATTTAGAGGACTTGCGTAGTCGGTTGGATGAGCTGATAGCTATCGGCAAGCAACTTCTCGCCAAACTTTCGGAACTCTAAAAAAATCCCGCAGCAGGAGGACTGCGGGCTTACATAACGGTTGACATCCTTGCAAGGCAGTAGCCGATACCTTTATAATTGGGGCGGAAAAAGGAAGGATGGTGTTCGATATGAGGTTTCTGTTCAAAATGGTGCTTGCCCCGGTCTCTCTGTTTGTGGCTTTTCTGGCTCTGATGGCAAAGTGGCTGCTCACTCTGTCCAGCTATGTTGTCGCGCCGTTGATGCTGTATATCTTTGGCTGCGGCATCTACACCGTCTACCGCCAGACTTGGGATCAGTTTTTGATTCTGCTGGTTGCTGAATTTCTCTGCTTTGTTCTTTTTGTCAGCGCAACTGCGATGGTGGCGGGCGTTGAACGATTCAGCGGTTGGCTCCGGGACGTGATTTGATTTTGAATCTTTTGCCGCCTTCGGGCGGCTTTTTCATTTAGGGGGTGATTTGCTCTGGCTGCTACTCGTCTGATTGCACTGCATCAGCACAAAGGAAAATCTATCGCCGCCTGCCTGAAAGACCGCACTGATTATGCGCAGAATCCCGACAAGACTGAAAGGGGCGAACTTGTCAGCAGCTATCAATGCAGCCCGCTTACCGTGGATGAGGAGTTCATGCTCACAAAAAAGCTATACGAGCAAGCCACCGGGCGCAGCCAGAAAAGCAATGTCATCGCCTATCAGATACGGCAATCCTTCCGACCCGGCGAAATCACAGCAGAGGAAGCAAATCAAGTTGGCTACGAATTGGCCTCCCGCTTTCTGAAAGGCAAACACGCTTTTATCGTTGCCACTCATACCGACCGGGAGCATATCCACAATCACATTATCTTTAATTCGACCGCTTTGGATGGTACCCGGAAATTTCGGGATTTTTTCTTTTCCGGGCTGGCAGTGCAGCGGTTAAGCGACCTGATTTGTCTGGAGCATCAGCTTTCCGTAATTGAAAAGAAGCCTTATCGGGAGCGGCAGAAGCGTATCACTTACCCGCCAAGGGAAAGCAACCGCGACCGACTGTGCGGTGTCATCGACGAAATTTTGCAGCAGAAGCCCACCGACTACGAAGATTTTCTGCAAAAGCTGGAACAGCAGGGCTATGAAATCAAACGCGGCAAATACACTTCCGTTAAAGGCGCACGGCAGAAACGCTTTATCCGGTTAAAGACACTGGGTGCCGGGTACAGCGAGGATGAAATCAAAGCAGTCATTGCCGGAAAAGCCGAACACCGCCCACATCAGAAGCAACCTCCCAAAGAGCAGCCGTTCCAGTTGCTGGTTGACATTCAAGCAAAACTTGCCGAGGGCAAAGGTGGCGGCTACGAACGCTGGGCGAAAAAGCACAATCTGAAGGAAATGTCCAAGACGTTGCTTTTTTTGCAGGAACAGAAAATCAGCAGTGCGGATGAGCTGAAGGAACTTGCAACGGCAGCAACAGAACGCTATCATGCTATGGGGGATTCCATCAAGGCAGCGGAAGCAAGGCTGACAGAAATTGCTATCCTGAAAACCCACATTATCAACTATGCCAAGACCCGTGAAGTGTACGCCGCCTATCGGAAAGCCGGGTACAGCAAAGCCTTTTTGGAAGCCCACCGAGAGGAGATCACTCTGCACAAGGCGGCGAAAACTGCCTTTGACGAGGCCGGACTGCAAAAATTGCCTAAGGTCAAGGAGTTGGATGCGGAGTTTGCAGAGCTGCTGACCAAAAAGAAAGCAGCCTACCCGGACTACCGCAAGGCACGGAACGAGATGCAGGAACTGGTTCGGGCACAGAAAAATGTAGAACGATTTTTTGCGGAGGAAAAGGGCACCACCGAGAAAACTCAGACCCGATATGAATATTCTGTTTGTCGTCACGCACGATTATGAATTTCTGAACCGGGCGTGTAACTGCTATGTCCGGATAGATAAGATAAATTGATCGGGAAAATAAAAAAACAGCGACTTTGAACGGTCGAATTTGCTTTCAGACCTTCAATAGCAACAGCACCCCCACACAGATTGACATGCTACCCCCAGAGTATTTAGAGTTTTGTTTTTTACTCTGTCTACTCTGGGGGTAGCATATCACAGGACGGTGCCGGGGGCGAATTCTCCCGGTTTTTGGACTTCCTCAGCAGGCTTGCCGACATTCAGACCGGGAAGACCATTGCTGCGGATGTTTCGTTTTGCAAAAGACGGTGCACCGACTGATTTATGGAAGCGCCAGCACATCGGTAAGGGAGGTGCGGATCAGTTCTATCAGCTCGTCGGTCACCGGGGGCAGGGTGCGTCCTACATGGTGTGCCAGCAGCAGATACAAAGGCTGGGGCGGGTCCAACGCAGCGCACCGGGAATGGTGGCGGCGCTCCATAAGGTTCAGAGGCAGCAGGGAATCGGCAACGCCAATATTTGCTAGCTGCCGCAGGATGGAGGTATCCGCCTCACAAGCAGCGGGGGGCAGCTGCCCGAACATCTGGGGCAGCAGGGCGTCTTGCAGGGTCCGGAGGGTTGAGCCTGCCGATGCCATTAGCTGGGGGCGGGGGTCCAGCCCCCCGGGAACAGATCCCCGGGCTGCCATCCCTCCGGGCAGCGGCAGGGGGCAAAGCAGTAGACCATCTCCGTAAGGGTCAGTACCTGACAGTGCAGCAGGTCCTGCCGGGGCTGGGAGGAAAGAAAGATGCCCAGATCTGTGGAGGAGTTCATCAGGGATTCCAGGGTCTGCTCCCGGTTCTCCTCACGGATGGTCAGCTGGATATCCGGGTGCCGGGCGCAGAATGCAGGCAGGGCGTGGTCCCGCAGCGCCTTGGCAAACAGGGGGTCACAGCTGATATACAGTTTACCGCCGCGTCCCTGCCGGTAGGACTTGGTGTGGGCAAACATCTCGTTTTCGATGTGGAGGATGTTCCGGGCGTTGTTTACAAAGATGGTTCCGGCACTGGTGGGACGCAGCCGGTTGTGCTCCCGGGTGAACAGGGGAGTGCGCACCATCTCCTCCACGGCACGCAGGTGGCGGGAAAGGGCGGACTGCGCCAAAAAATGCCGCTCTGCCGCCCGGGAAAGACTCTGCTCCTCCACGATAGAAATCAAATACTCCATCACCCGGCTGTCAAGGTTCACCTCCTGCATGGTCTGCAGGGCGGTGCCCACTGCCTCCCGGGGCAGGCTGCCGGTGTCTGCCAGCTGAGAGGGTGAGAGCACTTCTTGCAGCAGCTGGTCCACCAGCGGGTCGTCGGTGGGCTTGTACCGGGGATCGCGGAGGCGTTCGGTGATCAGCAGACCTGCCAGATACCGCTCCGGCTCCGTAAGGGTGTGCCCCAGCGGGAAACGCAGGTGCAGGGTCTGGTGCACAGGAGGATTCAGCGGACGGTAGGCAAGTTCGCTGCAGGGAAATACGTGAGCGTTGCTTACCAGCCCCACTCCCACTGCCTGATGCATCATGGAGTCCAGCAGGATAACGTCGTTGGACTCAAAGGCGACTACGGGCTGGAACCCCGCCTGCTGGAAAAGCTGCTCTGCAATGAGCCGGATGCTGTGGCGGGGACCCTGCAATACAAAGGGAGTGTCCCGCAGGTCTGCCAGATGGATGGTCTCCTGCTTTGCCAGTGGGTGGGAGGCAGGCAGGGACACCAGCAGTTCTTCGTGGGCAATGGGGATGTCGGTGATCTCGCTGCTGGTGGCACCGGCGCCCAGTGCCAGGTCCACCAGTCCCCGGGCGATGGCTCCCGGCTGCTCGGCGGCATACAGCTCGGTGAGGCTCAGGGAGATGTCCGGGTACCGGCGGGAGAACTGGTTGTAGATCCTGCTGAAGATGATGGCACCCCGGTTGGGGGCGGTGGCAAGACGGATCGCCCTGCGGTTGCCGCCGGTGACCTCTTTCATGGTCAGCAGCATACGGTTCTGCTCGTCAAGGATCTTCTGGGCGCATTCTACCACATACCGTCCCACGGCGGTTGGGTACAGGCGGCGGTTGTACCGCAGGAACAAAGCAAAGCCAAAGGTGCGCTCGCACTCTGCCAGAAACTTGCTCAGCGCCGAGGGGGAGACGTGGAGCGCCTGCGCCGCATGGCTCAGATTGCCATAATTTGCAATGGTGGAAAGGTAATAATACTGACGGGTGTTCATAGCAGTTCCCTTTTGTTACAAAATGGTAAAAAGTCGGATTTTAGCCAGAAATCTGCAAAGTGCTGGGGAATATGGAAAAGTTTTTCCATAATAAGTATAAAGGACCACAAAAGGAATTGCAAGCTGCTGTGAACAAATCGTTATGAAAAAGCGGAATTCTTGTGTATCGTAAAGTGAAGCGGCAGGTTGTACAATAAAAGCACAGAGAGGGTAACACCTCAACCAACGCAGAATGATCACCGGAAAAGAAGGAGACTAACAATGAAGAAGATCACCAGAAGATCCATGCTCAAGGGCAGCGCCGTTGCTGCTGCAGCCCTTGCCCTGTCCGCCTGCGGCGGCTCCAGCTCCAGCTCCGCTTCCTCCGCCAGCGCTGCTGCATCCGCAGCCGCTGACGGCATCGGCTTCCCAAAGAATGAGACCATCACGCTGGCGGTTCCCGGCAAGGCAGGCGGCGGCTCTGACTTGGCCATCCGTTACTACAGCGAGGGTCTGAACCGTATCTACGGCCTGAAGACCACCGTCACCAACTACGACTCAAACACCGTCGGCCACCAGACCGTCGCCAACGCAAAGCCGGACGGCACCACCCTGACGCTGGCTACCTCTTCACTGAACATCCAGTACATCACCGGCAACGCTACCGTAAACCCCATGACCGACTTCACCTTGATCGCCTGCCTGCAGGACAACGGCTTCTCTACACTGGCTGTTCCTGCAAACGCACCTTACGATGACTTTCAGGGCTTCGTCGATTACGCAAAGTCTCATCCCAATGAGCTGAACGCCGGTATGCCGGCTGCAGGTGCAAACACCTTCCTGTTCGGCAAGCTGTGCAGTGTTCTGGGCATCGAGCTGAACAAGGTTGAATGTGCTTCCGAGTCTGACCGTCTGACCAATCTGGCCGGTGGATTCATCGACATCGGTGTCGTGGGTCTGGGCAACGCTCAGGAGTATTCCAAGGCCGGCAAGCTGAAGGTCATCGGCACCGTGGCGGGCGACGGCATCACCATCGACCAGTACCCCGCTGAGCTGCCTGAAAACTACAAGACTCTGCAGGAGCAGGGTTTCAAGGACTGCTACATGCTGGTCTACCACTACCTGATGGGACCTGCCGGCATGGACGAGACCATGGTCAAGCAGATGAACGCAGCCATGGAAGAGGTTGTCAACGACCCCACTGTCCATGATGGCATCGCAGGCATCGGCCACATCCCCGGCTGGCACGACCTTGAGGAGTCCGAGGAGCTGCATCAGAAAGAGTACGATGAACTCGTCAACATCGCAAAGAACCTCGGTATGTACGTTCAGGGCTAACCCAAAATTCTGCCATCGACTGCACTTTTTATCTGCACAGAAGTCTTTCTCTGAAAAGTGTAGATCCTCCTAAATAGACAGCCCGGAGCTTCTCCTCTCC
>ENA-OPAC01001470-OPAC01001470.1-human-gut-metagenome-genome-assembly--contig:-NODE-1470-length-10805-cov-2.311535_pt1 | contig 10805 bp, 10 predicted proteins | sample MGYA00241052_ERZ501420 | MGnify/ENA primary metagenome ERZ501420 (study PRJEB25962, sample SAMEA2042513) | human gut metagenome | biome: human gut; feature: human-associated habitat; material: faeces... | reverse complement strand
AAAAAGTGCGGTCATTTTTAACCGCACTTTTTATTTAAGCTATTTTAACCAAAATTGTCCTTTAAAAATTTTTCCTAATGTCATCAGCACCAAACCGCTCATCATCAAGTTAGCAAAGATAAATGCACCGTTTGCCAATCCGCTCAGTACGTTATGATGAACAAAAGAAACAGCCCCATTTGCTAAAGAAGCTAATCCGAATGAAAAAGCCCAGAAGCCAATATTAAGCCCTTTTTCACTAATCCAAGGGAACAGACGAATTAAAAAGAACATTTGTAAAAAACCGTATCCCCATAAGAGTTTAACGAAAAGATCGATCTCTCCCCCATTAAGCGATAAGTAAGCCGACGAGCCCACAAATGCTGGTGCGAGAATGATCCCCATGGTTGGACGAAATTGTGGTTCAATCTGCAACACGCGCAAACGTTGGAATAATACCGGTTCATAAATAATCCAAGCAATCATCCCTGCACCTAAGAACAAATAGCCTAAATCTTGATAGCCTAACAAGGCCAATGATGAGGCACTTGTAAAGTTAGTCGCCACAGAGGGTAAATAAAACGGTGGCAGTGTTGATTTTTCTTCAAATGTGCCATCTTTCCATAACGCACTAATACGCACTGAAGCAAACAATAATTGCCCAATCGTCCCGATCCAAATTAATCCCTCGCCAATGAATGGAAACCAACGATACAGAACATCACCGCTTAACATGGTTGTAATCGGTATTAAGGCGAGAAAAGAAAAACGTATCGGACAACAATATTCATCTCGCACTTCGTGAGAAAAATAAATCATTTTATAAATATAGAGCAAGATGAAAAGTGCCCATACTGAAACAGCCGTTATGCCAATAATATCACTCGCATTTCGAGAAAAAGAGAGCGTATCGCCCATATGCAACCAGGCTAAAGATAAAGCGCTTAAACCTAATGGAATCGCAAAATACCCTGTTGGTAATGGAAATGGTCGTTTATCAGTCATTATTATTCTCCTAAAAATTGATACCCTATTAGATTACCTGTAAATGCGTGAATATGGTTGTGGATTTATCTCAAAGACTAGAATAAAAATCTCATTGCTCTAAATGAAAGAAAGGGCTAATAAACATTAGCCCTAAATTGAATTAATATATTGTTAATTATTTGCAGATCACTTCTAATCCGCCCATGTAAGGACGTAATACTTCTGGCACCGTAATTGAGCCGTCTGCATTTTGATAGTTCTCAAGCACGGCTACTAATGTACGGCCTACCGCTAAACCAGAGCCGTTTAATGTATGCACTAAGCGAGTTTTCTTATCACCTTTCGCTTTGCAACGTGCTTGCATACGACGAGCTTGGAAATCCCACATATTTGAGCAAGAAGAAATCTCACGGTAAGTATCTTGTGCAGGCACCCACACTTCTAAGTCGTAAGTTTTGCAAGAACCAAAGCCCATATCACCAGTACAAAGTAATACTTTACGATATGGTAGATTTAAAAGTTGTAATACTTTTTCTGCATGGCCCGTTAATTCTTCAAGCGCTTCCATAGATTTATCTGGATCTACGATTTGTACCATTTCCACTTTATCGAATTGGTGCATACGAATTAAACCACGGGTATCACGACCATAAGATCCTGCTTCAGAACGGAAACATGGTGTATGTGCGGTCATTTTGATTGGCAATTCTGCTTCATCAATAATTACATCACGTACAAGGTTAGTTACCGGCACTTCTGCTGTTGGAATTAATGCGTAAGGTTGTTCGCCTTCTAGCGCTAAAGTATGGAATAAATCTTCACCGAATTTTGGTAATTGACCTGTGCCATAAAGAGTCGCATGGTTGACTAAATAAGGTACATAAGCTTCTAAATAACCATGTTGTTCGGTATGAAGATCTAACATGAATTGTGCTAATGCACGGTGCATTTTAGCAATTTGACCTTTCATGACCGCAAAGCGCGCACCTGCTAATTTAGCTCCTGCTGCAAAATCTAAGCCATTTGCATCTTCACCTAATGACACGTGATCTTTGATCTCAAAATCAAATGTACGCGGTGTCCCCCAACGTAAAATTTCTTTATTTTCAGTGTCATCTTTACCTAATGGCACTTCATCCGCAGGGATGTTTGGAATGCTTAACGCAATTTGATTGATTTCTGCTAACACGGCATCAAGTTGAGTTTTCGCTTCGTTAAGCTGTTCACCCATGTTATCCACTTCGGCCAATAATGGCGCAATGTCTTCACCACGTGCTTTTGCCGCACCAATGGCTTTGGAACGCGCATTACGTTCTGCTTGTAATGTTTCAGTTTTTACTTGTAAATCTTTGCGTTGTTCTTCTAATGCGGTAAGTTTTTCCGTATCAAGAATAAAGTTACGTTTTACTTTTAATTTTTCTGCTACTTCAGCCAGATTATTACGGAGTAAATTTGGATCGATCATTGGAATTCCCTATTTTTCATTATGAAACAGATACCTTTATTCTAGCGCGCTTTCACCAAATAAACCAGTTAAAAGCCTGATTTTTCTTTTATTAACTCTTTCAAAAACATCAAATTTTATGACCGCACTTTGCCATGATTTAATTTTGTGATCTCTGTCAAATTCTGAGAATGAGACACTAGAAACAGCAAAAAAAAGTTCTATAATGAAAATGAACGTTAACCAAGAGGAGTAACCTATGTTTCCTGAATTTCGCGATTTAATTACTAATCTCAAAAATAAAGATGCTTATTTCGATCGCTTGTTTGAAAAGCACAATGCATTAGACCAAGAGATCAAAAATAAGATTGATAACATAGAACTCGCAACTCATACGGAAATTGAGAACTTGAAAAAAGAAAAATTACGGATTAAAGACGAGCTCTATCAATACTTGAAAAAGAAAGCAGCTGAGTAATTGGTTTAATGTGAAGACAAAGTGCGGTGAAATTTACCGCACTTTTTTATTTTTATGACGTTTTGCTTTTTTGAGAGCCAAGATAAATTGCGACTAATGTCAGCACAGCCCCCACCCATTGCCAATGATTGATGGGCTTATCCAAGCCAAAATAATCAATGATGAGCGCCACCACTGGTTCAGAAAGAAGCAATAAACCGGTTAAACCTAAGGATAAGTAAGGAATGGTATAAGCAATCATTCCCCACGCTAAGCATTGCATCACCGTACCATAAATAAATACCAGTCCCCAATCGGTAAATGTGGTTGGATAAAGGTTATCGTAATTAAAAATAAGCGAAGGAATAATTAAGACCAAAGCACCACTCACGCTCAGAATAAACATTAATGGAAATAAAGCTGTGGGTTCTTCTTCGTGCACCTTTTTAATCATAATCATTGAAGCCGCAAGCATGCCTGCAGAAATGAGCCCAATGATGATGCCGTACATCCCTTCAAAATTATGTTGTAGTTCTTCCCCAGTGATTAAGACAACACCCACAACCGCTAAAAATAGACTTAACATTTGTAGTTTGCTTTGACGTTCGCCAAAGAATAAATACCCAATTGCCGCCAAGAAGAAAATCTGTAAGCTATTCAACAAGGTTGAAATACCCGGCCCTACCGCATAGACACTTTCATGCCAAAAAGATAAATCAAAGGCTAAAAAGATACCGGATAATACGGCATACATGATCGCTTTACGGCTTTTAGGAAAACGCTGTCTTTTTAATTTCATTACAAACCAGAAAATAAAAGAAGCAATCAATAAACGCCAAAATGCAATGGCATAACCACCCACTGGCACAAATTTCACAATCAGGCTTCCTAAACCGAATAGCACGCAGCCCACGACTAACATCGGGGCGGCGTAAGATTTTATTTTGTCCATTAAATAAACATCGCCCAGACTGGCAAGCTACTAGCCATAAAGAATAAAATGAGTAGGCTATTATAGCTGAGCTTCCATTTCTTTACACTGTGTAAGAGCAATACACCCGCTATCACTAAGTGAAGCAGAAAATAAATGCCGTATGCGAAAACATTCGAAAAAACGACCGCACTTGTGCCTTGATAAATAATAAAAATCAGTACTGCCAATGCATTAATCGCAAGCAGTAAAATCATCAATAACGGCAGTAATGCAATAAAACCTTGTAAACGATTACGAGAAACTGACAAGCATAAATTTGCCAACAAGACGCCCATCACCGCTTGTGCAAATGGATTATACTGCACGAAATTCGGTGTTGGATTGCCAAAGAAAATCATCAAATAGGCAATGACACCAAATCCACTCACCAAAGATGCCATTAAGAGAAAACCACGGCGAGCGACTTCATCTTTAGGTTGTTTCCACACTGCATATACGGCAGATAATCCAGATAAGCTAACAATATCAGTTATCACGTAATGATGTGGTGAGGCTAAGCTCATCCCTAACCAAATGAACCAATAAAGCGCAAAACAGACATTTGCTTTAATTAAACGTCCGCGCTGCCCTGGACAAATTTCCCCTTTAATAAAGGCAACTAAACAAAGCAACTGTGCAATCAGCACACCAAAGGCTAAATGAGGAATCAATTTTTCAGCAAGTTGCAAAGATTCTATAAAAAAATCGACCATTAATAGCAACCCAATTGGCAAGAGAGCAAGAAATGCGACTAAGGGTTTGGATTGTTCTTCTGACATAAAATTCTCGATTAGAAAAAGAAGGCGTCATTATGCCAAAATTTACGGCTTTTTTTAATGGCTTTCGTGCATTTTGCCTCATTCCCTTTTAAAATAAGCAAAATGATAACCGCACTTTAGGAACCACAAAAAATGCTATTAAGCGTACTTTATATTATTGGAATTACTGCCGAAGGAATTACCGGCGCATTAGCCGCTGGACGAGAAAAAATGGATATTTTCGGGGTAATTATTATCGCCTGTGTAACGGCGATTGGCGGTGGTACAGTACGCGATGTATTATTAGGGCACTACCCTGTTGGCTGGGTTAAACATCCTGAATATTTCATCATGGTAGCTGGTGCGGCAGTATTAACCGTTTTTATTGCGCCCTTCATCAAACATTTTATGCGCTACTTTCGCACCATTTTCTTGGTGTTAGATGCCTTAGGATTAATCGTGTATTCCATCATCGGTGCGCAAATTGCCATTGATATGGGTTATGGCTTTACCGTGACATCCATTGCGGCAACCGTGACAGGGGCATTTGGTGGTGTGTTGCGTGATTTACTTTGTAACCGCATTCCCCTTGTATTCCAAAAAGAACTTTACGCGAGCGTGTCGTTCTTCTCCGCAGCTATGTATATGGCATTCCAACATATTCAATTAGATCATACATTTACAATTTTACTGACTTTATTCAGCGGTTTTTCATTGCGTTTACTTGCTGTTCGATTCGGCTGGGGACTACCCGTTTTCGATTTCCAAGAGCAAGAAGATGAAACAAATGATAAATTACCGAAGAAAACGAAATAATTAAAAGGAATAATTATGTTAGAACAAATGGGCAAACAGGCCAAAGATGCGGCCTTTATTTTAGCGCAGTTAAACACCACTGAAAAAAATCATGCGCTCAGTATTATTGCAGATCAATTAGAACAGCAAGCGGATCGTATTCTTGCGGCAAACCAAAAAGATATTGAAATTGCGAAACAAAATGGTTTATCTGAAGCCTTAATTGATCGTCTTTTATTAACCGAAGATCGCCTAAAAGGCATTGCAAATGATGTGCGCCATGTGATTTCGCTCGCCGCTCCTGTGGGTAAAATTATTGATGGTGGCACCTTAGATAGCGGATTAAAAATCGAACGCGTTCGTACTCCGCTTGGTGTGATTGGAACCATTTACGAAGCACGTCCTAATGTGACCATTGATGTGGCAAGCCTTTGCTTAAAAACCGGTAATGCCGTAATTTTGCGTGGTGGAAAAGAAACCCAACATTCCAACCAAATTTTAGTGGAGGTGGTACAAAATGCCCTTGAACAAGCGGGATTACCACGCCATGCAGTCCAAGCCATTACCGATCCGAATCGTGAACTTGTGATGCAACTGCTTAAATTGGATCGCTATGTGGATATGATTATTCCTCGTGGCGGTGCTGGTTTACATGAGCTTTGTAAACAACATTCTACCATTCCAGTGATTGTTGGTGGTGTAGGTGTTTGCCATCTTTTTGTAGAAGAAAGCGCTGACCAAGAAAAAGCCCTTGCGGTGATTGCGAATGCAAAATGCCAACGTCCAAGCACATGTAATACGTTGGAAACGCTTTTAGTTCAACGCTCGATTGCAGAAACCTTCCTACCAAAACTCGCGAAATATTTAGCCGAGAAAAAAGTAAAATTCCATGCAAAATCGACCGCACTTTCTATTCTTCAAGCTGCAAATGTCGATGTGCAAGAAGTGACTGAACAAGCATTACACCAAGAATGGGGCTCACTCGATCTCAATGTCGTGGTGGTTGAAGATATGGATGCGGCAATTGCTCACATTCGTGAATATGGTACACAACATTCAGAAAGTATCTTGACGGAAAACCAACGATTAGCCACACAATTTATCAATCAAGTAGATGCGGCAGCCGTGTATGTTAATGCAAGTACCCGATTTACCGATGGCGGACAATTTGGTTTAGGTGCTGAAGTGGCGGTAAGTACTCAAAAACTTCATGCTCGTGGCCCAATGGGATTAGAAGCCTTAACCAGTTATAAATGGGTTTGTGTCGGCGATTATACTTCTCGCCAATAATCTGTTTCATCCATAAAAAAAACGCACTCTGAAAAACATCAAAGTGCGGTTATTTTTTATCTCGTTTTTAGTGTTTACCGAATAATTTCATCGCGGGTAATACAATCGCACAAGCAATCGCGCCTACAATCACACCAACGACTAACGTCGCCACATTACCAAGTAAACCATCGGCTAATTGATAATCAGCGAGCAAATGATGAATGAAATCCACATTATGTACGAAAATACCACCGCCCACTAAGAACATTGCGAGCGTACCGATAAAACTAAGTGAACGCATAAATTTAGGCATAATCACTAAAATTGCGTTCCCGATTGACTTCGCTACACCACCTTTTTTGATAAGGTATAAACCGAAATCATCCGCTCTAACAATTAATGCAACCAAGCCATAAACAAAAATAGTGATTCCGATACCGACTATTGAAAGGGAAATAATGCGGGTCAGCAAGCTCGCTTCAGTTAATTCACCTAATGCAATAATGATAATTTCAGCGGAAAGAATAAAATCAGTACGAATTGCCCCCTTAATTTTAGCGGCTTCATTAAAGGTTGTTTTTTCTTCATGCTCTTCATGAGCAATAAATTTATGTAGAATTTTCTCTACACCTTCAAAACACAAATACGCCCCACCAATCATCAGAAGTGGCACGATCAACCAAGGTAAAAACGCAGAAAGCAGTAAAGCAATTGGAATTAAAATGATTTTATTGACTAACGATCCTTTGGTGACTGCCCAAACAATGGGTAATTCACGATCGGAAGATGCGCCCGTTACCTGGTTAGCATTTAAGGCTAAGTCATCGCCTACCACGCCAACAGTTTTCTTGGCTGCCATTTTGGTCATCAAGGCGACATCATCAAGAATCGATGCAATGTCATCAATAAGAGTAAAAAGAGAGCTAAACGCCATATTCTTTCCTTTATAAAGTTAAAATTTAGAGAAATGAGTTTTAGACTGGTCGAATGCTTTCAACATCCAACTTCGCATCAAACTCTTTTTGTAATAAAAGCAGTTTTTTATCTTGCTGTAAATCCGTACGTGCCTGTTCACGCAACTCTTGATAAACTTTTTTGCGGTAATCCATTGGTGTTAAAACATCGGAATCTTCAACAAAAATCGACAATTTGACTGGTTTTTCATATAAACGTTCAAGATGTTCCACTAAATTTTTAATATTTCGATCTTGTTTTAAATGCGCTTTTTCAGAATGAAGTCCGAGTTGAATTTCATCTTCTGTTTGCGACTTAATAAAGCAATTTAATGCCAACTCTTTTGAAAAGCCAATCACGCCAGAACGTTCGACAATATCAGTCCAAGGATCTTGTTTTTGCGTAATTTGAATAATTTTCTCACGCAATTCTGGTGTCACATCTTTCAACATTGCCTGTTTAATATCAGAAGGACGCACACCGCTATCCACTTTGGCTAAATCCGGATTACTCCACTCCCAACGATAAGTTTCCGCATCCAGAATTTCTTGCTCTTCCGCGTCCATTTCAGCATTATCATCAATGGTATTTTCAACTGTCTCAACAGTTTGCTTTAACGCTTCAACTTGTTGACTAATTGGATTTTGTACCACGGATTTCGTTTGCATAGCTTTCGGTGGTGTCATCTCTCGCACAGGAAGTGCGGTCATTTTTGGCGAATTTTTTTGCTCATCTAACTCTTGGAGGTGATGCAAGGTTTCTTCCACTGCGGCTTGCTGTTCATCATGATGATGCTGGCGCTCTGATTGCTCAATTTGCGTTAATTGATTCAATGCCTCTAGCGCAGCAAGGCTGGCTAAATTCAATGAAGATGAGGTTTGAGTGGAAACAGGTTGAGAAGGTGAAGAATGCACAACCGCTGATTGAGCTATTGGCTTTTGCGCTTGTGCAGAATAATTTGCTTTGATGTTTTGCGACAGCACCGGCATATCCACATAACCAGAAACAGGCTGATTTTCAACCGCACTTTTCTGTGTATTTTGTTCAGGGGATAGCCCGCCTTGTTTAGGCGTTTGTGCTGCCGTAAGGAACTTTGGGTGGAATGCCAATGCCCTCAATAATGTCATTTCTGCACCAATTCGACGATTTGGTGCGGAGGCCAATTCTTTTCGACCTGATACAATTACTTGATAGAAGAATTGTACGTCTTCCGGTGAAATATGTTTGGCCAGAAAACCTAAGTGATCGTTTTCATCTGTAGCACTTTTAGCGAGCAACTGCATTAACGCAATTTGATGCAATTTATCTGCTGTTTCTGCCAATAACTCATCCCAATCTCCCGCTTTTTCAGCCACCGTTTGGATGGTTTTCATTAAACGCTCACCGTTACCTTGGTGTAAGGCGTAAATGATTTCAATCGGCTGATCTTCGTCTAACAGCCCAAGCATGGTATTCACCACATCAGTGGAAACTTTACCATTACCCATGGCTATCGCTTGATCCATTAAACTTAAGCTATCACGAATACTACCCTGTGCCGCTTTGGCTAATTTATCCAATGCAGGCGTATCAAAAGGAATATTTTCGGCAGTAAGCACGCGATTAAGATGCGCTGAAATTTGCGGTTCATCTAATGCTTTAAGATGAAATTGCATACAACGGGATAAAATCGTAATCGGTAATTTTTGAGGATCCGTTGTAGCGAGTAGAAATTTCACATATTCAGGTGGCTCTTCCAAGGTTTTTAACAACGCATTGAAAGAATGGCGGGAAAGCATATGCACTTCATCGATGAGATAGACTTTATAACGCCCCACTACCGGCTTATATTGCACATTGTCTAATAGCTCACGCGTATCTTCTACTTTAGTACGAGAAGCCGCATCGATTTCAATTAAATCAATAAAGTTGCCTGCTTCGATCGCTTTACAGTTTTCACATTCACCGCAAGGATCGGCAGTAATACCGTTTACACAATTCAAGCCTTTCGCAAATAAACGAGCAATGGAGGTTTTACCTACGCCACGAGTGCCGGAAAATAAATAAGCATGATGTAAACGGTTTTCTTTTAAACCGTTTTCCAAAGCAGTGAGTACATGGCTTTGCCCCACTACTTCAGAAAAGTTTTTTGGTCGCCATTTTCTGGCTAAAACTTGGTAGCTCATCGCATCTCTTTAAAAATTAATGGCCTTCAAAATTCACTAATGTGTAGCAATCAATGCCTAAATCACGTAAGCGTTTTTCGCCCCCTAAATCTGGCAAATTAATTACAAAGGCAGCATGTTTCACTTCACCACCTAAACGTTGAACTAATTTCACGGTAGCTTCAACTGTACCGCCCGTTGCTAACAAGTCATCAATGATTAACACATTATCACCTTGTGAAATGGCATCTGTGTGCAATTCAAGGGTGTCTTGACCGTATTCTAACTGATAAGACTGTGCAATCACTTCACGCGGTAATTTGCCCGGTTTACGAACGGGGATAAATGGCAAGCCTAATGCTAATGCAACTGGCGCACCAAAAATAAATCCACGAGACTCAGTACCAATTACTTTTGTGAGTCCTTGATCTTTATACTTTTCAACGATCAAATCGATTGTGGCTTTAAAAGCCGCAGGCACTTCAAGTAAGCTCGTGATATCACGGAAAATAATGCCTTCTTTTGGATGATTTGGGATAGATTTGATAGAAGATTTGATTAATTCAAGTTGTTTGTTCATAAATAATTGCTCAAAAAAGAGTAAGAAAAAATCCTGTTTTTAGGCTCGCATTCTAGCATATAAAAATACAAAAGTGCGGTGAATTTTGACCGCACTTTTGTAAATAAAATGAATTAATCTGGGTAAATATCTTCCCCGTCTTTTCGAGTACGAAGAAGCTGTAAAATCCAGACATATTGTTCGGGTGTTGGCGTAACGAAATACTCAATTTCTTCGTTCATCGCACGGGCTGATTGCTCAGGATCGTCGCTTAATTGCATCGGTGGGCGAATTTCCATTTCATATTTCCCACTCTTGGCGTTATAGCGAGGGAACATTGGAATAACCACCGCTTTCGCTAATTTTGCCATTTTGTTTAACCCAGGAAGCGTTGCCTTATAAGTAGCAAAGAAATCCACAAAGACACTTTGCTCGGCACCAAAATCTTCATCAGGAAGATAATATCCCATTTGACCTTGTTTG
>ENA-OPAC01001468-OPAC01001468.1-human-gut-metagenome-genome-assembly--contig:-NODE-1468-length-10813-cov-2.282580_pt1 | contig 10813 bp, 4 predicted proteins | sample MGYA00241052_ERZ501420 | MGnify/ENA primary metagenome ERZ501420 (study PRJEB25962, sample SAMEA2042513) | human gut metagenome | biome: human gut; feature: human-associated habitat; material: faeces... | reverse complement strand
CATACATTCCGGCTCTGCAGCGGAATTTTTTTCATAGATGGAGTAAAGCGTGACAAGTGGATCTGGTCCGGAGATGCGTATCAGAGTCTGTTTGTGAATAAATATCTTATGGCAGATACCGAGATCGACCAGAGAACATTGGTGGCACTTCGCGGAAATGATCCGGTAACCTGCCACATCAATACGATCGTGGATTATTCTTTGTTATGGATTCTGGGAGTTGTGGAGCATTACCAGGCTTATGGTGATAAGGAATTTCTGACTCAGATTTATCCCAAAATGAAATCTCTGATGAAATTTTGCGCAGACCGCAGAGAGGAACATGGATTCCTTATCGGGAAGGAAAAAGACTGGGTATATATTGACTGGGCAGATATGGATAAGGATGGTCCGTTCTGCGCAGAACAGATGCTGTTTGCGGCCTGCTGGAGAGCTATGGCACAGGCAGGTGCAATGCTTGGCAGAGAGGCTGACGTGCAGACATATCGGAAAGAGTATGAAAATCTGAAAACGATGATTCAGAAATATTTCTGGGATGAGGAAAAGGCAGCATATATTGATTCCTTTACATCTGGCAGAAAAAATGTTACCCGACATGCTAATATTTTTGCAATTCTTTTTGACATTGCAGAGGAAGAACAGCAGGAACAGATTCTGGAGCATGTCCTTGACAATGATGAGATTCCTCAGATCACTACGCCGTATTTCAATTTCTTTGAACTGGATGTGCTTTGTAAGAAAGGCAGACTGCAGCAGGTTCTGGATAAGATCCGTACTTACTGGGGTGGAATGCTGGACCGCGGCGCGGTAACCTTCTGGGAGCAGTTTGATCCTGAGGCACCGGTGGAAGAACAGTATGATATGTACGGAGACCGTTTTGGCAAGAGTCTCTGCCATGCATGGGCTGCAAGTCCGATTTATTTCCTTGCGAAATATTTTATGGGAGTAAATATTACAGAGGCTGGTGGTAAGAGTTTTGAGGTGACACCGCATACAGAATTTTTTGACAGCTTTGACTGTACATTGCCGGTGGGCAATGGTGAAGTCCGCCTGATCTGGGATGGAAAAGAACTGAGTGTGAAGACGACTGTATCTGGTGGGATTCTTAAATATAGCGGAGAGATTCGTCAGCTTGAAGTCGTAAATGAATAAATGATAAAGGGGTATTTTACAGTATGAAGAAGGTGGACTTTAACAAGGGCTGGATGTGTAAATGTCTGACCAGAGAAGAGACCGCTTATGAAGTGACGCTTCCCCATGATGCCATGCGCAGTGAACCTCGCACAGAGGAGAGTACCGGTGAGGGGAACATTGGCTGGTATATTGGCGGTGATTACGAGTATACAAAGAAGTTTTCAGTGCCGAAGGAATATGAAGATAAAAAACTGGTGCTGGAATTCGAGAGTGTTTACAGGAATGCGGAAGTTTATATAAATGGGAAGAAAGCGGCATTTCGTCCGTATGGATACACAAATTTCTATGTGGAGATGAATGATTTCCTAAAGTACGGAGAGGAAAATATGATTCGTGTAGTTGCGCATAATGCTGATCAGCCAAACAGCCGCTGGTATTCCGGAACAGGTATTTACCGTCCGGTGTATCTGTATATAGGTGAGGAAAATTACATTCCGGTAAATGGTGTAAAAATCCGCACAACAGATTATAAGACCGGTGAAATTGAAGTAAAGGTTGAAACCTGTGGTGTCGGTGTGCTTCAGGTGGAAATTCTGGACGGAGAAAATAATGTTTACTCAGTGAGTGAAGAAGTAGAAGTTCAGAAAGACAAAGAATCTCAGAGAGTCTATGATTTTCAAGAGAAAAAGTCATTAAGGAAAAATGGGGAAGTTTCAACGGAAGAAGGGATATTCGATAAAAGGATATCCAGTGAAAGCACATTCAGAATCAAACTTCCGGAAGTAAAGCTTTGGAGCTGCGAGTCCCCATTCCTTTATAATAGCCGGGTAACTTTCGGAAATGATGTGGTCTGCGAGAATTTCGGAATCCGTGGTCTGGACTGGAATCCACAGGAGGGACTGACCATTAACGGACAGCGAGTAATTCTGCGAGGTGCCTGTATACATCACGACCATGGAATCTTAGGTGCCTGCACTTATCCGGAAGCGGAAGAACGCAGGATAAGAATCCTGAAAGAAAATGGCTACAATGCAGTCCGTTCTTCTCATTATCCCTGTTCAAAAGCAATGCTGGATGCCTGCGACAGACAGGGAATGCTGGTGATGGACGAATATGTAGACGTATGGTATATCCACAAAACAAAGTATGATTACGCGGATTATCTGGCGGACTGGTGGCAGCAGGATCTCAAAGATATGGTGGAGAAGGATTACAACCATCCATCCGTAATCATGTATTCTACCGGAAATGAGGTAGCAGAAACTGCGCAGAAGAAAGGTATTGCCCTGACTCAGTGCATGACAGACTGGCTTCATAAACTGGATTCGACCAGACCAGTCACCTGTGGAATCAACATTTTCTTTAATTTTCTGAGCTCTATGGGAATGGGTGTCTACAGCGACACCAAGGCAGAAAAAGCAGCAAATACCAAATCTACCTCTGACAGACAAGATTCTGAAAAGCAGGAGAAGAAAAACAAGAAGCCGGTAGGCAGTGAGTTTTATAATACCCTTGCCTGCTTAGTTGGCGATTATTTCATGAAAATCGGGGCAACCCTTCCCCCATGTGACTGGAAAACAAAGGATGCCTATGTCGCTATGGACATCGCGGGATATAACTATGGACTTTTCCGTTATAAACATGACCTGAAAAAATATCCGGACAGACTGATTCTGGGAAGTGAGACTTTCTGTAAAGATGCCTACAGTTTCTGGGAGATTGCGAAGAAGAACAAACGAATCATTGGAGATTTTGTCTGGGCAGGCTGGGATTACATCGGTGAGACCGGAGACGGTGCGGCAGAATATTCTGATTATAAAGGAAAAGAACCACATACCCGCATGACCGGAAATAACGGACGTATCGACCTTCTTGGAAAACCAAGGGCAGAAGCTGCCTATACAAGAGTTGCTTTTGAGCAGGCAACGGGTCCGTTTATCGCTGTAAAACCTGTTTATCAGAAAGAAAATCTGCGTCTTACAGGATGGGCACTGACGAAAGCATTAGAGAGCTGGTCCTGGAGAGGATGCTCCGGCGAAAAAACAGAAGTGGAAGTTTTTGCCCGTGCAGCAGAGGTGGAACTTCTGATCAACGGAAAAAGTGCAGGGCGTAAGCCGGTAAAGAAATGCCGCGTGAAGTTTGACGTAGTTTATGAAGATGGAGAGATTACGGCAGTTTCTTATGATACGAATGGAACAAAGATGAACCGTCAGACCCTTAAGACTGCAGCCAAAGAGACAACTCTCAGCATCCTCCCGGAGAAAAATCAGGCAAAAAAAGGCGAGTTGCTGTTTATTCCGTTGCAGTACACAGACAATAAGGGAATCTGGAAGCCAATGGAAAAGCATACCTTAAAAGCGAAAGTGGAGAATGGAACACTGGAGGGGTTGGGAAGCGCCAATTCCTATAAAGAGGGAAATTATACGCAGGATACGACAGAAACTTACTATGGCGAGGCAATGGCAGCGGTTCGCTCAGATGGAAACGGACCGGTAAAAATCCTTGTTTCTGATGAAAATACTGTTTATACATGTGAAATTCCACTATTCTGAAAATGGATTTTAACCGAGTCAAGTAAGTCTCCTGCTTCGATTGCGAATATCCGATCGATTAAGATGTGCCCTTTGTTATTATCAATATAAAATTCATTTTAGTAGTATTGCACAATAAAAATAAGAAAAGTACACAAAAATAGCACTAAAAATTTGTGAAATATTCACTATAAATAGCAAATACGCACAAAAATACATCTCCAATCACGTTGGAAAAGATGCAGTTGGCGGTGAAAATGTAAAAAATATGTAAAACAGTGCTATACTCCGGTTAACGAAAGCGACAAAAGCTTTATGAACACTCGGGAGGAAGAAAGATGAAGGCAAGAGTAATGCAAAACGTTATGAGGGGCATTTCATCAGTGACTGCTTCTGTACTTGCACTTTCTGTTATTGGAACAGGAATTGCAGATTCCTACAGAAAAAATCTGGATGATACACTTCATACAACTAGTTATGTAACGGCCACAGACACTGGTAATGCGCAGTATGTAAGCGATTATGCAACGATTGAGGATATGGCTGACGCAGCAAAGAATATTGCAATTAAAGAGGGAGAAGAAGGAACTGTTATCATGAAAAATGATAATGATGTATTCCCGCTTTCCGAGACTGGTACAGTGGCACTGTTCGGTCTGGCTGCTTATGCACCTTATCCATATAATGCCGGAGATTTACGCGCGGGAAATGAAGATTCTGTAGATCTTCGTCAGGCATTAAAGGATGCGGGGCTTACTGTAAATGAAACGATAGAGGATTTCTATATGAATAAATTCATGAATCCACATGAAGTTCAGACTGAAAATCAGTGGACCGGTCAGATAGAAACATCTATTGGATATGACAATATTTACAATACCAATGTTGGCGATATGGAAGATTTCACAATCAGCGAGATTCCGGCAGACCGTTATGAAGAATTTGGTGCACCGGTAGACTGGAAAGATTCTGTTGACAAAGAAAATACCACAGCAATCTGTGTATTTGCCCGTCCAGGCGGAGAGTCCAATACTTATGGAACAGATACCGCTGTTAATTTCGCAGGAGAAAAGACAGGCAAAGATCCACTGGCACTTTCAGAAGATGAATTATCTGTTATTGATGCGGCAAAAGAAACCTGTTCTAAGGTAATCGTTCTGCTTAATACAGGAAATGCAATGGGCATTTCAGAAATTGCAGAAGGTGGAGACCATGAAGTTGATGGTATCGCCTATATCGGATGTATCAATGACTATCAGTGCACGGGTATTGTGAATGTCCTTACCGGAAAAGTGAACGCAACAGGAGCACTTACAGATACTTATGTTGTAGATAATAATTCAAATCCTGCAGTACAGAACTTCGGTGGAGATTATTATTCAGATTATGAGATCGTAGCGGCAAATGCAGAGAATGGTTATGATTCCAGATACCCGAATACCGACATTTCCAATGATATAAGTGCAAGTTCATTTGGAGGTGGAGCTGCAACCTACAATGGCGGACAGTACATTGTGGAAGCAGAAGGTATTTATGTAGGATATAAATATTATGAAACAAGATATTATGATTCTATCGCAAATCCTGATTCTAATGCTTCATCAGCAGCTGGCGCAACTCAGGGAAATACATGGGATTATGATAAAGAAGTGGTTTATCCATTCGGACATTCCCTGTCTTATCTGGATTATGAGCAGACAGTGAAAAGTGTGGATGTAGATCTGTCTGAGGATGGTGATACCACAGCAGTAGTAGAAGTAAAGAATAACAGTGATCAGGATGGATATTTCCTTGCACAGTTATATGTACAGCAGCCATATACAGAATATGACAAAGAAAATAATGTAGAAAAATCAGCAGTCATGTTCCTGAATTCTGCAAAGGTTAATGTGGCAGCAGGAGAGTCTGAAGAAGTTACAATCACCATCCCGACAAAGTATCTTGCAAGCTATGATTATACAACGGCAAAAACTTATATTCTTGATGAAGGTGACTACTATTTCACAGCAGCCAGCGGTTCTCATGAGGCAGTTAATAATATCCTGGGAGCACAGGGTAAGACAACTAAGGATGGAATGGATGAGAATGCCACAGGAGATGTACTGGTATGGAATGAGAATAAAGAACTCGATACTACTACTTTTGCAACCTCTAATGGTACAGAAGTTACCAATGTAGCTGATGATGCAGACCTGAATTATTGGACAGATGAGGATACTGTGACATACCTTTCCAGACAGGACTGGGATGGAACATATCCGGTTAATTACAATAAAGATGTGACAGTAACACTTGCGGACAGCCCTAAGAAAGATGAGTGGATTCAGACACTTCAGGGAAAGCAGTACACGATTCAGACAGATGATCCGGCAACAGAGGGCGAGGATCAGGATGTAAGATTTGATACAGACAATATTCAGGATGAGCAGAAGACAAATATCGATGACCCATACTGGGATAAGCTTGTGGATTCTATTACGATTGATGAATCAGTAGGTGCGGTAATCCATGGTGGAAGTCAGTCAGATACATTGACTAATGTAGAGAATCCGATCGTAACTCAGAACGAAGGTGTAAATGGATTTAAGCCTGCATATACAGATGAGAAAACAGGAAAGACTTACCATTTCAATGTAAGCTCACAGACACTTCTGGGATCTTCCTTTAACCCGGATCTGGCTCACGAATGGGGACTTATTGAAGGAAATACCGGACTCTGGCTGGGAGTATACGATGTATGGGGTACAGGTCTTACACAGAGAAGAACTCCATATAATGGACGAAACTATGAATACATTTCCGAAGATCCGATGCTGACTAACAGAATTGGTTATGGAATTATTTCAGGATGTAATGAGAAAGGTATCTTAAATGGTCCGAAACATATCGGATTCAATGATCAGGAGCATAACAGAAGCGGTGTTTCTGCTTATATGAATGAACAGAAAATGCGAGAAACAGATCTCAGATGTTTCCAGGGTGCACTGGAGGATGCAAAGGGACTTGCAGTTATGGTCGCATTTAACCGTATCGGTGCTACAAATGCCTCTCATCATACCGGACTTCTTAAGACGATTCTTCGTGATGAATGGGGATACACAGGTGTGATCTCTACTGATATGATGAATAATGGATATTACTTCTCACCGGAAGCTATGATTATGGCAACTGTTACACAGGTAGCAGACTTCGGAGGAAATGATAATCATATCAATCTGGGCGATGGAGGAGTAGATGCAACATGGCCTTATATTTCAGAAAAGACAGTAAAAAATGACGCAACACTTGTAAATCAGGCACGTGAGAATCTGAAATATCAGTTATATACATTTGCAAACAGTGCAGTTATGGATGTTTCCACAGAGAAGGTTAATACCTGGTGGGATAATGCATTGAAAGCTATCAGAATCATTAGTGGAGCGCTGACAGTTGTATGCGTTCTTGGATGGCTTGGATTTTATGTAACAGCAAGGAAGAAAGAGGAGGAGTAACTGATGAATTTCATAAAAAAACAGGCGGCAGGAAGCTGGCTTACATTTATCGCTCTGATCGTGGCGGCAGTTTCTCTGATCGTATATCGTGTGAATATAGGAAGTGAAGGATATTTTAAAAATGCGTCTGTACCGTATTCAGTAAACTACTGTATCGCGGGAATTGTGGCTCTGGCAGTAGTCTTGATCATGGGACAGATCAATGTATCGGGAATTGCGAAATGGGTAGGGGATATCTGCTCAGGAATTTTACGAATCGCAGCACCGGCGGTTTTTATCGGTTCATTGATGGTTTTGATTTCAAGCCGTATCGAAGGTTTTGCATTTATCTATATGTCCAATGAAGAAGTATTGCATGAGGTTCAGACAGCGGAGAATTTAGCCTCCGCTCATGGAACCATTGCAAACATGATTCTGCTTGCAGTGGCAGCAGTCATTGGTATGGTAGCAGCATTTTTCAGCTTAAAGAAAAAAGACAAAGCAAATTAAAAAAGACAAAGAGAAATAAGGAGACAGATTTATGAAGAAGCAGGCATTTAATCCTTATCTGCCAAGTTATGAATATGTTCCGGATGCGGAACCTCATGTGGTGGATGGCAGAGTATATATCTACGGATCACACGATCTGTTTAATGGTCTGAACTTCTGTCTGGGTGATTATGTCTGCTGGTCTGCACCTGTAGACGACCTGGGTAACTGGAAGTATGAAGGCTGTATTTATAAAAGAGAGCAGGATCCGGCAGCACCCCGGATCCGCCTTACCAACGGCCTGGCAGCGCCGGATATGGTACAGGGACCGGATGGCCGTTTCTATCTTTACTATTTCATGGGCGGCACGAAGATGATTTCCGTAGCTGTCTGCGATAAACCGGCAGGAAAATATGAATTCTACGGATATGTACAGTATGCGGATAAGACTCCGATTGGAAAGAAAAATGAGCCGTTTCAGTTTGATCCCGGTATTTTTAAGGACGATGATGGCCGCCTGTATCTGTATACAGGATTTGCGCTTCAGGGAAATCCGATCCTTCTGGATGGTTCTAAGCCAACAGAACATGGACCAATGTGTTTTGAAATTGACCCGTCAGATATGCTGACTGTAAAATCCGGTCCGTCTTATATTGGAATTGCGGGAGAAAAAGAGGCAGCAGGAACACCATATGAGGGACATCCGTTCCTGGAAGCAAGTTCTATGAGAAAGTTTGGAGATACTTATTATTTTATCTACAGTTCTTTAAACAGTCACGAGTTATGCTATGCGACAAGCGATAATCCTGTAAGTGGATTTCAGTATGGTGGAATTCTGGTAAGCAATGGTGACATCGGACTTCCGGGCGTCACAGACGTGAAAAATGCCAGAAATTATACGGGAAATACTCATGGAAGCCTGATCGAAATAAACGGAAAATATTATATTTTCTATCACAGACACAGCAACCGCAAGCAGTCTTCCCGCCAGGCCTGTGCAGAGCAGATTCGCTTTGAAAATGGAAGATTTTATCAGGCAGAGATGACTTCCTGTGGCCTGAATGACGGACCTCTCAGAGGAAAAGGAAATTATCCGGCATACATCGCATGCAATCTTTATGGAAAAAAGGGAACCAGATTTTTGAGTATGTTGAAACATCCAAAGAATGGATATCCGTTCTTCACCCAGAAAGGCGGGGACAGAGAAAATGGAGAAGACCAGTATATTGCCAATATGTGTGACGGAGCAGTAGCCGGATTTAAATATTTCGACCTGTCAAAAACAGGTGCGGTAAGAATCAATATTAAAGGCAAAGCAGAGGGAACAGTGCTGGTACGTACCTCTGAAAAAGGTGAGACAGTGGCAGAGATTCCGGTAAAACCATGCCGGGAGGTTCATGGATTTTCTGCAAAAATTGCCGGACTGGGCGAAAAAGAAGCTTTATTTTTCAGCTTTCAGGGAAAAGGAGCTTTTGATTTCTTCTCATTTGATTTAAAGGAGGACAGACAGTGAAGATAACTGATATTGTAGAGAAACCAATATTCAGGACGAAGATCAAATCGGCAGATGTGAAAATTCCGGAAATGATCATAGGATATTTTCTGGCACCTTTTTGTGCCATGCTGGCGAACTCTATTTTCGGCGCATATCTGAACAGATATTATGTAGACGTACTCGGATGGACGAAATTTGGCGCATTTGCCACACTTCTCCCGGTAGTGTCCGTAATTTTTGTGATCCTTGGAAATCTGATGATTGGAAGATGGATCGATAATACCAGAACTTCGCAGGGAAAGGCAAGGCCATATCTGCTTCTGGCAGTCCCGATGGTAGTTGTGGCAGTAATCTTATTGTTTATGACACCGAAGGAGGGAAGCAATGCAGTTCAGATGATCTGGATCGCAGTTTCCTATAACCTTTATTATGCGGTTGCATATCCTTGCTTTTATACAGCGCACAGCTCTATGGTTTCTCTTTCTACCAGAGATTCCTCACAGAGAGGAATGTTGGCTACTTTGTCAAATGCGGCAATGGTGGCTTCGGCAGGAATCGGTGCAAGTATTGTAGTTCCGGTACTTTTACAGAGTTATCTTTTTGTTACCGGAGATCAGGGACTGGATATTGATGCAAGCTATGCGCACTGGCGAATTGTTTCTATTGCATTGTGTGTATGTTGTTTCCTTGGAATCCTTCTGGAATATTATTTTACAAGAGAACGTATTACAGAGGAGACACTGAACCTGAATATCAAGGAAGAGAAGATTTCGCTGAAAAAACAGGTGCAGGCGTGTATTCACAGCAAATACTGGTGGATCATCATTCTGTATTTCCTGCTGTTTCAGTTTGGACAGCTGATGAAAAACAGTTCCATGAGCTTTTATGCAAGATGGATGTTTGACAGCGTCATCAATTCTGCCAATCCTGAACAGACTTCCGGAACTTTGATGTCTGCATTGGGACTGCTTGGAGGAATTCCAACTGCTATAGGAATGGTAGTGGCATGGCCGATTGCTCATAAACTTGGTAAAAAGCGTGCGGTTGTAATGGGACTTTGTTTCTCTGTTATCGGTGGTCTGGTATGCTTTATCGATGTACATAATTTTGTGATTGTCTGTGTGGGAATGGTTCTTAAGGGAATTGGAAGTATTCCGGCTATGTATGTGACAATGGCGCTTCTCTCTGATGTGCTGGATCATATGGAGGCGAAGAATGGATTCAGAAGTGACGGATTTACCATGTCGGTATATGGCTCTATTATGGTAGGGCTTTCAGGAGTTTGTACAGGTGTTCTCAATGGACTGCTTACCTTTGCCGGTTATACGAATACAGGTGTTGCCTGTGATCCATCTACTGTTACGGTGATTAAGGACGTGGCTTCCTATACCGGTCAGATCATTTACAGACAGATGGGTGGTGTGGAACAGGTGCTGGCATTTGCCTTCCTTGCGATGGAGGTTATCACGTTTGCGGTAATCGTACTTATGATGAGCAGACTGGATGTGGAGAAACATATCGAGGAAGATCATAAGATTATCAAAGAACGTCAGAAGGCAGCAGTACTTGCTGCAAAGGAGAATACTTCACTTCCGGTATTTGCAACTATGATCTTCGATGAAAAGGGAAAACTCCTGACAGGTGGAGATGTCCCGGCAGTGGTTGCCATGCTGGAGGGACTCCGCGTGGATGCG
>ENA-OPAC01001467-OPAC01001467.1-human-gut-metagenome-genome-assembly--contig:-NODE-1467-length-10814-cov-2.364811_pt1 | contig 10814 bp, 4 predicted proteins | sample MGYA00241052_ERZ501420 | MGnify/ENA primary metagenome ERZ501420 (study PRJEB25962, sample SAMEA2042513) | human gut metagenome | biome: human gut; feature: human-associated habitat; material: faeces... | reverse complement strand
GGAGCAGCCGGGCGTGGACCTCATCCTGCCTGACTTCCACTACATCAAGGACCGTCTCGACAAGGTCGAGGCGCTCGTGCTCACCCACGGCCACGAAGACCACATCGGTGGCGTGCCGTACCTGCTCAAGCTCCGCCCGGACATTCCGCTGATCGGTTCCAAGCTCACCCTCGCCTTCGTTGAGGCCAAGTGCAAGGAACACCGCATCAACCCGACGCTCGTCGAGGTCAAGGGACGCGACAAGCTCAAGGTCGGCCCGTTCAACCTGGAATTCGTGAACGTCACGCACTCCATTCCGGACGCGCTCGCCGTGTTCGTGCAGACCCCCGCCGGCTCGCTCATCGACACCGGCGACATCAAGCTCGACCAGCTGCCGCTCGACCACCGCATCACCGATCTGGTGGAATTCGGCAAGCTCGGCGAAAAGGGCGTGGACCTCCTGATGATGGACTCCACCAACGCCGAGGTCCCGGGCTTCGTCAAGCCGGAGACCTCCATCGGTCCGGCGCTCGACCAGGCGTTCGCACAGGCCACGCGCAAGATCATCGTGGCCAGCTTCTCCAGCCACGTGCACCGCGTGCAGCAGGTCGTCGACGCGGCCCACAAGTACGGCCGCAAGGTCGTGTTCGTCGGACGTTCCATGGTCCGCAACATGTCCATCGCCGCCGATCTGGGCTACCTGCGTCTGCCCGAGGACACCGTCATCGACCTGAAGCAGGCCCATGACGTGCAGGACGACAAGCTCGTCTACATGTGCACCGGCTCCCAGGGCGAGCCGATGGCCGCGCTCGGCCGCATCGCCGACGGCAACCACCGCGACATCACCATCAACGAGTTCGACACGGTGATCCTCGCCAGCTCCCTGATCCCAGGCAACGAGCATGGCGTCTACAAGGTCATCAACAAGCTCGTGCAGCTCGGAGCCCGCGTGGTCAACCGAGACAACGCCGCCGTGCACGTCTCCGGCCACTGCAACGAAGGCGAGCTGCTGTACATGTACAACATCGTCAAGCCGAAGTGCGCCATGCCTATCCACGGCGAAAACCGCCACTTGGTGGCCAACGGCATGATCGCCGTCAAGACCGGCGTCGATCCGCAGAACGTCGTGCTGGCCGAAGACGGCGACGTCGTCGACCTGTACCACGGCCAGGCCGCGGTCGTCGGCTCCGTGCCGTGCGGCTACGTCTACGTCGATGGCGATTCCGTCGGCGAACTGACCGACGAAGAACTCGAGAAGCGCCGCATCCTCGGCACCGAAGGCTTCGTGTCCAGCTTCGTGGTCGTCGACACCGAAACCGCGGATGTCATCACCGGCCCGAAGATCTACCTCAACGCGGTCGCGGAAGACGAAAGCGAGTTCGACAAGGTCCGTCACCAGATCGTCGAGCAGCTGCAGGACGCGATGATGCAGGGCACGCGCGACACCTACAAGCTGCAGCAGATCATGCGACGCACGCTCGGCAGCTGGGTTGCGCGCCAGCTGCACCGCAAGCCGATGATCGTCCCCGTCGTCGCCGACATCGCGCAGGACGTGGACGACGCGATGGGACTGAACGCCGCGAAATAAGCCGTAAATTTACCATAAATTGAATCAAGGCGACGTGATCGGCACAACTGATCGCGCCGCCTTCTGTTACCAGAAAGAAGGAGTGACATGCCAGGAGCAAACCTCACCCGAATCGAAGCGGAAGAACGCAAAAGCATCATCGCCGCGCCAATCCATTACACGGTCAAGCTTGACCTGACCCGCGGAGCCAAGGATTTCGGCTCCGAAACCACCATCACCTTCGACGCGAAGCCGGGGGAGTCAAGCTTCCTTGACCTCATCGCCAACGAAGTCAGCGAAATCACCCTCAACGGTGAAACCCTCGACCCGGCTGAAGCGTACGTGGACAGCCGCATCGAGCTGAAGGGCCTCAAGGAGCACAACGAGGTTACCGTCAAGGCGATGTGCCAGTACTCCAACACCGGCGAAGGCCTGCACCGCAGCGTCGACCCGTCCGACGGCAACGTCTACCTGTACACCCAGTTCGAAGTGCCGGACGCCCGCCGTGTCTACGCCGTGTTCGACCAGCCTGATCTGAAGGCCGTGTTCGACTTCTCCGTGCTCGCCGCCAAATCCTGGATCGTCACGTCCAACATGCCCACCTCCTCCGTGACCGACAACGAAACCGTCACCGAGGAAGGCACGCTCGGCGATCGCGCCGCCGAAACCACCAAGCTGTGGGTGTTCGAGCTGACCCCGACCATGAGCTCCTACCTCACCGCCATCTGCGCCGGACCGTACGCCGAATGGCACACCGAATACGCCAATGAGGACGGCCGCACCGTGCCGATGGCCATGTACTGCCGCCAGGCGCTCGCCAAGGCCTTCAGCAAGGACGTCGACTACCTGTTCGACATCACCAAGAAAGGCTTCGCCTTCTACGCCAAGACCTGGGGCGTGCCGTACCCGTACGCCAAGTTCGACCAGATCTACGTGCCGGAATACAACGCCGGCGCCATGGAGAACATCGGCATGGTCACCATCCGCGACCAGTACGTGTTCGAATCCAAGGTCACCGACGCCTATGCGGAACGCCGTGTGGTCACCGTGCTGCACGAGCTCGCCCACATGTGGTTCGGCGACTACGTGACCATGAAGTGGTGGAACGACCTGTGGCTCAACGAATCCTTCGCCGAGTTCACGTCCACCCTCGCCACCGCCGAAGCCACCGAATGGAAGGACGCCTGGGCAACCTTCAGCTCCGGCGAAAAGAGCTGGGCGTTGAATCAGGACCAGCTGAGCACCACCCACCCGATCGTCGCCCCGATCAACGACCTCAACGACACCTACGTCAACTTCGACGGCATCACCTACGCCAAGGGCGCCTCCGTGCTGAAGCAGCTCGTGTACTACGTGGGCCGTGAGAAGTTCTTCAAGGGCATCAACAACTACCTCAACAAGCACGCCTACTCCAACGCCACCCTCGCCGACCTGCTCGCCGAACTGGAACTCACTTCCGGCCGAGATCTCAAGGCATGGAGCGCCCAGTGGCTTGAGGAATCCGGCATCAACACCATCGCCACCGAAGTCGAAGAGAACGAGGACGGCACCATCAAGCGTCTCGCCCTGCACCAGACCGCTCCGGCCGAGCATCCCGTGCTGCGCGCCCACCGTCTCGCCGTCGGCTTCTACAACGAGGATCCGGAAACCGGCAAGATCGTGCGCACCGACCGTTTCGAACTGGACGTCGACGGCGAACTGACGGTCGTCGACGCGGCCGCGGGCAAGGCACGTCCGTCGCTGATTCTGGTGAATGACGACGACCTGACCTACACGAAGCTGCGTTTCGACGACAAGAGCCTCGCATTCGCGACAAGCAACCTGTACCGCTTCGACGACGCGCTCGCCCGTTCCGTGATCTGGCTCGCCCTGTGGGACATGACCCGCGACGGCGAACTGCCGGCACGCCAGTTCATCGACACCTCGCTGGCCGCGCTCGCCACCGAACACGAGTCCACCACCTTCCGTTACGCGCTGGCACAGGTCAGCACCACCGCATGGCATTACACCGCTCCGGCAGAGCGTGCCGAGATCGTGAAGCATGTGGCCGCCGAACTGTTCAAGCTGGCGGGTCAGGCCAAGGCCGGCTCCGACGAACAGTTCCAGCTCGTCACCGCCTACCTGGGCTACGGCGAGCCGGGCGACGAGGCGTTCGTCGCCAACGCGAAGGGCCTGCTCGACGGTTCCGTGGCATTCGACGGTCTGGAAATCGACAACAACTTCCGCTGGACCATCATCAACGCGCTGAGCACCGTCAACGCGATCGACCAGGCGGGAATCGACGCCGAACTGGCCAAGCGCGAAACCACCGAGAACCGTGAGTTCGCCTATGGCGCACGCGCCGTGGCCGGTACCGCCGAAGCGAAGGCATGGGCTTGGAACGAGGCCCTGCACAACGACGAGCTGACCAACATGCAGCTCGAGGCTGTGGCCGGTGGCTTCGCGGCCACCCCGCGCGCCGATTTGGCCGAACCGTACGCCGAGAAGTATTTCGAGGTCGCCGACTGGATTTGGGAGCACAAGACCTTCCACATGGCTGAAGCGCTGCTCGAAGGCCTGTATCCGAGCTATGCCGATCCGGCGAAGCTCGTGGAGCTGGGTGACGCCTGGCTCGCCTCCCATAAGGACGCGGACAACGCCTTGCAGCGCATTGTGCGTGGCAACGTCGAGGCTTCTCACCGCACGCTGAAAGTGCGCGACTTCAACGCCGCGCTCTGATAGCGCTTTTCTGATGGCGCTTGGAGTATGTGGGGCGATTCGAACGATCTGAACGTTCCGCACACTCCAAGCCGGCATGATTCCGTTTAAGAGTCGGAATGATTCCGTCTGGAAACCGGAACGACCGGAGTGTTCATGCTTAGAGTCCGTCATGTCGTCGCACGAATTTGATTTTGGAGGCATTTTTCAAAGTTGTGCGACAAGCGTGCTGGCTTTCATAACCTCTAACTCTTATTTTTCGCTGATTTTCAACGGAAAATGATAGTTAGGGGGTATTTCTTTATCAAGTGTTGCCGCACGACTTGATTTTCCGCTTTGAAATCAAAGTCGTGCGACACGAAAAGGGCATTGCGCGCCGTGAAATGCTTTGAATTGTGAAGTGTTATGCGATTGCGTCGTCGCCTGCTGGTTTCGGCGGCACGGTTGAGTACGATAGGTCACGGAAATATCGTTTGCAGATAGCGAGGATTTGAGACTCATGCCACGTATGTTCGGAACCGACGGCGTTCGAGGATTGGCGAATAGGGATTTGACGGCACAGCTGGCGCTCGATTTGGGTGACGCCGCGGTGCGCGTGCTGGGTGATGACGAGCGGAGCGAATTCGAAAGCCGTCGCCGTGCGCTGGTCGGTCGTGATACACGAGTTTCCGGCGATTTCCTCGCCGCCGCACTGTCCGCTGGCATGTCCGCTGGCGGCTTCGACGTGATCGACGCCGGCATCATCCCGACGCCGGGCGTCGCATACCTGACGTCCGTGCTCAACGTGGAAATGGGCGCGGTGATCTCCGCATCCCACAATCCGATGCCCGACAACGGCATCAAGTTCTTCGCCCGCGGCGGCTTCAAGCTGCCCGACACCAAGGAAGACGAGATCGAAGCGGTGCTCGGCCAGGATTGGGATCGTCCTACCGGCGCCGGCGTGGGTCGTGTCAGCCATGACACCGCCACCGCAACCAACCTGTACATCGACCATCTGGTTTCCGCCATCGCGCCGGTCGGTCCGGACAAGTCGCAGCCGACGCCGCTGAAGGGCCTGAAGATCGTGGCCGATTGCGCGAACGGCGCCACGTCCGTGGTCGCTCCGGAAGCCTTGCGCCGCGCCGGCGCCGACGTGACCGTCATCAACGCGTCGCCGGACGGCTACAACATCAACAAGAACGCCGGCTCCACCCATCCTGAGCAGCTGCAGGCCATGGTCAAGGCCTCCGGCGCCGTCATGGGCGTTGCCTTCGATGGTGACGCCGACCGTTGCCTTGCCGTGGATGAGGATGGCAACATGGTCAACGGCGATCAGATCATGGGCATTCTGGCACGCGCCAAGAAGAACGCGGGCAAGCTCAACCATGACACCCTCGTCGTGACGGTGATGAGCAACCTCGGTCTGAAGTTGGCCCTGCGTTCCATGGGCATCAAGACCGTGCAGACCAACGTGGGCGACCGTTACGTGCTTGAAGAGATGCTGCGAGGCGATTATTCGCTCGGCGGCGAGCAGTCCGGCCACGTGATCAACCGTGAATTCGCCACCACCGGCGACGGCACCCTGACCGCGCTCACCCTGTGCAACGAGGTCGTCAAATCCGGTAAGAGCCTGAAGGAACTGGCCGCCGACTTCCCGCAGCTGCCGCAGACGCTCATCAACGTGCCGAACGTGGACAAGATGGCCGCCAAGACCAACGCCAAGGTGCAGGCCGCGGTGGAACGCGAAGAGAAGCTGCTGGGCGACACCGGCCGCGTGCTGCTGCGTCCGTCCGGCACCGAGCCGCTCGTGCGCGTCATGGCCGAAGCCGAAACCCAGCAGCAGGCAGACGAAGTGTGCGATCGCCTCGCCAAGGTCGTCGCCGACGAACTCACCCTGTAAGAGCCCGCAAGGAGATATGCCCCATGTTCGGACACAACTCGAAAGTGGACCTCGAACTCAACCGCGAGGTCGAAAAGCTCATCAAAACCGGCGGCAAAGAGAAAATCATGCCGATCGTGCAGGCCGGCGAACCGGTATTACGCCAGCAGACCATCGCCTATGACGGCCAGTTGAGCCGCAAAACGCTTGACAAGCTCATCGACACCATGCGCACCACCATGCTGGAAGCGCCGGGCGTGGGCCTCGCAGCCACCCAGATCGGTCTCGGTCTGGCTTTGGCCGTCGTCGAAGACCACGTATGCGAAGGCGACGATGGCGATCCGCGCGAAGCCGCGGAATTCCCCTTCCACGCCATCATCAACCCCAGCTACGAGCCGATCGGCACCGAAACCCGCAGCTTCTACGAAGGCTGCCTGAGCTTCGACGGTTACCAGGCCGTACGCAAGCGTTGGCTTGACATCACCGCCCGTTGGCAGGATGAGGACGGCAACAAGCATGAGGAACATCTGCACGGCTGGCCGGCCCGCATCTTCCAGCATGAAACCGACCATTTGAGCGGTGAACTGTACATCGACCAGGCCGAAATCCGAAGCCTGACCACCAATGAGAACCTTGAGGATTTCTGGTGCGAGGATCCGGTACCGACCGAAGCGGCGGCCGAACTCGGCTTCGAACTGTAATCGCGTAAACGAACGAGACAAGAACGATGAATGCCTCCCAGGCGAACACTTGGGAGGCATTCATCATATTCGGGATTATTGGAATGTTCGAAACATGAGTATTCCAAATATTCCAATATTTCAGTATTCCGGATTCACTAGCACATCGTACGTATCCGTGTTCCGCTCGGCATCCGAACGCAGATCCCAGCCAGGCTTGCGCATTCCATACAACACCAGCGGCGGTAAACCGAGCACAAGCACGACTACAAGAATCGCATATGAAACGCTATCCAAACCGGTGAAACCAGCCGGTCTCACGAAAGTCAACACGAATGCCGCGGCGGAAGCGACGAAACCGACGCCCGCGACCAACCGAATCGCAGGAACTCGATACGTGCGGCGGACTTCTGGATGGGTGTTGCGCAGACGAATCGCGGCGGCAAACATCAACATGTACATCACCAGATACAGCGCGGTCGCCATATCCACCAGCGTCGCGAAAGCCGTGTTGCCATTGGGGATCAACACGAACAGCAACGCCAGCACGGTCACGATAATGCCTTGCGGAATCAGAATGCCTTCCTGCACGTCGTGGGCATTGCGCTTCTGCAGCGCGGGAGGCATCAGTCCCGTGCGGGCGGCCGCTAGCAAACCGCGAGAAGGACCAGCTATCCAAGCCACCACGGAAGCGAACGCGCCTAGCGCGATGAGCAGCGAAATCACCGGAGTGCCCCAACCCATGCCAAAATGGTCGAAGAACTCCCTGAACGCCAGATTGATGCCGTCGATGAGCCCCAGCTCACGATGCGGCACAGCAAAGGCGATTGCCAAAGTCGGCAGCACAAGTACCAGCAGAATCAGCGCGGTCGCTAGTGCAATGGCGCGTGGGAATTGACGTCCCGGATGCTCCAAGTCGTTGGCATGCACGGCATTGACCTCCATACCCGCGTAGGCGAGCACATTGGATACGATTAGCACAATCGACGCGATGCCCGTCCACGGCGGAAGCAGCGCGGATGCGTGCAGGGAGGTCTGCACTGGCTTACCGATCGCCAGCCAGATAATGCCGAAGACGATAAGCAGCAACGCAGGAAACAGCGTGCCGATAAGTCCCGAAATCGACCCGACCTTGGCGAACAGATTGCCGCCGCGCAACGCCACCATCGTGCTTGCCCAATACAACACGATGATCACCGCGGCCACATATACGCCATTATTGCCCAAGCCACCCATGCCGAACACATACGACAGGCTGACGGCGATGAACGCAATCTGTATCGGATACCACACCACATTCTGAATCCACTGCAGCCAAATGGCGAGAAATCCGATGCGATTGCCGAACGCCTCACGCACCCACACGTACACGCCACCTTTCCAGCCGGTGGCCAGTTCGGCAGCCACCAGCGCGGTCGGCACCAGGAAAACGACCGCCGGAATGAGATACAGCAGAATGGAAGCGAGACCATAATCGGCCATGGCCGGCAGAGAGCGTAGCGAGGCCACCGCCACCACGGTCAACATCGCCAGTTGGCTGACTGTCATCATGGTTTTGCCGGTTTTATTGGCAACGGTTGCCGTGCTTGCGATTGCGCCGTGCCCGTCAGCGCCGTTCCCTCTATTCGCCCCGGCATGCGCAGGTATGCCCGTACGATTGCGGTTTCCTGCGACGGCAGACGGATTGCGTGGCGTTGTTGTCGGTGCCGTCGCAGCGTTCGTCGTGGAACGTGCGGACCCGGGATGTGCAGCTGCGCTTGCATCGTGCGCTACCACAGCAAGCGGCTTTTTCATATGAACTGTCATTGCAGCCAGCTTTCGTAAACATAATCGTTGTGGGAATGAACATGAATTTCCTTAATGCGGGAAACGATGGAATTCGTGGAATGACCGCGAAATATCAGTGGTGGAATCCGGATGCACGAGCCTCGCTTGGCATTGGTGAGCGCAGTCCGTCCAGATATTTCACACACGACTTCAGATCCTTGATGAACGCTTCGGCCATATCGTGGCTGAAACCGTTACGCACCACAATGCGCTGCACGGTCACCTGCGTCAGATCCACCGGCATCGGATAAGCCGGCACCAGCCATCCCTTCATGCGCAGCCGATCCTGCAGATCGTACAGATTCCACTTGCGATCCGGCTTGTCGTTGAGCATCCATGCGAACACCGGAATGTCGGAACCGTCGTTCCACAGCGTAAAATCATCCATCTGCTCGATCTCGCCCGACAGATATTTCGCCACATCATGCGAAGTCTGCTGCACCCTTCGATACCCGTCGAATCCCAAACGCAGGAACATGTAGTACTGCAGCAGTACCTGTGCGCCCGGACGGGAGAAGTTCAGTGCGAAAGTCGGCATTTCGCCGCCGAGATAACTCACCTTGAAAATAAGGCTTTCCGGCAGGTCAGCGGTTTCGCGCCATACGACCCATCCCAAACCGGGGTAGACCAGACCGTACTTGTGACCGGAGGTGCTGATGGAGTAAACGCGCTTGACGCGGAAGTCCCATGCGAGGTCCGGCTGGATGAATGGTGCGATCATACCTCCCGAAGCGCCGTCCACATGGATGCGCACATCAAGTCCGGTGCGCTCCTCGATGCGGTCCAGTGCTTCGCTGATCTGTTCGACCGGCTCATACATACCCGTATAGGTCACGCCCATGATGGCCACCACGCCGATGGTGTTCTCATCGACATACTTGTCGAGATCATGGCCGTCGAGCACTTTGTGGTCCTCGGAAATCGGCACATAGCGTGGTTCCACGTCGAAATAGTTGCAGAACTTCTCCCAGCACACCTGCACGGCGCTGCTCATCACCAGATTCGGACGATCGGTCGGCAGGTCGGCCTTTTCGCGGGCTTCCTTCCAACGGCGCTTCAACGCGAGTCCGCCCAGCATGCAAGCTTCCGACGAGCCGATGGTGGAGGTTCCGATGGCATTCATTGGATCGGGCGCATGCCATAGATCGGCGAGCATGTGCCAGCAGCGCGATTCGACTTCGGCGGTTTTCGGGTACTCGTCTTTGTCGATCATGTTCTTGTCGGCCGCCTCCATGTACAGGCGGTTCGCATGATCGTCCATCCACGTGCTCACAAAAGTTGCAAGATTGAGTCGCGCGTTGCCATCCAGCATGGCCTCGTCATGCACCACTTGGTAGGCGGTTTCCGGCAGACTACCCTTCTGTGGAATGGTAAATTTCGAGAACGCCTGGGCTTCCTTCGGACGGGCGAACAGCGGATTGATTTCCACGCTGTCAGGAACAACGCGGTCGTCGGCATTGCCGCAGGTGTTGTCGCAGCAATGCGAATTGTTGTTTTCAGTGGTGGAATGTGTTTCTGACATTGCAGTTCCTTTCGTTGATTTGGAACGTTTATTGCGTTCCGGGATTCAAAAATGAAAGTCGATTCTGGATTTTTGCTGGGAAATGGTCACATTTGCGCTATGTGAAAATTCGTATGACAACCGCTTCGCACGGAGGTATCCGCGCGCGGTTTCGTAATGAACACCGTCATTCGAACTCGCATGGTTGTGTTCTCACAAAGAGGAATGCGCACGTTGGTTTGTTGCACATTCTTACACGCTGAAGGTGGGTATCGGCTACGATGGGCAGGTATGAACGAATCGACGATGAATCTTTCCTGGCTGGATGACGCGAAGCAGGACATCGAACAATGGTCGGCATCGATGCCGAATGACGCCGACAACCAGCCGATCGACTGGCGATGGGTGTCTTCCCTTGACCTGCGTAACGGCATTGGTGCCGCCACAAGACAGCACGTTGATTTGTTGGCAATGCTGCGGTCCTCGTCGCCGCAACTTTCCGCCCCGCAGCTGCACGCCCTGTTGAAAGATGATCTTGCGATTCGAGATCGGCTCGAACCGACCATCGCGCAGTGCAACAGCACGTTCATGATGGATTACGACCGACTTATCGCTTCCTATCGGCTGCCGCGCGCGCTTGCTTACGCGAACCGTCGGTTGTGCGACGAAATCGCTGTTCTGCGACAGATTGGCGTGGCGATGGGA
>ENA-OPAC01001466-OPAC01001466.1-human-gut-metagenome-genome-assembly--contig:-NODE-1466-length-10816-cov-1.797138_pt1 | contig 10816 bp, 11 predicted proteins | sample MGYA00241052_ERZ501420 | MGnify/ENA primary metagenome ERZ501420 (study PRJEB25962, sample SAMEA2042513) | human gut metagenome | biome: human gut; feature: human-associated habitat; material: faeces... | reverse complement strand
GGGGAGATTTAAAAAGATAAACAAAAAGGCGAACCTTTCGATTCGCCTTTTAAGATTCATCTCTAATCAAAGATTAGAAGAATACACGCATACCTACACCGATAGCTCTGTCTTTTTCTTTACCTGCGTAAGAATCGTTTTCATATTTTTTAGTTGTTGCGTATTTACCTTCTACGAATAATACAACTTGTTTATGAAGTTTGTAGTCTGCACCAAGTAAGAAAGCGTGAGTTTTGTCTTTATCAGATTCACCTTTCACGCGTTCATATAGGTAGTTACCATATACTTGAGATGCTGGAGTTACTTGATATGCAAAACCTGGAGATACATAGAATTTGTTAGTTTTAGCATCATTTTCTTTTTCATGAGCATAACCAAAATCACCCGTTAATGTGAAATCACCAAATTTATAGCCTAATGATGCTAAGAAACCATCCACACGGTGTTTATATGTTGCATTAGTTTCAAAGTTAGTATGACCATAAGCGAAACGAGCATCTAAATCACCTGCTGTGTATAATGCACCTAAACCATATGCATTTTTAAGACCTGTTTTAAGATCTCTACCTTTATCATTATGACGTTGACCGAAGTTGTAGTTTGCACTTAATTGTAAGCCTTCAATACCTTTATAGTCATAACGTACTACACCAGTACCTGAAGTTCGGATATAATCACCTTTTGGAATGAAACCATATTCATAGTCATTAGCTTGGCTTAACTCATCTGCGATAGTTAATTGACGACCGAATGTGATATCACCAGTTGCTTTGCTACCTAAACCTACGTAAGCACGTTTAGCGTAAAGGCTACCGAATTCGTCACGAGATTTTGTATCATCAAAACGGAATTCTAAACGACCTAACGCATAGAAATCGTTATCTAAGTTGTGTTTTACTGTGACACCGAAACGTGAACCTGCGTTACGTAAAGCGGAATTTGCAGTTTTAGTTGACTTACCTGCTTTGTCATAGGTTTTGTTATCCGCTTTTTCTAAGATTAAACGAAGAGAACCATTTAATTCAACTTTAGTGCCTTCGTTGTCATAAATTACTGCTGCATTTGCTGCTGAAGCTGCAACTGCAGAAACGATTAATGCTGCTAGTGTCTTTTTCATAATTGTTATTCCTTTTGGTTGTTACCTACGATTTTTGATTGAAGCAATTTTTCATAAAAAAGTTCAATCTCCGAAACAGACGCGCCAAATATTACAAAATTAACCGACCCTGTCAATGGGGCTATATCCATCAAATTCACAAAATCAGATCAAGATCACATTTTTTGAGTAAAAAAGATTGTTTTTTGAACTAAACAATCAAGTATTTAAAATTATTCTTACCAAAATAAGATAAAACGCTGTACAGAATTTTGTCGTATTGTAAAGAAAAAAGCGGCTAGATTTAAATCTGACCGCTTTCTTTATTTAAAAACTACAACGCTTCAATCGCTTTATACTGCTCTTGGATTTTTTCTAATCCAGATTGGTATTCCGCTTGTTTTTCGCGTTCTTTCGCAATCACTGCTTCAGGTGCTTTAGCCACAAAAGCTTCGTTGCTGAGTTTATTCTCGATACGTTTAACTTCATTTTGATATTTTTCAATCTCTTTAGTTAAACGGGCAAGCTCTGCTTCTTTATTGATAAAGCCAGCCATTGGCACGAGTAATTCAGCATTGCCGACGAGTTTCGCTACCGCAAGTGGTGCGGTTTCGTTTGCGGCTAACACTTGAACGTTGTCTAACTTCGCCATTGCTTTTAAAAGAGCGGTCTGTTTTTCGAGAATTTTTGCGTTTTCTGCGCTTAAATTACGGAATAACAGATCTAAGCCTTTGCTTGGTGCGATATTGCTTTCTGCACGAATATTACGTACAGCAACAATCACTTCTTTTAACCACTCAATTTCAGCTTCTGCTTCTGGATCAAAGCCGTTTTCTTCCACTTGTGGGAAAGGTTGTAACATAATGCTGTCTGCAGTAATGTCCACAAATCCTTTCACTTTTTGCCAAATTTCTTCGGTAATAAATGGAATGAGCGGATGTGCTAAACGTAATAATTTTTCTAACACGTGAACCAAGGTTTGGCTTGCTGCACGGATTTGTGCTGCGTTGCCGTTTGCAAATACTGGTTTAGTCAATTCTAAATACCAGTCACAGAATTGGTTCCAGGTAAATTCGTAAATGATATTTGCACATAAGTCAAAACGGAATTGACTTAATGCCACTCGAAAGGCCCTTACTGCACGATCAAATTCTGATTGGATCCATTCATCAGCAACAGAGTATTCAACTACACCGTTATGTGGCAAATCTAATTTTTCATTCGTAAGAACGAAACGGCTTGCATTCCACAATTTGTTACAGAAGTTACGGTAGCCTTCTAGGCGTTTCATATCCCAGTTGATATCACGACCGTTTGAAGCCAACGCAGCTAATGTGAAACGCAATGCGTCTGTACCGTGAGCTGCAATACCTTCAGCAAATTCTTTGCGGGTTGCTTTGGCAATTTTCTCTGCTAATTGCGGCTGCATCATGTTGCCAGTGCGTTTTTCAAGTAAATCTTCAAGGCTGATACCGTCAATCATATCGATTGGGTCAAGCACGTTACCTTTTGATTTCGACATTTTTTGGCCTTGCTCATCACGGATTAAGCCCGTTACATACACCGTTTTGAATGGCACTTGCGGTTTGCCGTTTTCATCTTTTACGAAGTGCATCGTAAACATAATCATACGTGCAACCCAGAAGAAGATGATGTCAAAACCGGTGATTAACACATCCGTTGGGTGGAACATTTTGAGCTCTTTAGTTTGCTCTGGCCAACCTAAGGTAGAGAACGTCCATAAGCCTGATGAGAACCACGTGTCTAACACATCTTCATCTTGTTTTAACTCAACCGCAGAATCTAAGTTATATTTTGACCGCACTTCTTCTTCGTTACGCGCAACATACACGTTACCTTCCGCGTCATACCACGCAGGAATACGGTGTCCCCACCAAAGTTGGCGAGAGATACACCAATCTTGAATATCACGCATCCAAGAGAAGTAAAGATTTTCATATTGTTTCGGCACGAATTGGATTTCACCATCTTCCACCGCTTTAATTGCTACATCAGCAAGCGGTTTCACACTCACATACCATTGGTCAGTTAACATCGGCTCAATTGGCACGCCACCACGGTCGCCATAAGGCACTTTGAGATCGTGCGGTTTAATTTCGTCTAATAAACCAAGCGCTTCAAAATCTGCCACGATTTTCTTACGGGCAGCGAAACGCTCTAAACCACGATAATCCGCAGGAATTGTCGCTTCATAGCCGGCAAGTGGTTTGCCGTCAGTACCGATAATTTCCGCTTCATCACGGATATCTGCATTTAAAGTTAACACGTTAACCATCGGTAAGCTGTGACGTTTACCCACTTCGTAGTCGTTAAAGTCGTGCGCAGGGGTGATTTTCACTACACCGGTACCGAATTCACGATCCACATATTCATCGGCAATAATCGGAATTTCACGGTTAGCAAGCGGTAGAATTACTGTCTTACCTTGCAAATCTTTGTAGCGTTCATCTTCAGGATGAACCGCAACCGCCGTATCGCCCAACATGGTTTCAGGACGTGTAGTTGCAACGACTAAATAATCTTTACCATCTGCCGTTTTTGCACCGTTTGCTAACGGATAGCGGAAATGCCAAAGGGAACCTTTGCTCTCTTTGTTTTCCACTTCTAAATCAGAAATCGCGGTGTGAAGTTTTGGATCCCAGTTTACTAAGCGTTTGCCGCGGTAAATCAAACCTTCTTCGTGCAAGCGAACAAACACTTCTTTTACTGCGTTAGATAAACCATCGTCCATAGTGAAACGCTCACGTTCCCAGTCGATAGAGTTTCCTAAACGGCGCATTTGTTGGCTGATTGTGCCACCAGAATAGGCTTTCCAATCCCAGATTTTGTTGATGAACGCTTCACGACCATAATCATGGCGGGTTTTGCCTTCTTCTGCCGCAATTTTACGTTCCACCACCATTTGAGTTGCGATACCCGCATGGTCTGTTCCCGCTTGCCATAAGGTGTTATGCCCTTCCATACGGTTAAAACGGATTAAGGTATCCATCAAAGTTTGTTGGAAAGCGTGCCCCATGTGTAGAGAACCTGTTACGTTCGGCGGCGGAATCGCAATGCAATAGCTCGGCGCATTTTCATTTTCAGACGGTTTAAAATAACCGCTCTCTTCCCAATGTTGATAAAGGGCTTGTTCTACCGCAGACGGATTAAAACGGTCTGCCATTTCGAATTTTTGTGTCATTGTTTTCTTTTCTCTAAATGCAAAGGAATAATTTCATTTATTAATTTATTATCAATAATATGATAAATCGATAGCTCGCCTAATATTTCAGAATTAGAAGTAATATTAATTATTTTTAAGTTAATAGAATTTATTAGGAAATTAGTTTTTTGGAGAATATTTTCATTTATATAATTCATTATACTTTTAGCTATATATTGTTGATTGAAAACATGGGATGAACTATATCCAGCTAGTGAAGTCCCTAAATCATTTTGAAAATAAACAGTTCCATCATCCAATTCAATTGCTATTGATAATTGATTTTTCCTACAGTACTTAATATCCGCTATGCTAGTAATTTTAGGTTCGACTCCACATACTCCTCTAACTTTGGTATGTTCAATTAAATCGGGTCTTTCCTTATGTAGTATTTCTAGAACATCCTTTCCATACCAAGTATCATCACCATGATTTTTAGTCGTAATGAAAAATACTTCCTCTTTAGTAATAAATCCTAAAGCAAGCTCCCCAGTTCTTTTTATAAAGTTCCCTTCTTTTTCTACACCTAGATGAAAATGCTTAATACCATATCCATCCAATAAATAATCAATATTTTCAGCATTACCGATTAACTTACTTAAATGACAGTTAACATCTTCCCCCTTTTCCATCTTCTTTATTAATTTATTTAGCCCGGATTCATTTTCATCTGAAACCTTAAAGCATTTCGAACATGATACCTTTCGCTTATTATTAGAGATTAGTTTATTAAAATAATTGAGGTATTGAATAAACTGATCTTTATTTTCATTAAACTTAATATTTTTAGATAATAGTTCAGATTTCGCCCAATCATTCAACGCAATTAAAATCTCTTGATACGTAATAATTTTTCTCATGTATTCCTTAACTTTTTAAACTCAATTAAATAAAACCCTACCTCACTCGGATAAATCTCCCGAATCACTTCTTTCAATTCATCCAATCCCATATTCTCCTGCTTCGCATGTTGTTCCGTCAGTTCATCAAGGGTAATCGGCGACACACTTAACACTTTAATGGTGCAGAAGTATTGATTATCTTCAAAGCGCCCCACACGTAAAATATCACCTGCTTTAAAATGGCTTTCGGATTTATCCCGAATGGTGATGGTTTTACGCCCAGCGAGAATATCGGCTTCGAAGCGTTGATAAAAGGTAATATCGTTCATAAAGTGCGGTCACAAAAAATCTATTTTTTAATTTTGAGGGCGAATTGATCACGCCCTCATATTGGCCAGGATGAAATTATTCCTTAATCCCTCTTAATTCATCTTTAATGCGTTGAATTTCTAAGAATAAACGGCGTTCTTCTTGACGGCAGAAACTATCACCGCTTACGTTTTTCGCATCGGCAGAACAACGAACTTGTTCGTATTGTTTTTCTAACACATTTAATACAGCTCTTTGTTGTTTACGTTCTGCATTTTCTTTTGGTGCTTTTTCAGTCACTACCACACGTGGTTTCTGAGGGGTTATTGCTTGTTGAGCGACAACAGTCTCTTTTTTCTCCGATACTTTCTCTACAACATCAACCGCTTTTGCTTCTTTTTTGACTTCAAATTTGACTATATCGGATTTTACTTCTGCAGTTTTAACGTCAGCTTTAACTTCCGTGCTTTCTGTTTTCTCAGCGACTTTTTCGGCTGATTTAGTTTCAGCCACAAATTCTTTTGATTTTTCAACCGCACTTTCTGGTTTTTCTGTTGGTGCAGGTACTCTTATTGCTTTCTCAACTTGGGTTGATGTTTTTTCTTTATTGTCACAAGCAGATAATAAGGTGCTTGCGCCAAGAATAAGGCTTAAAGCCACTTTAGCGTTTAAATTCATGTTAATTTCCTAGGTTTTAAAGTTAAAAATATTAAGTGTTTTCAGTAGAAAGCGTCCAACCTTGCGAGCGAAGAATTTTATAACGTTCACGCGCTTGAGCTTTTTGTGTTTCTTCTACCGGTACAAAATCAATTAATTGCGTAAAGCTGTGGCTAAAATCCGGCACTTCCATTTGTAAATTGATCAGCAAATCTCGACGTTGGGCATTGCGTTTGCCTTTCCAACTAATCTCAATTGGCGGGGCATATTGTGTTGCTTCGCCTGAAAGATTATGAGGAACAAACTCATTCGGATCCCGTTGCCATAATGCTTCATCAATTAAAAATGCTTGCTCTTCTGTTTCGCACGCGATTAAAACTCGCTTGCCTAAACGCCACGCTTGAGCGGCAAGATCACAGGCAAGTTGCTCAACTGTTATCTTCTTTTCTGGATTTAAGAGATAAAATTGTGCGTTTTTTGCCATGATTGCGACTTCTCCATTTATCGTTTTGTAAACTGGCGGATTTTATCAAAAAAGCAGCAAAAAATAAATCATCAACAAGGTGATTAACGCAAATAGAAAAAACACGGAAATTTTTTACCGCACTTTTATGATCTACATCACAAAAGTAACTTTTAACCTTTATGTTACATTCCATTCATAACTCGCAGGTGTTAAAATTTTCAAGATTTATTTTTATTTTCGATGATAGGAGTATCACATGGCATTTCGTATTGAAAAAGACACTATGGGCGAAGTTCAAGTTCCTGCAGATAAATACTGGGCAGCACAAACCGAACGTTCCCGTAACAACTTCAAAATTGGTCCGGCAGCTTCTATGCCGCACGAAATTATTGAAGCGTTCGGTTATTTGAAAAAAGCCGCTGCTTTCGCAAACTGTGATTTAGGTGTATTACCTGCAGAGAAACGTGATTTAATCGCAACCGCCTGTGATGAAATCCTTGCAGGAAAATTAGACGACCAATTCCCGTTAGTCATTTGGCAAACCGGTTCAGGTACACAATCAAACATGAACGTGAACGAAGTGGTGGCAAACCGTGCTCACGTTTTACATGGTGGTAAATTAGGCGAAAAATCTTTCGTTCACCCAAATGATGATGTAAACAAATCACAATCTTCAAACGATACCTTCCCAACTGCAATGCACATTGCGGCATACAAAAAAGTGGTTGAACACACCATTCCTTGCGTAGAACGTTTACAAAAAACTTTCGCTAAAAAATCAGCAGAATTTAAAGATGTGGTAAAAATTGGTCGTACTCACTTAATGGATGCAACCCCATTAACATTAGGTCAAGAATTCTCTGCTTATGCAGCACAATTAGATTTCGGTTTACGCGCACTAAGAAACACTCTTCCACACTTAAGCCAATTAGCACTTGGTGGTACTGCAGTGGGTACAGGTTTAAATACACCAAAAGGCTATGATGTGAAAGTAGCAGATTACATTGCAAAATTCACTGGCTTACCATTTGTGACTGCAGAAAACAAATTTGAAGCGTTAGCTGCACACGATGCAATCGTTGAAACTCACGGTGCAATTAGACAATTAGCGATGAGCTTATTCAAAATTGCAAACGACATTCGTTTATTAGCATCAGGCCCGCGTTCTGGTATCGGTGAAATCTTAATTCCTGAAAATGAACCAGGTTCTTCAATCATGCCAGGTAAAGTGAACCCAACTCAATGTGAAGCGTTAACCATGGTGTGTGCACAAGTATTCGGTAACGATACCACTATCGCATTCGTTGGCTCACAAGGTCACTTCCAATTAAACGTATTTAACCCTGTAATGGTGGCGAATTTCTTACAATCTGCACAATTATTGGGTGATGCTTGCGTATCATTTGATGAACACTGCGCAACCGGTATTCAACCAAACTACCCTCGCATTAAACAACAATTGGAAAATTCATTGATGTTAGTAACCGCACTTAATACACACATTGGTTACGAAAATGCAGCGAAAATTGCAAAAACTGCACACAAAAATGGTACAACCCTACGTGAAGAAGCGATTAACTTAGGCTTAGTTTCAGCCGAAGATTTCGACAAATGGGTTCGTCCAGAAGATATGGTGGGTAGCTTAAAATAAACTCACCCCATAATTTGGTGTCAAAGGCAGGTCTATCCTGCCTTTTTATTTGTGTTTTTTTAAAGGGCTTTTTTGTTATAATCACGGCAATATTTTTGACATGAAAAAAACTATGAAACTGAAATTTATTATTGCTGCCATTTCAGCCTTATTTTCCACCGCACTTTTTGCCCAATGGCAACCGGTCGGCAATGCTGAATACACATGGGGGCCATTCCATGTTTATACTGTTGGCTTATATTCTGAAACGGGTTCCTATGAAAACAATGAACGTCCATTAATGTTTTCGATTAAATATGAAAAACCAGTAGAAGGAAAAAACTTCGCCATTGCTTTAACCAAAGAAATGGAATCACAAAATTTAAGTAAAGATGACACCACGGCATGGCTCAAAAAAATGCAGGAAATCTTCCCTGATTTTTCACCAAGCGACATCTTAAATTTTGTTGCCTTAGCGGATAAAGGCTATTTTGTGTTAAATGACACCGTGTTAGATCACGAATTCGATCAAAAATTTACACAAGCGTTTATTGATGTGTGGCTTTCAGATAAAAGTAGTTTTATCAAATTACAACCGCAATTATTAGGTAAAGAAAAACCGGCTCACGATAGCAAAGAATTTCAACATCAACCAGCAAGCGAGCCTTTTGATGAAGAAAATACGATGCCGGAATTACCACCAAATTACGATTTTAAACAAGACGCAAAAGGATAAACAACAAGGGCGAACATGATATGGTTCGCCCTTTTCTTTTATTGTTTCACTTGCTGTTCTAAAAACAAGATCATCTGCAAGGCAATATCAATGCCACTGGTTTTCTCAATCATTTCTAACCCCGGGCTAGCATTCACTTCAAGCACCAATAACCCTTCTTTTGAACGAATCAAATCAACACCGGCTACCGCAAGCCCTAAGGCTTTAGTTGCACGAATGGCGATGGATTTTTCCTCTTCAGTGAGTTTAACTTTTTCTGCTGTTCCACCACGGTGAAAATTCGCACGAAACTCGCCATCTTGCCCAATACGCTGCATTGTGGCGACGACTTTATCACCGATCACAAAGCAGCGAATATCTGTCCCTTTTGCCTCTTCGACAAAATCTTGCAATAAAACAGGCACATTCGCATCTTTTAACGTTTCTAAAATACTGACCGCACTTTGTGGACGTTCAGCCAAGATCACCCCAATACCTTGTGAGCCTTTTAAGGTTTTAATAATCATTGGAGCGGTTGTTTGCTTAATGGCTTGTTTCGGCTCAACTTCACAGCCCGATAAGACAGAATTTGGTACTGCAATGCCTTGTTCCAATAACATCTGCAAACTGCGCCATTTATCGCGAGCGGCTAAAAATGCTTGTTCTTTATTAAGGCAATAGACGCCTTTTCCTTGGAAATGTCGCAATACCGCACAGCCCATTTGGGTGCTTGTCGTCCCAAAGCGTGGTAACACAGCATCATAATCAGGCAATAAATAGGGTTCACTTTCTGCATTTTGTTGATAATACAAAGAAAAGTGCGGTTGATTTTTGTCGAGTTTTAAAATGCAACGATTAGGATCCAAAATATCCATTTGATGCCCGCAACTTTCTGCTGCTTCTTTTAAACGCTGGCAGCTATAAAGGCGAGGCTCACGGCAAAGCATCAATAATTTCATTCAGTTATACCCTTAGGAAAAGAGGAGTTGATATATTACACCAATCACAATAATCCTGAAAAATGATTTCTGCTTTTGTGGAAATAGAGTAAAATCATTAGGAATTTTGTTTAAATAAAAGGAAAATTTTATGTTCGTAGTTATTTTTGGTCGTCCAGGCTGCCCTTATTGTGTACGTGCAAAAAACCTTGCTGAAAAATTAAAAGGTGAAGTAGCGGATTTCGATTATCGCTATGTAGATATTATCGCTGAAGGCATTTCTAAAGCAGATTTATCAAAATCTGTCGGTAAAGAAGTGGAAACTGTGCCACAAATCTTTATCGATGAAAAACCAATTGGCGGTTGCACTGATTTCGAAGCATTAATGAAAGAACAATTTAACGTTGTTGCTTAATTATTGCTAAAAATATAAAAGTGCGGTTAATTTCAATCGCACTTTTTTATTTCATCTTAGTTAATTTGTAACGAGATCGCCCAATCCCATTCCGTTTCACTCAAACGATATTGCGCTTTTAACGCAGGTCCACAAGAGTTAGAACCTACCCCACTCATTTTATAATCCACACACAAGATCGTACTACAGATCGTACTACCACTTTTCTCCAAATCATATTGGTGCTTTTTACTGCCCAATTCTTCTTGAGAATAAGGGGAAACATTCATACTAAAAGGCGTATGACTTTGCACGGTAAAGCAATCAGACGAATTTGCCACCTTCACTTCAGTACAACCATAGTGACTGCCATTTTCTTGTGGTTTGAAGTAAGGCACATGATTACTTTCTGGCGTTGTCTTATAACGACCGAAAGCCGTGGCGTGATGTTTATCCAGATAACTTTCCGTTGGGCCATAGCCTACATACTCAACTTGGTTAAATCCTTGATTAAGGAAAAAACGTAAGCCAAAGCGTGGTAAGAAT
>ENA-OPAC01001459-OPAC01001459.1-human-gut-metagenome-genome-assembly--contig:-NODE-1459-length-10834-cov-117.103813_pt1 | contig 10834 bp, 14 predicted proteins | sample MGYA00241052_ERZ501420 | MGnify/ENA primary metagenome ERZ501420 (study PRJEB25962, sample SAMEA2042513) | human gut metagenome | biome: human gut; feature: human-associated habitat; material... | reverse complement strand
CATTGGTTACAACTAAGGAAATAATGCCTATCAAAAGCAACGTCACAAGACTATTATTATATTTTACTCTGTATTGTACACGCACACTTACCGTGTCCACCGCCTCTTGGGAATGGACGCATGAGGCAAATAAACAAAATGCCAATAAACTGAAGAGTATTTTCATAAGCAACAATTCTTTTTATTTACTTCAACTCAAAGGTTGCCATAAGCAACACCTTATTGCCATCTATGTTTTCTTCGTAGAAGAAGCGATAGACGCCAGGATTGTTTGGCAGAATATCGGGAAAAAGATGGGCTGTAATGGTGCCGCTTTGACCATCGTTTAAAACATGACCGATGGCCGTGAACGAGCAATCGGTGGGCACAACAAACCAATTGCCATCCGCTCCTTGGGCTGTGATGCTATAGGCATCGCCATACACAAATTCCTCGCCACTATGGTTGGTAATCGTGAATCTGATTTCCGTGGTGCCCAATGGATAGGAAGGCTTCTCCGCCTTGAGGGAGATGCCTTGGTAGGTGCTCACGCCTTCCCTGTTGTCGATGATAGGGTCCAACTTGCCCTCAAACCTGATGGCGGGCGAGTTGTAAATCTGCCTACGAAACTCCAGCTGCTTCTCCTTCGTGTTCCAACGGAGCGCAACATCAATGGAGTTGGATCCCATTCCAAATCCAACAACATTTCGCAAGGCCGGGGTCTTGTCTTCCGACAGGAACTTCCGCTCAAGTATCCGCATAATGGCGTTCAGTTCCCTATGCGAATATTTACGCGCCGAAGCCTTGCGATAGGTTCTCTTCTTGCTCTTGACAACTCTCTTTTTGCTAATGGCAACCCTCTTTTTGCCAACAGTTGCCACTTTCTTTTGCTGAATGGCCATTGATGGGTTGCAAGCAGCACAAGTGGTTTGCATTGAAAGGAACATTGTCAATCCTAATATTATTGCATTGAGGAGTTTTGGCTTCAGTCTCATAGTTATCAGCAATTAATAATTTAACATGTAGAGAGATATGAACTCTTATAGTATATTTCTTTTCTTATGAGAAAAGTTCAATTTATTTTGCAAATACTATATTTTAGTTTATCCACAAAATGATGCTATGATATTATTTTGTCTCTCATAATCTCTTCAATCATTGCGTTCCTTTTTGTCCGTGATAAGTTCTTTCATATCCACAGACAAGAACTGTGCAATTTCAAGAAGCGTTGTAAGGTTGGGTTGAGAACGGTTGCATACGTAAGCATTGACCGTACTGAAACTCCTTCCTAACTTCTTTGCAAGCCATGTTTGGCTTATCCCTTTGTCCTCTAAGACTGCTCTTATGCGATTTAACTTCATGTTTTTATCGTTTTTACGCTACAAAAATAATATTTTATCGTGATAATCCATCCAAATCCCTTGAATATCTGCTGTATTCCGTCGTAATTTAGACAAAATAGAAATATAATCTGCAAAAATGGGACTAAGCAATTGATTTCCCAACATGGCAAGATACATATATGCGTTCATAAATATTTGTTCTATTTGCCATGTTCTTAAAATGTCAAAATCAGAAATTTATCATTGTTTTCAGTGTTAATTTATGTTTTCTCATGCTTTCATTTTGGGGTTTCTTGATTTTGTTGTTCCTAATTTGTTTCTTTCGTCATTTTACCATTCCAATTAGTATTGATTATCAGTATATTACGAGCAATCAGTAAGATTACAAGAACTGGATATTGGAACAGCCAAAGCGCGACTGCCAGATGGTTGAATATGACAAAGGAGGTGGCCGTCGGTTCTTGGTCGGCTATACAGACGACCGTGCTAAGAAAGATGCCTATAACCGAGAAAAGGGAATACGCAGATTGGAAAAGGCATACAAGCATGGTGCGCTCACTAAAGGTAATATCAACAAAAGAGGTTACAATAAGTTTTTATCCATGGATGGTGAAGTGAAGGTAGCCATCAACTATGACTGTGTTGCCGACGACTCCAAATGGGATGGTCTAAAGGGATATCTCACCAATACGGATATACCAATACAAGACGTTTATGCTGCATACCACAACCTTTGGTATGTAGAACGGGCCTTCCGTATAGCCAAATCAAAGATAGAGATACGTCCTATGTTTCATTTTACACGCAAACGCATCGAGGCTCATATATATGTATATGCTTTGTGGCTTTAAAAGTGTACAAAGAATTGGAACGTATGTTGAAAGTCTCAGAGATTAAGATGAGCGTAGACAAGATACTTGCATTAGCAAAGACCATCACCACCATACAAATTAAGCTACCTCTGAACAAGGATGTATACACTCAGACAATGTTGATGTCAAGGCATCAGAAAATCGCCAAACTCTTTGATGAAGATTTTTGGGTGAAGCAATGACGAAGTCAGGAGACTAAAGGAAATAATAAAGCTGTGTTAAACTTATAATATTATAGCCTAACACAGTTTATATTACACTACCTCAAAAATGGGCTATGTTTTTACGTTTACCCAATTAAATCCTTGATATTTTTTGATTGTTTTGTTAATCTAATCAGAACCGACTTAGCTAAATTATCATCTAATGAATTGTATCTATTGATTAAAAAATCCTTCAATACAGAGAAGCTAATAGTCTCACCACAATCCTCAAATATCAGTTCTTTTTTATTAAAATGGATTATTGAATTTATAAAATTTGATTTTCTTTTTCCTATTATTTTAAATATATGCCCACTTTGGTCAACATATTTTTGATTATTGTAGTATTCTTCAAAGATACTATTATCGCCAGGATAATCCCATAAGTCTCCAATATGGGTTTCTTCCAAATCCTGTGAACTTAAATTACTTAAGGAAATATTAAGTATAGGGAATTGTATTGACATAATTAAAATATTATTATTTAGGTGTGTCAAAAACACAGTAACATACCTTTTTACTATTCATTCTCTTTTCTTTTTATGGTGGGGTTCAACAAGATAAAGTTTTTCCATGAATCTCGAAATCCAGCTCATTAAATTGAATTCTCTTTCCAATACTATCTCCAAATTTATAAATAAGAAAAATGCGAATATATGTTGGAGCGTCAGATGTGTCATCTGTGAAATTGTTCATATTGATTACAAATTGATTATCCTCGGCAATATTTTGCAAATCTAAGAATGTAAATTTTGAAGGCAGTTTTTCTCGAATTTTATTTATGCAAGAAATCACATTACTTTTATCTCGCTCATCAAAAACATAATTTAACGCAACATGTCCCTTAATTTCTTTTGGTTTCTGTAAGGACTTTACAAAAGATGCGTATTCTTTAGGATTATTACAAATACTTTTTCTTAACAACTCTTTCCATTTAATGCTCATTGGACTGCAATAGGCTACATTAAAGTATTTGAATCTATTCCGTTTTATTGGATGTCCTTCAAAATCACAAAAGAGTCGATATTGCACAACCGACATCTTAAGGTCACCTATTTTTTTATTTTGAGGAATACAGTCGTATTCCTCAAAATAAATATTATAGATTCTTTCGGCAATGGCTATGCCTTCTATAGCACAAAACCATTCACTCTCTTTTATCATATTACTTAACTCCATACTTTTGGTGATATTTAGCATGATCTTTATTGTACATAAATTTCACATTACGTAGATCCGTCATTTACGGTTCTGAGAGGCGTTGCTATATGAATATAAATAGCACCTGTTTTTTAGTGTATCTCAAAAATCTAATTCAAAGCATCTACTTAACCCCTTGTTCTTTTAAAAAATCAATAATTAGTATTTTGTATTTATACTCATCTGTATAAAGATCAGATTCATCTTCTTTTAATACATCCATTAAAAACATTGGTTTCCCTTTATCTCCGGGAACACTATTTTCTATTGGTATAGAATAATCATATCGGTAAAAAATAGGTAAGTTATAATTCGCTCCATTTTGCAATAGATAATAAGCTACTTTATAATTGTCTGTCATTACAGATTCACTCAACGCTGATTGACCAAATTCGTTTTGGTAATTTACATCAGCCCCATTCGACACTAAAAATCTAACCAAATCTAAATTCCCAGTTTTGGAAGCCGCCATTAAAGGCGTAAGTCGTGTACTATTCTCTTGCCTCCTTTTTCCTGTTTCAATATCATTTATATTAGCACCATACTCAATTAGTATTTTGGTAAAAATAATGTTGTAGTATTTAGAAGAACAAGCTTCAATAAGAGGTGATGTGCCATCAAATGTGTTATGTGTATTAACAGCTGCTCCTTTCTTTAGTAATGCCTTAAATGGTTTTAATTGTTGATTTATAATCGTTAACATTAAAAGAGTATTACCATATTTGGATTCTTGATAATTGATTATTTGCGGATTTTCAGAAATAATCTTATCAAAATTATCCATGTCCTCTTCTTGCACAGCTTTGGCTAATTCCCAAGCTGGTGTATTTTGAAAAAGGCGATAATCTATATTAGATAGTTCTGAACTATCTACAGATTTTTCCCTGCTATTATTTGAACAAGAAAATAGTAAACAGGAGAAGACTAATAGTATAATCATTGCTTTCATTACTACTCGATTTGTAAAGTTGTTTCGTTCTTCCATAAATACCTCGCCGAATGGTACATACTCAATATGCTGCACCACCTCGCCATCAAGGTTGGTGATGTAACTACTGCTACCCAAATGGTCTGGGTGGTAGTAGAATTGCATCTTCTCGTATGTATCGCCTTCTTGGAAGTTATTCTTTGCAGCTCTCGCTAAAACTCGTGTTTGAGCAGCCTCCAATCTGCCGTCATTGCAGCAGAAGCCCTTGCCATCGACATAATCGTTGTTGTCCTCGCCATTGTACGGCACTGCAAAGGTTGCCTCCTTTTTTCCTATTTTATCTGTCATATTTATATTCATTTTCAAAATCACAATTTGTGACCTTAAACGTGTTGTTACTTATTATTGTATGCAAAGGTAGTGCTTTTAGCCTTTAAGCCACTATTGCACAACCCCTTTCTTTGAAAAGAACGTAAAATCAAAGGTATTATTGCGATGATTGTACTTCGATTAACATAAAGCACTAAAGCAGCCAAAGGAGAACAAGAGCAAGGAAGCCGTGGAGACCAACAAGGACATCGAGCAGTTGTTGCTTTCCATCCAAAAGGCTTTCGATGTGCTTGTGGAAAAGAGAACGGACTTACCTATTCCTACCATTCGTGACGACACTCGTTCGCCAGCCTCATTACGCTGGAGGCAGGTGTGCCGATGTAGACCATCTGCAAGATGCTCGGTCATAAGGATGTGAAGATGACGCAGCGGTATGCGAGAGTGACCCAAAAGAAAGCGCATCCTTCGCTTCGACAAGATTAAGACCAACGGCATTCGCATCGTCTTCGATAGCGCAAGGGCTTGTCCGTGCATCAACAATATTTATTCCTCTTACCATTGGTAGGAACAACTCTAACAAGAATAAATCTCATTATTTGAATATTGTGACGTAGTTTTATATTTCTATCTATCACTTGTACTTAAAACAAAAGGCTTACTTTTTTTATATTTGACATTACTAATGATAGAATGTGTTCCAAAATTTAGAATAATAGAGTCTGGGATTACAGAAGTAGAATCAATCACGAATAAGCGTGGAATAGTAATTCTTTGTCCAATTTCATTTCTATCTCGATGATTTATGCTATTTACCAAAGAATCAATATTATAATTTTTAGAAAAAACTAAGTAATCGTCGAGCAATAAATCATTGTCCTCAATTGTAAGATTATGAAACAACGAGGATATATCATTGCCATTGGAATCTATTATTTTTATAGATTTAATTGACTCAATTGTACCATTCAAACCAGGTTCTATACCTCCTCCCATAAAAGTTAAAGAACTATTGCAATAGTCTACCATGAATTCTAATAGGAAATATCTATTTCCCTTTCTCAAATTCAAAAGAGAATCTTTGATAACAATCTCAGAAAGTGTAATGTTCGTTATCTTGTAATTTCGGTATTCTTTGTGTGATAACAACATACAAAACACAACGCAAATTATAAGAGTTGCTATAATAAATTTTTTTTTCATAATGCGAAGTTTAATACATTATCATATTCAATTGGTTTTAGCTCAAGTGATTCTCTTATGTGTTCAGTCGCATCTCTCTATATATGCGACTGAACACATAATAGAAATAATCTGATTGGCTTAACGCTGTATCAGAAACGCTTGTTTAATACCATTAAAATGTCCTTGTTTTTTGTTGACACATGGATTATCTACATAAACGCTTGATAAAATCGGAGAACGAGTTTTAAAAAATTACTTTATTCTCACAAAGAAAACCTTGTCTATTAGTGTCGGTTTCTTGTAAGTTTTTTGCGGAGTTGGGGAATTTATATATATAATCGTATCCCCATCGTCAAATTCCCCCAATTGATCTATAATGCCATTATGATAGACAATTTCATTCCATTCATCCATTCCTCCAACCTTCCATGTTCCTACAGTATCAGCCATAAAGGGTACGGAAAATGATAAGGAAAATGTCATATCAGAATTAAATATTAATCTTAAATTATTATATTTTTCAATAGAATCCTTATAAATTTCAGAATCAGTATGATTAAAATCTAATTTATAAATTCCTACGATACTATTTATTTTATTATATCTATAATTATAATCAGATATGCACCAATATAGCGCATATCCAATTATAAAAAAGAAGAATATTATGGTGAGTCTTTTCATTTTGGGTTCTTTATATATAGATTAAATGTTTGACTAACATTTCCATATGGAACATTTTTGCCAAGCCCCCTCATGTATGACTTTGGATAAAGTTTTTCCTTGGGGGCGATTTCCTTTCCCAAAGCTCCAGAAGTTAGACTTGTTATAATAAAAATAGTTATCTTTAACATATTATTGACACCTATTAAAATAAAAAATGTCTCCACTTGATAAACTGTCTTTATCATTATAAGGGAAAAACAATAGATTTGGTATAGAATCCTTTAGTTCAAATATAGACCTACTTTTTGTTTCATAATTATATAAACAAAGAGTATTTGATGTAATTTTAATCTTGTAAAAGTTGTTCAATCCGGTAAATTCTCCATATAATTTTCCCTTTAAGAACAATCTTATAGAAACTGCCGCTCTTTGTGAATCTTGATACTGACCTGACAATATTTTTTGTTGTATTACTTTAAAATTATTTTTCTTAATTTTTAATGAACCTAAATACTTGTATTCATAATCATTAGTTATGCCTTCTGTTTTTATTCTTATTGAATATGTTACAGAACCATTATGCGATTCTAAGCATAATTTTTCTAATTCTGTTTCATATTTTTCCACAGAATCATAGGCGTTGTCTCTAATAGTTGAAGTACTTTTTTTGCAACCAATAATTAGAAAACAAATAGTTATATAGATACAAAAAGTAACAATTTTCATAAAGCGTATTTTTACAAGTATAGAAAAGGGGGTGTCACATTGTCCCCCTCATTCATTAATTTCAATTTTCATGACTCTTGCATAAATAGTTATATATGGATATATCGACTGATATTTTTTCCATTCTTCTACCCAATCTTTACTTCTTTTTAGTACTTCTTTATCATCCGTACTATAGGAATAGTATTGACATGATTTTAATTTGCATACAGTTTCCGTCGCACCATCTGACTGTGGATCAATAAAAACACATAGTGTTTTATCTTTACATATAAAAATAGCAGCTATGCCTATATTGGAAATTCTAAGATAATTATCTTTTGGCGGTAATACTCCCCAATATTTATAAGGTGTTATATAGCATCCCTTATATGTTTTCCAAACAGTGAACTCTACTTCATTGATAATATAAAAAGTTCTATACCAAAATACCCTAAACAAAACAAATGCAAATATACAAAATCCGAGAAGGAAAGTTTTATGTACCTTTCCTCCTCGAAAGTATTTGCCTCGTTTTGTTGATACTTTCATACGTCTTATTTTATGTTTTATCTAAAGAACGATTGACATTTGATTTTTATTGCATAGAATTGCAGCATTATCTCAAAATACTGATCTATCAATGGTTTTATACGTATTACGCTATATTTAAATAATCATAGAAAACTTGGCAATATGCATATATTTCAATTAAAATCGAATGATATGCTTTATAAAATAGAGCCAGCTTGGATTCTATTACTGGAACATATTACGGTGTATTATCGTCTGATGTTGAGACAACACTCACGTTAAATGCTGATGGTACCTTTTTGTTGATACAGTCATACAATGAAAAGTAGAACAAACAGGACAGGTTAAGAGGAACTTTCCAAGTGCTTGACTACAACATCCTGATGCTTGTGCATCCTTCAAGTGGTGAGCATACCTTCTACAAGGTGAAGGATGGCAACCATATTGTTCTGATAGATTCGTTCGGTAATGATCCCCAAAAAGAGGATAAGAAGAACTATATTCTAAAAAGGAAAGTATAGAAAAATATAAATAAACCGCGTCTAACTATAACTTTTATAGCTTGACACAGTTTATTTTACACTCTCCTTATCTCAATAAAATTGGTAAATTTATTTTTCAGTCAACCAATTTTTACGGATTTTCCCATAATCATTCCAGTTCCAATAACAATTTATTTTTACTGGGTAACATTTTCGGTTCGGGATATCCAACATTGAAAGCTGCTCTAAATTGTATATCGGTGTCAAATCCATATCTTCTATTAAGAAATTTTTCCCAAATAAAGCAAGAGCTTTAATCCTTTTTAAACCAGCCAAAGACTTGATTGAAGCCAATTTATCTGTTTCTATTATAACAACCTCAATATTTTTTGAGTTTGCTAAAAAGTTGATGTCGTGAAGGTTTTTGACGCCTCTAATCTCTATTCTTATTAAATTTCTAAGAAAAGAAATGTCCGAAAACGACTGTACCTTTTTGCAATTTAGTATCACTAGTGTCCCGTTAAAATTATGAATTTGTCGCATAACTATCTGTATATTAAAGTAATACAAGTGTTTTTAAAGTAAACCGATTTGATTTTGAAACTTAATCAAACTAACATAAGATGTTATATAAGTGCTTGAATATCAAGAACGGAATTCCGAGAATTTGAGCTCAGATGATACTTCAAGATTTTAACGGGACAGCAGTGATTTAGTATAGTTAAACTTTTAAGTTGCAATAGTTCCTTCGCAAAAGATAGAGATGTTATATTGGAATTAGCTATTGTTAAATCTTTCAGGTTTTTCAAATTCCCAATACAATGTTTATCCCCAATTTTAAAATCATCAATATATAGTTTTTCTATACTATTACAAGAAAATAAAGAATCATTTCGTTTATCACCATAACAAAACACATTTTTTAGATGGTAAAAGGCATGATAATCAATATCATTAGCATTGGGTAAATTCAAACACAATGTTACCAACTCATGCTGTTGCTCAACATTTTTAATTCCAACAGAATGAGTATCTATTATTTCTAATGTTTCTATCGGCTTTATATATCGTAAAAAAGTATAGTCTGAACATTTCCATCCTAATGAATTGTTCAGGAATAAATGCTTTATTTCATTTTTCTGGATGATGTTTACAAACGAATCTTTCCATTCGCTGTAAATAACCAAACCTAATCCATTTAATTTTTCCTTATTATATGGATTCTCTGTTACTATTCTATATTTTTCTTTATACCACATATTTCATTGTTATTATGATGTGCAGTTTTTACAAAGCATAACTTCGTAAATTCTGCACATCATTTACTTTTAATTTTTACTTTATTGGTTTAACTTTATATTTGCTCCAATCAGAAGGGCGTATTTCATTTCTTTTATTGTCCAAATGTAGTACACCTCCTCTTTGATTCATTGCATTTTGTTCAGTCTTTTTTACACGCTTGCAATTGCTTTCTTTTACTATTCGGCTACAAGCTATTCAGAAATGGAAAACAGATTACCATATTTAGAGTGATTTGATATTGTTTTAATATTATGGTACTCTATACTATGTTTGAGATGTAAATATGAATACGATAAATTAGAGCTATTATAAATTTCAATATCAAAATATTTATAATCAACGGTTCTAATGGTATTGCATTTTATCCTCTGTAACATATTTCGTATTGAATCAACTTTTGAATAGTTCCATCCTAAGTTTTTCAATAATAGATTAAAATTCTTGTTATCTAACCTTTGTGAGTTAGCTTTTTGAGTGACTCTTTCTCCATTAATTACTTTTTTGCTTATTATAATAATATCAACACTATTATTTTCATCATTAATATTAAAATTAACATAATTTTCTTTTTTAAAATTTATTGGAATAGAGTTATTAAATAAATTAGTAACATCAAAAAAAAGCTCTGCATTATTTTCAAAATTTTTTTTCATCCACAACACATCGCTACTCTTACTGTAATCACATGATTGCAGCAGTTGTAAAAGTATTAAACCAAGTAATATTTGCATTAAATATTTCATACCTGTTATTTAAAATTTCTCTGAAGGAATGATATTCCTCAATCTGTGATTTTGAACATTCCTCCATTGTTAACTGAACCCTAAAATCAGAAGGGAACCTCTGGATGTTACGTTTGACTGCTTGGTTCAAAGTTCTTGTCTCTACACCATATAGCGTTGCCAAGTCTTTGTCAAGCATAACTTGCTGTCCTCTAATTTCTTTTATTAGAGACTCTATATTATCTACGACAACCAACTGGTCACGATTTGTGACCAGTTGCCGTTTTCTGTCTTTTCCGTTATGTCTGTCATATTTATATTAATTATCAAAATCACAAATTGTGACCTTAAACGTATTGTTGTTATATTGCGTACAAAGGTAGTGC
>ENA-OPAC01001456-OPAC01001456.1-human-gut-metagenome-genome-assembly--contig:-NODE-1456-length-10864-cov-1.900546_pt1 | contig 10864 bp, 8 predicted proteins | sample MGYA00241052_ERZ501420 | MGnify/ENA primary metagenome ERZ501420 (study PRJEB25962, sample SAMEA2042513) | human gut metagenome | biome: human gut; feature: human-associated habitat; material: faeces... | reverse complement strand
TAGATGGAACACCGGAGGAAATTTTCGAAAATCCGACGAATCCGCGTCTGCAGGAATTTTTATCTAAGGTATTATAATAAATTAGATTTAATAAACAAGTTATTATAGAAAAATAATTTGTTTATTTTTATTTTATAAAAAAATATTATTAATAAAGATATTAACCATATAATAAACTAATAGTAGGAATAATAACAATTTTGGAGGCCATATGGATAAAAGCTTTAATTATGATTTTCTAAAATTGGAGTTTAATGATATATATGAAGATTTAAATAAATTAAAAGATCAAGCTAATTTAGAAATGATAAATAAAGAAGTGAATGATGTAATAAATGATATTATTTATTATATTTCTAAACAAAATAAAGTTTTATATGATGAAAATGAAGAATGCTTAAAAAGATTAGAAGTATTAAAAGAAATAGGTGTTATTCCTAATGAAATAGTAGAAAAGATAATATTATGGGGAAAAATAGTAAAGAGTAATGTTAATAAAACAGATATAGAAATAAAAAGTAGTGTAGGTAATGAAAATAATAGAGAAAGTGTTGAGCAAGGCTTAAATGAAAGTAAAAGCATTGATAAAAATCATGAAAAAGAGGAAATTAAAAAATTAAAACTTATATATGAAGTTTTAGTTTGGTTTGTAATTAATTATGGTAGTGAAAATTATTCATTATTTTTAGAAAATTTATTGGAAGAAGAAAAAGAAATCTTTAAAAAGTATTTAAGAAAGTCAAAGTTAATTACTAATAATGATTTAAAAAGTAATAAGTCTATGATGATTAATTTTTCAGATATAGAAGAAAAAGAAATAGAATTATCACATTCATTAGTTGAAGAAGGCGAAAAATATTATTTTGGAAGAGGAGTAAAGAGAAATTATAAAACAGCATATAAATATTTTTTGGAAGCTGCAAAGTTTAATGATGAATATGCTGAAAGTTATTTAGGATTATTTTATGATAGAGGAATTGGAATATCTAGAAATTATGAAATAGCATATCAGTGGTATTATAAAGCAGCAAACAAGGGAAATGCTTTTTCACAGTATTCAATAGGAGTTTTATATGCAGAAGGAAATGGATTGCCAAAGGATTATTATAAAGCCTTTATGTGGTTTCAAAAAAGTGCAGAAAATGAATATGCAGCAGCATATTATCAGTTGGGACGATGTTATTATAATGGGTTAGGTATTGAAAAAGACTTAAATACTGCATTTAAATGGCATAGTAAAGCTGCAAAGTGTAATTTTCCAGCATCACAATATGCATTATCATTAATGTATAAAAATGGAGAGGGATGTGAAGAAAATTTAATAAGAGCTTATTATTGGATGGAAAAAGCTGCTGAAAATGACTATGAAGATGCATATTATATAATTGGAAGGTCTTATTTAGAGGGAATATACATTGAAGAGGATTATAAAAGGGCATTTAATTATTTATCTAAGGGCTATATTGCTTTAGATACTAATTGTATAGAATCATTGGCTGAAATGTATTTAAAGGGTTTGCATGTTAAAAAGGACTTATATTCCGCAATAGAACTTTATAATAAAGCAATAGAATTTGGTGATAAGAGTATTTACTTTAAACTTGGAAAGTTGTATGAAGATGAGGGACTTATTAATCAAGCTATTTCAACTTATGAAGAGGGGCATGAAGAAGGGAATTTAAAATGTACTCAAAGACTTGGAATAATGTATTACAATGGAGAAGGAATTGAAAGAAATTTAGAAAAAGCAATAGAATATATTGAATTTGCAGCAGCAAGGAAAGAGCCTCATGCGATGTATGTTCTTGCAGTTGCATATTTAAGATTAAATAAATTTGGAGAAAAAACAACAGAAATAGTAAAAAGATTATTAAAGGAAGCATATAGGCTAAATTCACCTTATGCAGCTGATTATTTAGCATCTATTATGATAAATGAATTAAGTGAAAAGAAGGATATAAATAGGAGTGGATTAGTTGAATATATTAAATTTGGAGTAGAATATGAATTAAAAGAATCAATTTTTAAGTTTGGATATATATATGAAAAAGGTATAGGTGTAATGCAAGATTATGAAAAGGCTTATCAATATTATAACCTTGCAGCAGAAAAGAATTGTATTAAAGCAATGAATAAGCTTGGAGATTGGTATAAGAAAGGAATATTTTTATCTAGAAATATAAATTTAGCTATTAAATGGTATGAAAAATCAGCTAATAAAAATGATATAGATGGGGTAGAAAATCTTATACAAATATATGAAAAAGGAATTGGAAACAAGAGAAATGATATTAAGGCAATTTATTATGTGTTTAAGTTAATAGATTTAGATGTATTAAAAGGAAAAGAAAGATTAATATATTATTGTTATAAAGGAATTGGAATTGAGGAAAATAAAGAAAGAGGAAATGAGTTAATTAATGAAATAGAAGAAATAGATAAGGGAACAGCAAATTTTATTAAAGCAAATTTAGGAGAAAATAATTTAATTAATATGAGTAAAGATGAAATAATAAATTTATATAAGGATGGAATAGAGCTTGGAAATTTAAATTGTTATGGAAATCTTGCTGTTTTTTTATATGAAAATGATTTATATGATAGTGATAAATATAAAGAATTATTTAATATTGCAATGCAAGGAGAACACTTGGGTGTAAAGAAATGTGAATATATATATTTAAAGAAAAAGCTTAAAGAATTTGAGATAAGTAGTATAGTAACAGTTGAAGAATTAATTGTTGTTAAAAAATTGACTAAACTTTTAAATAACGGTGTTTATAAAGTTATTGATGAATTGATTAAATGGTATTCTAAAAGAAGGCCAGAGGAAAAGACTGAATATTATAAATTAATGGAAGATAAAATTTATTATAATTTAATTATTTAAAAAAATGACTCAATTTAAAAGAGAAATAATTACTTTTAAATTGAGTCAAACTATTTTATAATGCTAAATCTAAAGTTATTATGCAATTATATTTAGGAGCATGTAATTTAATATCAGCTTCTATTTGTGATAATAGTTTTTCTGGAGAATTTGATTGATTAAGCTTAGAAGGATAAACTTCTATATCAAAAACAAGATTTTTTTTATCATTTTCCCCAACAACTCTAAAATCATGAAATGATTTTACTGCATCATATTTATTTAAAATTGATATGACCATGTTTCTAGCTTCAATTATTTCATCTGTATCAACACAAATAGGATCCATGTGTATGACTAAATAAATATTGAGTTTTTTTGAAATTTCTCTTTCAGCAGTATCTATAATATCATGAATTTTCATAATATCTATATTGCTAGGAATTTCAGCATGAATTGAAGCCATAATTCTACCAGGTCCATAATTATGAACGACTAAATCGTGAATTCCAGTAATATTATCGTAAGACATAACCATATTAATTATATCATTTACTAATTCTGGATCAGGTGGTTCTCCTAAAAGAGGACTAAGTGTTTCTTTAATAAGAGAATAACCAGAATAAACTATAGCTAATGCAACAATTATACCTATGTATCCATCAATAGGAAGTGTTGTAAATTTAGCTATTAAAAAAGAAATAACAACAGTACTTGAAGTAAAAACATCACCCATTGCATCAGTTGCAGTTGCTTTTAATGTTGAAGAATTAATTTTATTACCAATGGATTTGTTAAACTTTGAAAGCCATAATTTAAAGCCAATTGAAATTAGCAATAATAAAAATGGAATAGTTTCAAATGATACTGGAGTAGGGGTAATTATTTTTTGAAAAGAAGTTTTAACAAATTGTAACCCTACAAGCATAACCATAAAGGAAACTACCATTGCAGTTATATACTCTATACGTCCGTGTCCAAAAGGATGCTCAGCATCAGCAGGTTTATTTGCCATTTTGAATCCTATGATAGTTATTATAGAAGAAGCTGCATCTGATAAATTATTGAATGCATCAGCTAAAATTGAAACTGAGTTAGAAAGTAATCCAACTGATAATTTAATTAAAAAAAGTAATGAATTAGTAATTATTCCAATTATACTAGCAAGATTAGCGTAAGATTCTCTTACTTTTACATCAGATATGTTTTCAGGTTCTTTAATAAATTTTTTTATTAAAAAGTTAGAGATCATAAAAGTCCTCCTATGTTTATTTTAATTAATTTATACAAATAAAATTGTATTTAAAAAGAAAGTTTATTATATAATGCTAATTTAATGAAATATAAAAGTCAACGGTGGGACATAAAATTTTAAAAATTAAGGCTACTATGAAGAGCATATTAATTAAATGTATATGTATTTGTTATAGGAGAATGTTGTTATGATTTAAGTATTGGATTTTGTTATAGGAAAATGTTGTTGGAATTTATGATTAGATAAGTTTATAAATGAAGTTACTGATTTGTCTATTTTTATTATTACTTAAAATTTTATATTGAGGTTCTGTTATATCAAAATGTTGTTAACAACATTTTGATATAACAGAATAATAAGAACTAAAGAAATATATATTAAAAGGTTATAAGTTCAAATGAGTTGAGAAAAAATAACAAATGAAGTATAGTAAATATATACATTAAGTAAAGGAGTAAATAACTATGGAAAGAAATCTAGCAATAGAATTAATAGACTTTTTATATGATAGTCCAAGTGCATGTCATGGAGTAAAAGCTACTCAAAGGATATTAAATGAAAATGGGTTTATTGAAATAAAAGAAGAAGATAAATGGGATTTAAAATCAAATGGTAAATATTATGTTATAAAAAACGACTCAGCATTAATTGCTTTTGAAATAGGTAGTGAAGATATAGAGCAAGGAGAAATTACTAATATTGAATTTACAGAAGATGATACTGTAAAATTAGAATTAGATGAATTTACTGAAGAAGAAGTAGATTTACAATATTTTATAGAAAATCACATAAAAGAAGGAAACAATTATCATACTTGGAACGTAAGTAGGGAGTTTGATAATTTATTAGAAAAATAACCTTAAAGTAAGTGACAAGTTAAGGAAAAAATCAGCTTGCGCTGAATTTTAAAAAATATAAATTTAAGGGGCTGTCGCAATAGCGGATAAAAAAAATCCGTTAGCGATAGCTCCTTTTCTATACTTTTATAAAATTTAAGGCATATTTTATGATAGGGATAGACATTATTTAAAAATAGATGCACTTTAATAAAGCTAACAGAAAAAACTTGAAAAATTTAACTATTAAGCTTCTTTTAGCTCAAACAAATGCTTACCAGTTCGGTTATATTGTATTTTATTATGTAATTTATTAACATTATGAGCAATAGCAAGTAGAATACTTTCTGCTAAAACATTCTTTTGACCCCGACACATAAATCTTTTGAAATTCATATCATGTTTTACTTGTGCAAAAGATCCTTCTGCTTGAATACTTCTATTCATTCTAAGTAAAATTCCTTCATCTGTAATAATTCTTTCTAAATCTTCTTTCCTTTGACGATTAAACTTTTTTGAAGTTTCAAATTTTTTAGTTCTTTTCTCCAATGGAATTTTAGAATTATTTCCTTTAATGCATTGGCTCTTATAGTTGCAATTACTACAGTCCTCACATATATAAATTGTCTTTACACTTTCATATCCAGTTTTAGATTTTCTAATCTTTACCCCATTAGCTGTTAGCTTTTTACCATTTTGACATATAAATAAATCACTTTCAGAATCATAATCCATATTTTCTATTTTACTAATATCATTCTTGTATTTTCTTGTTTTAGATATTTCATAATTAGCAGGTTTAATAAATGATATCTGATTATTTTCTTCAATAAATGAGTAATTTTCTTCACTTTCATATCCAGCATCGTCAACTATTTTTAAATATTTAAAGTTTGAATTTTTTTCTATCCTTTTAAGAAATGGTATAAATGTAGTTATGTCTGTTAGCTCAGGAGCAACGGTAAGCCACGTAATATATTCAGCATCCACCCCATGCTGCACATTATAAGCTGGTTTAAGTTGTCCATTTTTCATAGCATTTTCTTTCATTCTCATAAATGTAGCATAAATATCCGTTTTTGAGTAACTATTTCTATTTCCGCAAATGTATACCTTTTTATTATATTCTTTAAATTTTAAAAGATATTCTTCGAGTTTCTCTATAGACTTTTGTAAAGTAGTTTTTCTTTTACCACATCCGTTGACGAACTCTATTCCTTCTAAATTTTTTAATTCATAAAGTTTTTTCCTAATCTTTTTTACATGCTTCATTTGTACTTTATCTTTATAAATTAATTTAATTCCATAAAGTTCTTCACATTCTTTTACAAGGTCGGCTATTTTTATTAACAATTTAGATAGATTTTTTGTTACAGCTTTTTTCCAAACAAAAGTATATTTATTAGCACAAGCTTCTATTTTAGTACCATCAATAAATATTGACTTACCTGATATTTCCTAAATTTTATAAAAAAACTTGGTTACTTCTGATAAAAATCTTTTAGCACATGGAGCAAAGTGTAAACTTCTGAATCTTGCAAATGTTGAATGGTCCGGTGGCGAAGCTCCTTCTAGTAGAAACATAAAATTGATATCTCTTCTACATGCAGTTTCTATGTCTCTTGAAGAGTAAAGTCCATTCATATATCCATAAAGCATAATTTTCAGCATATTCATTGGTGATACTTGATTTTCTCTTATTTTAGAATAAGTAGAATATAGCTCAGTTAAATCCATCTCATCCACAAACTTTCTTAGTAATATCACCGAATCATTATCTGGAATTATGAACTCTGTATCAAAAGGAAGTTTTAATTGATAAAACTTTCGATTTATAGTATAATTCTTGTGTAAGCTTTTTTAAAGTACATAAAAGTATTTTACCATAAATCTCAAACTCATGGAGTTTGAGATTTATTTTTTAAAAAAAATGAGCTGTGCACTAATTATTTAGTGCGACAGCCCCTACCTAAAACTTGCAACTTGTCACTTGAAACTAACTCTTCTGTTTAACTGATTTCATTTGCCAACGTCCTTTAGAATCTTGAGTAAAGGTTCCAATTAAATAAGTTTTTTCATATGGCTTTTTATAAGTAAAACCATATGCTTCTATTTCAACAGTATTATTTTTTTTAGATATAACTGAAAAAGATTCTACTTCTATAAGTCTAAGGTCTTTATCTTTCCAATGAGTAAAATAATAATCCAAAGAATAAATAAAATTAGAACATCTAAAAGATACATACATATTTTTTAAGGAGGTTCCTATAATAATTAATGTTAATAATAAAATACAAGTTATAAGTATTTTTTTATTTCTTTGATGAATACGATTTTTTCTATTGTTTAATTTAATTACATTTTTATTTTTTAATGTATGTGTAGTATTCATAAAAATAACCTCCATAAAAATAGTTTTAATATATATTTATATATTACCATAATATGTAAATAAGTAAAGAAAATATTGTATATTTAGCACAGCAAACTTATAATTAATATAAAATAAATAAATTTTACAATTAAGATAAAGATAAAGAAGGAGATTATTAATAATGGATTATTCAAGTTTAATATTAATGGAAAAGGATAATGAAACAGGATTTGTAACTAAGGAATTAGGAAGCTTTAATGTATCAGAAGGTGCGGAATATATAAAAGGTTTTTATGTTCAAGGAGATACAGTTTATATAAAGTTCGATACAAATAAAGATGTTCAAGAATGGGAATATTCAGCAATATATGATATGTTTAACTTGGAGTTATTTGAAGAAGAAGGATTTAAAATAGAAGAAGTTGAGGATGAATATAATCCTACATATTTAGTAAGTTTTAAATATGAAGATAAGCATGAATATATAAGTGAGAAATTATCACTTTGTATAGAATTAATAGAAGAAACAATGGAAAAGGCCTTTAATGATATTGAAGGTAAAGAAGAAGAATATAAATAGAAAGGAGAAACCTATAAAGATAGGTTGTAAATTAATATGGAAAGTAAGGTTTTGAAGAAAAGAGGGGAAATTCAAGAAAAGGATAAATGGGCTGTAAATGAAATTTATTCTTGTGATGAAGAATGGGAAAGGGAATATAAGGAATTACAAGAAGAAGCTCCTAAATTAAAGAGTTTTGAAGGAAAATTAGGAGATGCAAAAGTATTAGAAGAATATTTTGAGGTAAATGAAAAAACTTCAAGAAAAGCTGAAAAAATATATGTATATGCACATTTAAGAAGTGATGAAGATACTAGTAATACAACATATCAAGCAATGATGAATAAGATAGATGCATATATGGCTGAATATGCAACATATACAGCATATGTTGTACCAGAAATATTAGCACTTCCTGATGGAACTATTGAAAAGCTAATGAATGAAAATAAGGGATTAGAGCTTTATAAATTCTTGATAGAAAATATATTAAAAGAAAAGCCACATGTATTAGATAAAAAGGAAGAAGAATTATTAGCTGCAGCATCAGATTGTTTAGATGCTCCATCATCTATTCATAATATTATGACAAATGCAGATATGAAGTTTGGAAATATTAAGGATGAAGATGGAGAAGAAGTTGAATTAACAGAAGGAAATTATTCTTCATTTATAAAATCAAAAGATAGAAATGTTAGAAAAGCAGCATTTGAAAGATTATTTGGTGAATATAAATCATTTGAAAATACATTAGCAACAACATTATCAAGTTCAATAAAAGTATTTAATTTTGGAGCAAAAATAAGAAATTATAATAGTGCATTAGAAGCATCATTAAAGCCTAATGATATTCCAACAGAAGTTTATACTAATGCAGTTAAAACTATAAATGATAATTTATCATCACTTCATAGATATGTTAAATTGAAAAAGAAACTTTTAGGATTAGAAGAAATGCATATGTATGATTTATATGTTCCAGTTATAGAAGTTCCAAAGGAACGTGTAGAATTTGACAAAGCAGTTGAAATGGCTGTAGAAGGTTTAAATCCATTAGGAAAAGAATATTTAGATATATTCCAAGGTGGAATAAATGGTGGATGGATAGATAAGTATATAAACAAAGGAAAGCGTGGAGGAGCGTATTCATGGGGGGGATATGATACTAAGCCATATGTTTTATTAAACTATAATTATGAGCTTAATGATGTATCAACATTAGTGCATGAAATGGGTCATTCAATACATTCTTATTATTCAAGAAAAGAACAAAGTTATTATTATGCAGGATATACTTTATTTTGCGCAGAAGTTGCATCAACAACAAATGAAGCATTATTAATCCATCATTTAATAAATAAAGAAACTGATAAAAAGAAAAAGCTTTATTTAATAAATCAAGAATTAGAACAAATAAGAACTACAGTATTTAGACAATTAATGTTTGCTGAATTTGAATTATATACGCATGAAAGTTTTGAAAAGGGACTTCCACTAACAGCACAAGATTATAATGCAAAATGGCATGAGTTAAATGTTAAATATTTTGGACCAGATATGGTTGTAGATTCAGATATTGATGTTGAATGGTCAAGAATTCCACATTTTTATAGTGATTTTTATGTATATCAATATGCAACTGGTTATGCAGCTGCATCAGCATTTGCAAATAGTATTTTAAATGGTGAAAAAGATGCAGTTGAAAAGTATGTTGGATTCTTAAAGAGTGGAGGAAGTGATTATCCAATAGAAATTTTAAAGAAGGCAGGAGTAGATATGACTACATCTAAGCCTTTAGAAGCTACAATAAATAGATTTAATGAATTGCTAGATATGTTAGAGAAAGAAATATAAATATGAATAAATTAGAAAAGGGATTATTTGAGAATTTAACCCAAAATTCTGGATTTTATATTAAAGATTATTATAGTGAATACTTAAATTCTAGTAAGTGGATGGCAATACTTGAAAATAATGATTTTGTTTATGCAGTAATAGTATGCAAATATAATGATTGTGATTTTGAGTATGAAGAAGCAAAGGTGTTTTTAGAAAAAAATTATTTTAAAAAAATATCACTTAATGTTGTAATATATGCAACAAAGGAAGCAGAATCATTTATTAACAAAGGTTTTAATAAAATAATTTATTCAAAAGACAAAAAACAAGTAGTTTACAGCGATAATAGCTGTAAACCACTTGTTTATATTATTGATAGTCTTACTAAAAATAATAAAAAAACTAAATACAAAGATAGTTTAATTACAAATATATTAATAGGAATTAATGTATTAATGTATTTAATAACTGCACTTGTATCAAAGAATTTATTAGATATAAATTCTTTAACACTTTTATCATTTGGAGCTAAATTAAATGTATTAATTGATAGGGGACAAGTATGGAGACTTTTAACATGTGCATTTTTACATGGGGGATTGCTTCATATAACATTTAATATGTATGCATTAAAAATTATTGGAGCAGAAGTAGAATATGCTTTTGGAAAGGTTAAATATATTATTATATATTTAATTTCTGCTATAGGATCTAGTATATTTAGTTATATGTTTAATCCTGCTTCAATAAGTGTTGGAGCTTCAGGAGCAATATTTGGATTGTTTGGAGCAATGATTATTTTTGGAATTAGAAATAAAAATAAAATAGGAAAAGAATATATAATAAATTTAGCTCAAGTTGTTATTGTAAATATAATAATTGGTATAATATTAAGTAATATAGACAACTCAGCACATATGGGAGGATTAGTATTTGGAGCAATTAGTGCTCTTATATTAAAAAGTAAAAAAAATATATTAAATAGAGGAGTGCTTTAAATGAAAATGAGTAAAGACAAAGCTCTTATTATAAATTTATTTACAATGGTAGTACTTATTGTTACGGCAATATGTGATTTTATATTTTTTAATGGAGATAAACTTTTTAGAGTTGTATTAATGGCAGTTACATT
>ENA-OPAC01001455-OPAC01001455.1-human-gut-metagenome-genome-assembly--contig:-NODE-1455-length-10869-cov-8.113741_pt1 | contig 10869 bp, 10 predicted proteins | sample MGYA00241052_ERZ501420 | MGnify/ENA primary metagenome ERZ501420 (study PRJEB25962, sample SAMEA2042513) | human gut metagenome | biome: human gut; feature: human-associated habitat; material: faeces... | reverse complement strand
TTTTGATGCCATATTCGGATTGCGAATCGCTCAGGCTTTCTCGGCCTGACGGATGGAAAGATCGAATTTGGATGCAGAAGGGTTGAGCGCGATGACCTTTACCTTCAGGATATCGTTGACATGCAAAACGTCGTTGATATTGCGGATATACTTATCGGAAACCTCCCGGAGCGGTACGGCACCATTCAGCGGCATTTTGTTGCATCCGCGAACGCCGATATCCACAAAGGTGAGTCCCCGATCGATGTTGATGACTTTGCCGTAATAGACCTGACCGATCTTCAGCTCATCAAAGCGGAGAATGGCGGGTGAAAATGAATCCGGCGATGGCTTCGATGGGAAAGCGCGTTCTGCGACCGGGGTCGTAACGGCAGGTTTCCTGACCGGGCGCAGGAATTCACACCAGGAACCATCGGTGTCGTGCAGAACAGCGGTCAGCGAACGGCCGAGCATCCCGCTCTGAAAGCACTCTTTGCCGCACAGATAAACACCGCGCGAACGGCATTTTTTGGCGTAGGCGCTCAGCACGCAGGTCCCGTTTTGGGAGAGGGTATAGATGGGCAGTGCCGGAGCGGCGAGGACCGCCTTGCCGTTCAGGCCAAAGTGTTCGGCCTCGTAGCGGATCTCGTATGCAATCATGTTCAGATAGTCCAGATCGTTTGCGGCAAGTGCTGTCTCGTTGCGGTCTTTGACGCTGACAAACAGAGAACCACCGCCGCCAGTGCAGATGACATCGATCTCATTGCGCATCTCCGAGCCGACGGCGTGACGGAAGTAAAGGCCGTTTTCCACGTCATCGAACCCGCATTCCAGCAGAGCCGTATAGTACACATAGGTCTCTGCCGCGTTTCCCTCTTTTTCAATGATGTGCCGCATCTCGGGACTGGCAAGCCGGAAGGAACATCGCTGCTCGTCGTCGCAGGTGAGATCATAGATGCAGTGGATGTCGGCAAGCTTCTGCAGGATGTCCTTGTGGCATTTGAGATACAGGGGAGTGTCGTCTGCCAACGAGATGCTGTACCGCAGACCGCACATAAGAAGTGCGCTGTTGTTGTAGTTCAGATCAAAAAACATGGTCTGCGGATCGAAATCATTGCAAAAGCGCTGCATCTCCTTCTGGAACAGCGGAACATCTGTGATGCCGGGAAGGACCGTGAACCGGAGAATGCGGGTCGCGCCATAGGTCAGGCTGGTCGAGAAATCCCGAAGATAGTTGAGTTTTGCCAGCCGCCGCAGCAGGGGAAACAGTTTCTGCAGGGTGTCCGGCTGCATCTGCAGCGTCACCTCATCGCCTTCGCCCGCAAAGGAGAACCGGAACATCCGGTCGTCAGGCAGGGCGGCAGGTCTTTGCGGGGAAGACGTCTGTTCCTCCGACTGGGTCGAGATCTTTTTCAGAAGGCTCTTCCAGTGAAGGCTGTCCACGGATACGATGTTCCACAGCTCGCGGTAGACATTCTCGAGACCGGTGATGCGGTCGGACTCCACGCTGATGGTGTCCGCGCCGCTGAGGTCGAACATCTGCCCGACGGTAAACGGCTGCTTCGGGAAAGGGTATTCCAGCTCTTCCGCGCGGGAGATGTTCTGGAAAGTTCCGCTGCAGCTATAGAACACGCCGCAGCTGTGACAGTCGGCATATTCCAGCGCGGCGGCGATCAGGAGCGGGGAAGCGCCGGTGGTGTCGATGTATGCCGGGGCTGCCGGGAACAGACTGTCCAGTTCGTTCGCGAGAGCTTTGCGCTCCAGCGAAGGAACGAACACGACATCCTCGCGCTCTTCTCCGGCCATGCCGGACCGTGCGATGGGCAGGAGGATGGAATACCGGACCGTACTCTCCGGGAGATAGCGGCGGGTATAACGCTTGAGATTTGAGAGCGTGTTCTGAAGCTGAGCAAACTCCATCGGGGTCTGCGCGATCCCGACAAATGTGATCGCGTCGGGGTCCATTTGCTGGATGGCGGCAATGTTCTCGGTCATCCGTTCGGAGAGCAGCTTCATGACCGCAGGGCAGAACACATGGGTCAATGCATAGGGGATGCCCCTGCAGAGGATGCGGTCCTGCTCCTTGTAGTCTTTCCGGGATACGTATTCCACAAGCGCGCCGGTTTCGGCCCGCAGACTGTCCATCACAGAGACCAGCGTGGAAGTGCGTGCGCCGCCGTTCGTCCGGATCTGGTCGTACAGGTTTCGCCACGACCGCTGATAAAGAGAGAGTGCGCTCTTTTTGTGCATCCGCAGCTCCGAGACCGAAAGGGACAGCTGGTCAAAGGCGTCCGATGCGGCAAGAGAGAGGTCCAGATCTTCCGCAAGCAGTTCCCGGAGCGTTTTAAGCAGACTGTTCACAGTGCTGCTGCAGGCATCTGCACGCTCTTTGCATTTTTGATGAAGGATCAGCGTCATCCGGTCCAGAGGGTCCAGCTTCGGGTCGGGCGCGATACCGGCTTCCGCTGCCTGCCATGCCTTCTCGGTGAGGACCGAAACACCGGTGTGGTCTGACGGCAGCAGGCAGGTGTGCCATTTCTGCGTCGTGCTGTGTGTGGTGTTCCCGTTCTGGTAGATCAAATCGTAGTCCTGCAGCTGCCGGTATCCGGCAAAAATTTTGCTGAGGACCCAGCGATTATGCTCTACGGCAGAAAGCCGGGAGAGGAGAGCGGGATCATTTGCCAGACGGTCGGAGAACTCTTTTGCAGCCTGATCCAGATCGCTGCAGTCGATCCCGCAGGAGAGAAGCTTTGCCTTGACGTGGATGGCAGCCTCGATGTTGGATGCATAGGTGTATTCATCGTTGTAGAAGTCCGAAAGAATCTGACGGACCGAACAGCGGCTGTCAGCTGACTTGGCATAGGAAGCGTGGAGATTGAGGCCGATCTTTTCCAGCTCTTTCGGAAGCTCTGTTTTGATGCCGTCAAAGCCGAACGGGACCAGAACGGTGCATTCGGAACGGACAGCCGGAAGCACAGCGGGCTTTTTTCGCTGAACATACGCGATGAGGGTGGGACGATCGCAGACGCGCTCTCCGAGCGCCTGCGCCAGCGCGGCGTTTTTTTTGTCGGAGCCGGTGGAGATGAGGATGTACGGACAGTTTCTGCAGGGGGAATCGAGCTGCGCGATGTTGTCTTGTTCCAGCGGTGCTCCTTCAAAGGCGATGGTGCACAGCTCATCTTCCAGTTCATTTTCCAAAACCGTCTGACCGGCACAGGAAAGAGCTGCAAAATGCGGAAGCCAGGGTGCATTCTGCAGCAGCAGTTCCATACTGCGTTCCGGATTGGGACAGGCAAGCGTGATATGAAGTGCTACGTCAAGAAGCTGTCCGTTTGTTGCAACAGTGGGTAAAAGCTCCTCCAGCATTCTCTGACCATTTCCAACAAGAAGAACATTCAGCGCGCCGGTTTTGTTCCGGTACGAATAAAGCGGATATCGATCCAAAAAATCGAAGAACGACAATCTGAATGTCGTGAGTTCGCTCATAGTAGTTTCCCTTTCCATCAGGTTTTTGCATGTTCGCGCAAAGAGCTTTGGACTAGGCGCTTGAAATATGACTCTTGTAAAGAGATCTTATTGTTTTTTAGAAAGATATTTTTCCGAATGTTTCCATAAATATTCAAATTCATCACTGTACAGTTGATACTCTGGTGTCCCATATTCGAAGATCATGCGAAAGTCCTTGTTAGGAGAATCGTTTCCGTAACTATAAAACCTAACATTGAGCGCACCAGTTGCATCTCCGCTCACTTTATAAATTCGATGGAAAAGAGGAACACTGGGAATTCTCACCGCAACAGTTTCAGGATACATACATTCCAGTTCATGCCAGTCTGAAAGGCATTCATCAAAGCCGCGATATATTTTTAGCCGCTGTTTCATACTTTTTGTGATTTCGTTTACTGTTTCCGCTCGATTTGCCAGAATCCGAAGCTTGATTTTTTTATCCAGAATATCATTAAGTGTTGCGGTCTTTTCGCTCAACTCCCTCCACTGAGTTCCTGAATGAAATGCCATATCAACACAGCAATCGCTTTGGAGTGAGTTCATTGTTGCGTAAAAAAACCAAGAGTGTCAGACGGAATCCTTTCTTTCGCTGTACCGGAAGACAAGTGTTTTTTGATTTTATCCTGAGGCATACAACTGATGATCTTATCGATCATTGCAGATAAATACTCCTGAGACCCGGATATGCCGTTCATCTTTTCTAAATTCCGAATCTCGTCGGGAATCTTCGCATTCCATTTTGAAGGCCATTTAAATCCATCATACATTACCGGAATAATATTTTTTTATATTTTACAGCCTCGAGAATCTCTCTTCGCACCCAGTCATTTTCATTGGAACAGCGTGTAAGTGTGTTTTTGGGCAGAACCAAAATGAACGTGTGCGCCTGTTGAATCTCTAACAGGATCCTTTCGTCAAATCTTCCGGAGCGCAGTTCTTCCAGATCGAGAAAGCAATGAATGCTTTTCTCTTCCAGACGATTCCGAATTACCTGAGCCATCAAAAAGCCGTTTTCCCTTCGGTAGCTGATAAATGCATCAAAGCCCATACAATCTTCCTCATCGAAATGATTCTGTGAGTGGCTCTTTAACTATTATAACACGCTAATATCTGTAAATCAATTTGACTGAGAAAAACACGCTTTGAAAATTAAATACCATTCTCAATAAGAATATAAGAATGTGATTTGTTTCACTCATTGAGATGCAATGGCGAATATACGTTTCATCGATAGAAACTTGGAACATGTTGTTTTGGGTCTGGGAAATGAAAATGCCCTGTACTGTGGGTATAGAGGTGCATATCGCTTTCTGCACAGGGCAGGGAAGGGAGGATTCAGTTCCTTTCCGGAAAATGCAAAACGGCTGACAGCGGTGCTCAGTTGCCTTCTTCGCGGATGGCAGGGGCTCCGAAAACGGTCTCCTCAAAACGGAAACTGTAGAATTTTTCATCTCGGACCGTCCGTAGTCGCAGCAATGATGAGAAGGATGACAAGAATCATTACATCCGTCGCGAGACCTTCTCAGGCACCTGCGCCCGCAGCTTCTATGAAGGCGATGCTGTGAAGAAAGAGGACGTCCATGCAAAGTTCGAGGATGGTATCCTTCACATCCGGCTGCCTCTGCCTCTGCAGCAGAAGGCTCTGCCGGAAAATCCTAACCTGATTGAAATTGAATAACTGCCTGAGTTGGCGCGAGACACACCAACGCATAGCAAAATGAAACCCCTGCAAGTATTTGCCCGCAGGGGCTTTTTGCAGCGAAATTCAAAAAGTTGGATGTTTCATTGAAAATCTGTCAATAAATAATTTGTTGACACTCTTCTTGCGCTGTGATATAGCGAGAGCAGAAATGAGGTGAGCGCATGGAAACAGCATTTGAACATCAGATCTACGATGTATTTGGGACGACTGACATTCAGAAACTACGGGAAATTTCCAAGGATGCCGCACGATACCGGCAGTTAGCGTAGAAAGAAGCACTGCGCCATGCAGCAGGGCGAAAGCCTGCTTTTATGTTGCCGCAGATCATCCAGATGGTTGCGATGCAGCAACAGGGAAAAAGCGTTGCGGAGATCGCACGAACCTTTCAGGTCAGCCGACAGACCGTGTATAATCAGATCGACCGTGCTCACCGCTTCAGCAATGATCCGGATGTGAAAACCCGGATGTGCTTTTTGCACCGCGACCAGCTTTGCACAACGATCGATGTAGACTTCAAGCACGAAAAAATCATGATCCAGAACTATACCCATAAAATTCCGCTTCGTGCATTCGGCGTAGTGGAGCATCCGACATGGGATGATTTTGAGTGGTTTCTGGAAAGCCGTTGCTTTCCCAAGACACGCGACCATGCAAAGGATATCCTAAAAGAAATGGGACTTCCGTTTTATGACCCGCTGTTTATCATCGAAAAAACACAGGGGCGGATGGCAGGAGATGAGCAATGGGTTCTGATTTTAAAAAATGAGGAGGCACAGCATGGAGCAGATCCGTCTTGACGACCATACGCCTTTGAAAAAGACAGGGCATATATCCAAGGGCGATCAGCTAACATTGCGGTGCCGTACAATACCGAAACGGAACAGTACGCCCTCAGCCCGTTGTTCGATCAGGGCTTGTGCCTGTTTGCGGATGCCAGCAATGATTATCCGCTTGATTTGCCGATTGAAGATTGTACCAAACGAATTGAGGCAAAGCCGTTCAGCTTCGATTTTGATGCGCAATTGGATGCTGCGGAGGAACTGTATGGGATTCAGCTCCGCTTCGGATTCACCGCAAAAGATGTCTGCGCAGGATTGGAGTCTTTGGCGGATTACTACCCTTTGGAGATCCGGCAGCGTGTTGAGCAAGTCGTCCGATGGCAGATGCACAGGTATGCGTATCTGATGGGTGAGTAACAGCGTTTAATAGAAAAATGGTTCTAAGGACCCGTCTGAAGATGGAAGATAACTTCCATTTTCAGGCGGGATTTTTTATTTTTACCTGTTGTATCCCAGAACTTGGACTAAGAGGGTGGGCAACTTGGACTACAAGTCCATAAACTTTTCTGCGAAAGTACGATACAATTATGTCACGGCAGCGGCCCAGCTCCGAAAGGGAGCGGGAGCCGCAGCCGGGCGGACCTTGAAAATTGAATATGCAGCTTCAGGTACTTCCAGATAATGATACTTCCGTAATTCGCGGCCCGGTCATAAAGAAGACGGGGTGGCCGAGAGGCCAATGGAGTGGTGCAAATCCACCGCCTGAATGTTTCCCTTTCTCAGGGGTGCCGGGGGCAAATTAAGAGAGACCATACAAAACCTTTTCCAAACGCCGTTCAGGGGGAACCCGGACGGAAAAGAAGAAAAACCAGCCCACCCATGTGCTGGTGGATTCCAATCCGGCTTTTGAAGAACTGTCCATGATTCTTCTGGAACAGATTTTTACGATCGATAAATCCCGCATTGAACGTTTTATGGGCTACGCTACCAAGACCGAGATGCTTCGCATTGATATGGCTTTGCTGGTCAGTCTGGCTCTGAATGTTCTGAGCGGAAACCGCAGCGAATAGCGGACAACCAGTAACCCGTAAAAATGAGGTGATAGCGATGTAATCGGAGGTGAGTGAGCCATGCGAAAGAGTGCCCCATTGAAGTGGTGGTACATTACCCCAAAACGAAAGAGGGATGGGACGAACTCGGAAAACGGGTCGCAACCGCCCACGCCAACTATGTGATCGAAAAAATCGACCGTCTGAACTGCCCCACATGGCAGAAGCTCGAATTGCTGCAGGCGGTGATCGATACTACCAAAGGAACTTACAAACCCAAGGAACACCAAAAGCCCGGCTGGCAGCCGAGCCGATAAACAAAGCCCCACGCTCAACATATGCTTTTCTGCTCTGACCAGAGATGGTCAGATTCAGAGGCAGTGTTGAGCGTGGGGCTTTTTGTGTTACATAAGTTTTTGGAATTTTGCTGACAAAATAAAATCATTGATTGTTGGCGGCCAATATGGTATTCTTTTTGCAAGGGAAGGTGAAGCACATGAATCGTCGCAGCGTGAAAATTATGAGAAGAAAAGCCGGGGGAACAGCAGGAAAGAATGCAGAAAAGTATTCGCTCAATCTCCCGGCAGGGTGGCTTCATGCGATGGGACTTTCAAAAGAGGACCGGGTAGAACTTTCTTTTGACGGTGAAAAAATCACCGTCCGACCGCTTGCATCCACAGACCCGGAAGTGTTTCGCAGAAATGCAGAACAGAAAGGACATCAGCTGAAAGAATATCGGTATTATGACGGAGATACGTTGTGTACCGTGATTTTGGCAGATTTTACAGCGGAGCAGATCTGCATCGAAAACAAAGTTGACGAAATACTGGATACTGCGTTTGGTGTGAACGAAACGCCCTCATGGGAAGACTTCCTGGCCTTTCTGGCAGATCGATGCATTCCGAAAACACGAAAGGGCTTGGATTACTATCTGGATGCTGTTGGCGTTCCGGAATATGACCCGGTTCTGCTTGTTGAAAAGACGCAGGGAAGAATGGCGGAGGATCACAAATGGCTGGAAATTATTTGACGCTGCATACCAACGACAGGGTTGTGGTGACGACTTCGCGCGGAAATCAGGAAAAATGGTTTGATACGGAGAAAAATCTCTGGTATAAGGCAGACGGTGGCTGTTTTGAGGCGCTGGCTGAAGCCGTTTCCAGTGAAGTTCTGCGCAATTTCACAAATGCGGCTCGGCTGCCGGGAATCTCCGTAGCAAATTACTGGGTCGATACGGCTGAGGTTCATGGCTTGAAACGAGTGGTCTCTGTGAGTGAAAACTTCAAAAGGGAAGATGAGAGCCTTGTTACTGCAAATACAATCTTGAAGAACAGTCTTGGAACGGACTATCTTGAAGAATTTAACCGCAGGACAAGCCTAAAAGAGAGAATCCGGCTTCTTGTGGATGCAATGGGAGAGGCAACCAGAATGCAGAATATGGGCGCATATCTTACGACATTGTTTGAGGTAGATGCGCTTTTTCTGAATCAGGACAGACACCTGAACAACATTGCGCTGATCCGGGATAGATCCGGTTATAAGCCATGCCCGATTTTTGACTGCGGAGATTCATTCTTACTGGATTTTGCTCTGTACAGCCCTGAAATTGAAAGCCGTGCCTATCTGACAAAGGCACAGTGCCTTCCGTTCAAATCCCGTTTTACGCAGACGGTGCATACGGCACAAACTCTTTACGGAAAGCAGCTTGCGGTAAACATTGATAAAACAGGTATTGATACGATCCTCGACAAATATCTGTGCTATTACCCAAAACAGTTCCACTTTTTGCTGAAAGAGCGTATCGAAACCGTCCTGATGGAGCAGCAGAAAAAGCTTTTTGAAAAGTAAAAGCTCTTGTGTCCCGTGAAAAAAGAAGGTAATATAAATACAGAGCAAGACACAGAACGCAGGGAGGGATGAAAACCATGTTTTACGAGATCATGCACCGGGAAAGCTGTGTGGCACAACTCAGCACGACAGGGGAATGCAGGGTCTGCCTCGAGGATTTCATGCCCTATGATCTGGTTCTGGTGGAATCGGATGATTTTGACGAGCGCATCAATAATGTAACGAACTTTTACTATTGGTGCGCCTCCCGGATGTTGACGTTGGATCGCACCTACGCCAAGGAAATCCTGAACAGTATCGGTGCATCTCAGAGTGTTACGGACAGGGAACGAGCACAGATTGCATTATCCTACCATTGTCTGTCTTTGCTGGATGTGTTCTGGGTGAAAGAAGAAAACGAGAAGGTTCGATTCGAGGATATCAACCTTTTCACACACTCCTTAAGCAATGCGCTTGTGGATATAGCACTGCGGGGACACCAAATGACGGTGACCAACGCCCATCTTCTGGCAAATGACCTGTCTACGGGCGGCTTGTACCCCAAGGCGTGGGTGCGAAAAGAGGATGGCTTCTATCTTTACAAGGATGGTGGCAGGGAAGCGGTGGAACGTGAAGTGCTGGCAAGCAAAATCTGCCGGTGCTTTGACTGCCATCAGGTACTGTATGAGCAGGGGATGTTTGAAAATGAGCTGGTTTCTATCAGCAAAATCATGACATCTCAGCGATACAGTCTTGTGACCTATGCAGCCTATGACGTCTACTGCACGAACCATGATTGGAACACGCTGGATAAGATCTTAGAGTTGGATGCTCCCGGCTACTATATGATGAACATTCTGGATTATCTGGTGGGCAATACTGACCGTCATTGGGAAAATTGGGGTCTGCTGGTAGACAACGAAACCAATCAGCCCATCCGTCTGCATGACCTGATGGACTTCAACCGGGCGTTTCAGCAGTACGACACGCCAGAAGGCGCAAACTGTCTGACCGTGGGAAAACGCCATCTGAGCCAAAAAGATGCTGCAGTGGAAGCGGTGCGGAACATCGGACTGAACCAAGTCCGTCAGGTGGAGCACACCGTATTCTCCGAGCATCCGGCATGGAAAGCAACGTTTGAAGAACGACTGCGTGTTTTACGGAACGCCATGTAAGTCAGAGCGAATATCAGAATAATTGAAACAGAATGATTCCATAACGAAAGCCCGTCTGCGCTGCCACATATCGTGGCTTGCAGACGGGCTTTTTCGTTTGGCCGGAGAAAAATTACCATACCTCACATGCGAAGCATAGATGGAAAATCGGAACCAAGGTTTTCCACCAGATGGCAAAAGCACTTCTGACGGATGGTCTTTTGTCCGCTTTCCCAGCAGCGGATGCTTGTCCGGCTGACCTTTGCGTGGTCGGCAAGCTGCTGACGGTTCCAGCCTTTTGTCTCCCGGTATCTGCGGAGGAAATCTCCACCGCCCCGGTGGAAAAACAGGGCGTAGTCATCCAGAAGGTCTTTGACCGGGATGGAATAGAAGGCAGCCAGCTTGTCCGCAAGTTCGGGCGTGAAGCTGCGGTGAAATGCGCCGCTTTCCAGATCCTGATAGAGCCATTCCTCCATGCCCACCATGGCAGCAACCTCTTTTTGCAGCAGGTCAAGACCATAGCGGCACCAACGCAGACGGTCCCATGGGTCCGGGATGTCGGCGTAAGAGTGGTACATACGGTAGAACGCCTGCGCCTCTACGGTGGTGCGAGGGCCTGCCAAACTTACCTGTAAGATGTATAGAGGGGTTAGACCACAACCCTCACATGACACCCTCTGAAGCAGAAAAAAGGAACCGCTCTCTCGGCTCCAAAAAATCCATTTTGACGTAGATGCGTCATTGCGTGAAAGAGGTGGATTCTCTTTTCCATCCCAAAGTGCGCTGGGGAGAGGATAGCAAATGAGCTGCGGATGCATTTTCGCAGGGAGCGCAGAAATGGTGTGGTCGTTTCCCTGCAGGAAACACTGGAA
>ENA-OPAC01001440-OPAC01001440.1-human-gut-metagenome-genome-assembly--contig:-NODE-1440-length-10964-cov-1.917316_pt1 | contig 10964 bp, 8 predicted proteins | sample MGYA00241052_ERZ501420 | MGnify/ENA primary metagenome ERZ501420 (study PRJEB25962, sample SAMEA2042513) | human gut metagenome | biome: human gut; feature: human-associated habitat; material: faeces... | reverse complement strand
CCGTAGTCAAACGCTCTATCCAGTTGAGCTATGGGCGCATTTATTTCAACTGAGCTTTTGTGTCTCGCTCAGTGCCCATTAAATATACCATCACTTTAAAATGATTGCAAGCACTTTTTTAAAATTTTTTTAATTTTTTTTAATTTCGTGTTTTTACACCTATATACGTAGTATAATTACCTATATATATAATTAGAAAAAAAGGAGATTTAAATCATGAATAACATTGAATCAGTAAAAGGACACTTAATCGTATCTTGTCAGGCGCTTCCAGATGAACCTTTACATTCATCTTTTATTATGGGACGTATGGCTAGAGCGGCTAAATGGGGAGGCGCAAAAGGTATTCGTGCTAATACTGTAGAGGATATTAATGAAATTCAAAAAGAAGTTGATTTACCAGTTATTGGAATTATTAAACGAGTATATGGGGACTGTCCAGTATTTATTACACCTACAATGAAAGAAATCGATGAATTGATTGAAGGGGCACATCCAGAAATCGTTGCCTTAGATGCAACTTGTCGTGTTCGTCCAGATGGAAGAACTTTAGATGAATTGTATGCTGATATTCGTGCTAAGTATCCAGAACAAAAATTAATGGCAGACTGCTCTACATTAGAAGAGTGTCTTCATGCCGCTCAATTAGGCTTTGATTTTGTAGGAACAACATTAGTTGGATATACAGAAGAAAGTAAGGGCGATAAAGTTGAAACGAATGATTTTGAGTTAATGCGTAAATATTTAGAACAATCAAACGTACCAATGATTGCTGAAGGAAATATTGATACACCAGAAAAAGCACGCCGTGTATTAGAACTTGGCTGCTTTAGTGTTGTAGTAGGATCTATTATTACTCGTCCTCAATTAATCACAAAACGATTTGTAGATTGCATTGAGGGATAAATATGTTAAAGAAGGAACAATTAGAAAAATTATTAGAACGTTGTATGGCTTCTTCTTGTGATTTTGCCGAAATCTTTGAAGAAGAAGGTACAACGGAATCTTTATCCATGTTAAATGGAAAATTAGAAGATACAAACGTATTGATTCGTGCTGGCATTGGAATTCGTCTATATAAAGGTGTGCAATCTGTATATGGATACACAAATGAAACAAATGAAGAATCATTAAATGCCTTAGTGGATGATTTGCGTGGAGGTTTTGGCATAGAATCTAAATCTGTATCGATCTCTTTGGTTGAAGAAACTCATGAAAATCTTCATCCAATCAAGGAAAATCCTGTAGAAGCTTCATTAGAATCTAAAGTTGCCTTAATGGTACGTGCAAGTGATGCAGCAAAGGCATATTCAGATAAAATTCAAAAAGTATCTGTAGGGTTGGCAAGTGTATGCCAAAATGTACAGATTTCAAATAGTGAAGGAAGGCTCGTACATGATACAAGAATTCGTTGTCGTATGTCTGTATCCTCTTTTGCCCAAGATGGCCAAAACTTACAATCTGGTTATGAAGCACCAGGTGCAAGTAAAGGCTTAGAATTCTTTGAAGAAAGAACTCCAGAATCTATTGGACAAGAAGCAAGTCGTATCGCATTAGTATTATTAGAGGCAAAAGATTGTCCATCGGGAAAAATGCCAGTCATTATTGATAATGGCTTTGGCGGTGTTATTTTCCATGAAGCTTGTGGACATGCCTTAGAAGCAAGTTCAGTCAGTAAAAATCAGAGTGTATTCTGTAATAAATTAGGTCAAAAAGTCGCAAGTGATAAAGTTACAGCTATTGATGATGGCACAATTCCAAATGCGTGGGGCTCACAAAACGTCGATGATGAGGGTAATCCCCAACAAAAACGTGTATTAATTGAGAATGGTATTTTAAAGAGTTATATGATAGACCGCTTGAATGGTCGAAGGATGGGCCTTGAATCGACTTCGAGTTCACGTCGTCAGTCTTATAAATTTGAAACAACTTCGCGTATGACAAATACATATATTGCGGCTGGAAATGATGATTTTGACGAAATGTTTGAAGGAATCAAGCGAGGACTATACGCAAAGAAAATGGGTGGTGGAAGTGTAAATCCACAAACCGGAGAATTTAACTTTGCCGTATTAGAAGGTTATTTAATTGAAGATGGCAAGATTTCCTATCCAGTAAAAGGGGCTTCTTTAATTGGTAATGGTGCAGATATCCTATTTAATATTGATCGCGTTGGTAAAAACTTAGAGCGTGGACAAGGTATGTGTGACGCTAGTTCTGGTTCGATTCCTACAGATGTAGGTCAACCGGCCATTCGTGTTTCACAAATTACAGTAGGAGGTACGGCCAATGAATAAACAAGTATGGATTGAAAAAGCACTTGGCCTAGGTATTCAGGAATTTGAAATCTATCAATCTACAACGGTTGAAAAAGAAATGACTTGGTTTCAAGGACAAATGGACACTTTAGTATCCAGTAAAGTGACAGGTACAAGTATTCGTGGAATTGTAGATGGAAAAATGGCCAATATGGCATTGGAAGAAATAGATGATTCTATGTGTGAAACTGTTTTAAAGTCATTGATTGAACAAGCACATATTATTTCAAATGAAGAAACCGATTCGTTAAGAAAACCAGAACCAATTGAGTACGCAAAAAAAGATGTGACTTGGAATATGGCTAGTACAGAATATGTGAAGGATATTCTTCAAAGCTTAGAAGCTAAGATTCTAGCCTATGATCCACGTGTCATTCAAGTTGGATATTTAGGCTATAGCCAAGGCAGTGGAAGTCGCAGTATTGTGAATAGCTTAGGCATGGATGTACAAGATGCTGATGAAATGCAGTACATTGTTGCCAGTATTGTCGTTAAAGAAGAGGAAGAAGTCAAGGATGCAAGTTTAGTTGAAGTAGTATATGACTTTGATCAATATGATTTAGATTCATTCGTTTCTCGTGTTTGCGATAAGGCTTTAAATAAATTAAAGGCCACACCAATTCCAAGCTGTACATGTCCAGTCATCTTTGAAAAGGATGCGATGACATCTTTATTTGCCGCCTTTACTGGTTTATTTAATGGGGAATTAATGTATAAGGGAATTTCACCTTTAAAAGATAAGTTTAACGAACAAATTTTCTCTGAACAAATCACAATTATTGATAATCCAAAGAATACGGATTGTCTAAGTATTGCCAATTTTGATGATGAGGGGTGTCCAACTTCTTCAAAAACTTTGGTGGATCACGGAAAATATGTTATGATGCTTCATGACACAAGAAGTGCCAATCGAATGCATACAAAGAGTACAGGAAATGGCTTTAAATCGGGCTATGCATCTAGCGTAAGTGTACAGCCAATGAATTGTTACATCGTACCGGGAAATGATAGTTTTGAGGATTTATGTACAAAAATTAAGGATGGCTTTGTCGTACAGAATTTAGCGGGTCTTCATGCTGGACTTGATTTTGTTTCTACAAACTTCTCACTACAATGCTCAGGCTTCTGGGTAAAGGATGGTAAAAGAGATAAGAATGTTACCTTGGTTACCGTCGCAAATAATTTCTTAAATATGATGAAACACGTAATTAGTGTGGGTAACGATTTAGATTGGAGTTATCACCAGGTTGTAAGTCCAAGTATCGCATTTGAAGAGTGTACGATTTCAGGGGAATAAATATGGTAAATGAATTTAAAAATGAAAAACTACAAGAAACATTAATTGTATTTAATAGAGAAAAAACAGATTCAGCATTTAGAAACTTGTTGGATGCGTTTATTTCGACTAATTTTCTAATTCCAGCACAATGGGATAAAGATCCTTCTCGCAATGAAAAGGGAGTCTTAGTCTTTGAACCAAATACACAATTCCAATTGTCTTTGATTCAAAATGATAAGGGAGATAGTTTCTTTCCTGTCTTCTCAAGTATGGAACAATTGAAAAAATGGGATCAAGATAGTGAAATCCATTCCTTGGTTATGACATATAATCAGTATATGCCATTTGTGAAGATGGCATTAAACCAGATTCATGGCATTGTGATCGATCCATTTGGAGCGAATGTTTTATTAGACTGCAACTTATTGGTTGAACTTGATAAAAGTCGTGGTTCACAAGTGAGTGAAAATCCAATTCATAAAGGTGATAGTTTAAAGCTTCGTGATCCTATTTCAAGTGTAACAGAACTTCAAAGAGCTATCTGTGAATTTGGTGACTCTCACCCAGACATTCTTTCTATTTATTTGAAAGAAAGAATTGTGAAGGATCAGCCTAGCCACTGGTTCTTAGTTGTGGATATGATTAATGATGATAAACAAACAATTCAGGATTTAGGAAACTTCTGTACGCCTGTAAGTTATGGAAAAGGTTTTGAATTTATGTTTGGAAGTATGGAACTTGCCAAAAAAATTATGGCGGATACAATTCCAACATATGTAAAGGTTACAAAGTAATTAAGGTGCAATTCAGCACCTTTTTCTTATATAATAGAAGTATGAAATTACCTGAATATATATTAGAAATCATTCAAAAAATAAATGATATTGGATATGAAGCGTATGTGGTAGGTGGATGTGTTCGTGATTATTTACTAGATCGACCAATCCATGATTATGATATTTGTACAAGTGCTAAACCCGAAGTGATACTAAATTTATTTGATCGAAGTGTGGGAACAGGACTCAAACATGGAACGGTAACGGTTTTATCGAAATCACCCGTTGAAATCACAACCTTTCGCTTAGAGAGTGAATACAAGGATCATCGTCATCCAGATAGTGTGAAATATGTTTCAACAATTGAAGAAGATTTATCAAGACGTGATTTTACTGTGAATGCGATGGCTTATCATCCAAGTCGCGGTTTGATTGATCCATATGGTGGACAAGTTGATTTAAAACGTAAAATCATTCGATGTGTGGGTAATCCAGATCGAAGATTTAATGAAGATGCTCTAAGAATGTTGCGTGCCTATCGTTTTTGTGCAAAACTAGGCTTTTCGATGGATGAAACAGTAAAAAAATCCATCGATACAAATGCATCTTTGATTCAATATGTATCGATAGAAAGAATCGTACATGAATTAAAAGAAATCATGGAAACAAATCCACAAGTATTGGCAGACATGACACTTCTTTTAAAACCTGTATTTAATGAGTTGGATTTGGCATTGATGTGTAGTCAAAACTCAATCTATCACTATACCGATGTCTTGCATCATACTTTAGACGCGATGAGCTATTTAAAACCCTATGATGAAACCTTAGCCTTTGCGCTATTGTTTCATGATCTAGGCAAAGTACAGACAACCGATTCGAATGGAAAGGATCATTTTAAGCATCATGCGAAGGTAGGAAGTGAATTGTCTAAAGAGCTTTGTCGACGTTTTAAACTTACTAATGAACAAAGAAAGTGGATTCCATTCTATGTCTTACATCATGACGATAAATTTACCTGTGATTTAGATTGTATTTATAAGTATCGTGTTACATATCATTTGGATGAAGAACACTTGTTGAACTTACTTCAAATTCGCTATTGTGATGCGATGGCCCATTCTGAATTAGGACAAAAATCAGCTATCGATGTAGAATTGTTCTATGACTATTACATCCAAAATAGAAATCGCTGTATGAGTATATCCCAACTTGCGTTGAATGGAAAAGATATTATAGAGGCTACAAATTTAAGAGGAAAACAGATTCAAGAAGCTCTGAATATGTGTTTAAAATATAGTTTTTATCATCCGGAAAAGAATACGAAAGAAGAATTGTTGAATATACTAAAAAATGAGTCATTCATAACTCATTTGTGCTAATGTCTTTTTAAAATTTTTAATAAATAACGTTACTGTTGTGCTTACCGCAATAAAATCTGCGATTGGTTCTGCTAAGAATACCGCAAAGATATGATCGGATAAGATGTTTGGCAAGATAAAAATCAATGGAATCAATACGATGATTTTTCTAAAGATAGCTAAGAAAACAGAAATCTTGGCATTTCCAAACGCAATGAAGGTTTGTTGGCAAGAAATCTGAAGTCCCATCAATAATACGCATGCCATATAGATACGAATGGCCCAGCTTGCCATTGACATTAAGTCTGGATCATTTGTGAAGATAGAAATAAATACTTGAGGGAATAATTCCACTAGAATCCAGATGATACTTGCGTATGTGAAACAACATAGTGTTTGAAGTAAAAAGCCTTTTTTAACGCGCTGGCCATTTTTAGCACCAAAGTTGTAACTGATGATGGGTTGTCCACCTTGCGTTAATCCTTGTATTGGCATCATCGCAAACTGCATAACACTCGTTAGAATGGTCATACTTCCAATCGCAACGTCCCCACCAAATTTAGAGAGTTGCATATTGAAACATAAAGAAATCAAACTTTCTGTTGACTGCATCACAAAAGGTGCGATACCTAAAGCTAAACTAGGAAATAATAGGCTTGGTACGATTTTAAAATTTTCTTTTTTTAACTTAAGAACCGTCTGTTTACCACTCAAGAAATGAATAACCCAGATTGCACTGATAGCTTGCGAAATAATGGTAGCTAATGCAGCCCCTTTTACGCCCATATTGAATCCAAAGATAAAGATAGGGTCTAAAATAATGTTTAAGATAGCTCCAATTAAAACGGTCATCATACTTGTTTTAGAGAATCCCTGACAAGAAATAAAGGCATTCATTCCGAGTGTCATTTGGACAAAAATGGTTCCTAAGGCATAAATACCCATATATTGTTTGGCATATACAATTGTTTTTGAACTTGCCTGGAATAATTGTAGTAATGGTGTTTGAAAAGCTAATAAACATACAGTTAGAGTTAATGAAATCATAATCAATGCGATAAAACAGTTACCCATGATTTTTTCAGCAGTAGGATTATCTTGTTTACCCATATATATACTAGCTCTTGGGGCACCTCCCATACCGACTAAACACGCAAAGGCGGATACAATCATAATAATTGGTAAACAAACGCCTACGCCTGTTAGAGCAGTAGCCCCTATATCTTGAATGTGACCAATATACATGCGGTCAACTACATTATAGAGTAAGTTAACAATTTGACTTAAGATGGCAGGAATCGCCAACATAAAGAGTAACTTACCAACTTTTTCATGTCCTAAATCCACTTCGGACGCTGTTGTAAATTTCATTTTAATTTGCTCCTTCTATTTTTTCATTCATTTTATTCATTGTATCAATCATACATTGAATATCTTTTGTGGGAATATCCTTGAATAAAACTTGATTGATTTTATCAATCTCAATAGATATTTTTTCTAATACAGGAATCGCTTCTTCCGTTAATTCAATATAAGAAATCCTTTTATTTTCTGAAACTTTCTTCATTGTGATCAATCCCTTTTGTTGCAAACTCGTTACGCTTCGAGAAACCAAAGCTTTTGAAACACCGAGTACAACACGAAGCTGTGTACTTGTCGTAATAGATGTGTTGTTTTGTAGTAAAATCAGAATTGAAATTTCATTTGGGGAAAAAGTGTATTCTGAAAATCGATCTTTGATTTGTTTGCCGTAATATTCACGCAATCGATTGGATAAACGTAAAAATTCTTCTATAGTCAACATATGCCCTCCTAATGTTTACTTGTGAACAGTTTAATTGTAAACAAACGGAAGTATTCTGTCAACGAGTAGTAAAAAATATAATGTACTATGAATTGACTACTCGAGTAAGATGATTATAATTTTAACTAATTGGGGGAGGGATATGCATGACGTTAAAAGAACTAAAAATAGGACAGAGTGCATTGATAAAGGCCGTTGGAGGAACGGGTGCATTAAGACAACACTTTCTAGATATGGGAGTTATACCTGGAGCTGAGGTTACAGTTGTAAAGTTTGCGCCTATGGGCGATCCAATGGAACTGCAAATTCATGGTTATGAATTGTCGCTTCGTTTAGATGAAGCTGAAAAAATATTGGTTGAATTAATTGATGAGAGAACAAGAAAGCATGAGAGTGCAGAAAATATTAATAATACAGTTCACCCTGGACTTGGTGAAGATGGTAAATATCATGTAAAGGCAGATGCACATCCTTTGCCAGAAGGAACTTGTTTAACATATGCCTTGGTAGGAAATCAAAACTGTGGAAAAACCACTTTGTTTAACCAACTCACTGGATCGAATCAGCATGTAGGAAATTTTCCGGGTGTAACCGTCGATCGAAAGGATGGTCCAATCAAAGGGTATCCAAATACAATGGTGACAGATTTACCAGGTATTTATTCGATGTCACCTTATACGAGTGAAGAAATTGTATCGCGTAATTTTGTGTTAAATGATAAGCCTAAGGCTATCATTAATATTGTAGATGCCACAAATATTGAGCGAAATCTATATTTGACTATGCAACTTTTAGAAATGAATATTCCGATGGTTGTTGCACTTAATATGATGGATGAAGTGGCCAACAATCAAGGCTCGATTGATATCAATGGTATGGAGGCTATGCTTGGTGTACCAGTTATACCTATTTCTGCAGCTAAAAACCAAGGTGTTGATGAATTGATTGAACATGCGATTCATATTGCGAAATATCAGGAAAGACCAGGCCGTTTAGATTTTTGTGGGGAAGATGATTTCGGTGGAGCCGTTCACCGTTGTATACATTCCATCTGTCATTTGATTGAAGATCATGCCAAAAAGGTAGATATTCCTTTGCGCTTTGCGGCTAGTAAAATTATTGAAGGCGATAATTTGATTCTTGATCGTTTGGACTTAGATGAAAATGAAAAAGAAATGATTGAACACATTGTGCTTCAAATGGAAAAAGAGCGTGGACTCGATCATAGTGCGGCCATTGCCGATATGCGTTTTTCCTTTATTGAAAAGGTTTGTGAACAAACCGTAGTAAAACCTAAAGAAAGTAAAGAGCGTGTTCGAAGTGAAAAAATTGACCGTATTTTAACGGGTAAATATACCGCAATTCCTATGTTTATTGGAATAATGCTGCTTGTATTCTATCTAACATTTAATGTGGTTGGTGCATGGCTTCAAGGATTGTTAGAACTAGGTATTGATTGGATCACACAAGTAGTGGATGCATGGATGACAAGTGCTCACGTAAGCTATGCTGTACATAGTTTGGTGATTGATGGTATCTTTGCGGGTGTAGGTTCTGTTTTATCTTTCTTACCAATCATTGTGACACTATTCTTCTTTTTATCTATGATGGAAGATAGTGGATATATTGCGCGTGTAGCCTTCTTTATGGATAAACTATTAAGAAAAATTGGGTTGTCAGGAAGAAGTATCGTTCCTTTATTGATTGGATTTGGTTGTACGGTACCAGCCGTTATGTCGACACGTACTTTACCAAGCGAAAGAGATCGTAAGATGACGATTTTATTGACGCCATTTATGTCTTGTACCGCAAAATTACCTATTTATGCCTTCTTTGTGAATGCATTCTTTCCAAAACAAGGCGGCCTAGTTATGACAGGACTTTATGTTTTGGGCATTGTCGTAGGTGTTTTAATCGCATTCTTATTTAAAAACACTTTATTTAAAGGAGAAGCTGTTCCATTTGTGATGGAACTTCCAAACTATCGTTTGCCTGGATTAAAGAATGTGAGTCAATTGTTGTGGGAAAAGGCGAAGGATTTCTTACAAAAAGCCTTTACGGTTATTTTTGTGGCAACTGTACTTGTATGGTTCCTTCAAAGCTTTAATTTACAATTCGATATGGTCAAAGATTCAAGCCAAAGTATTTTGGCAATGATTGCCGGATGGATTGCTCCTGTATTTGCGCCATTAGGACTTCAAGATTGGCGTATTGTGACATCGTTGATTAGTGGGTTTATGGCTAAGGAAAGTGTTGTTTCTACACTACAAGTATTATTTGTAGGTGGTGTACATAGTGCATTAACTACACTATCAGCTGCTTCGTTACTTGTATTCTGTTTGATTTATTCACCATGTGTTGCGGCTATCGCATCTATTAAACGAGAACTAGGTGCAAGATGGGCAGTCGGTGTAGTGGCATGGCAATGTGTACTTGCATGGATTTTAGCTTTTGTAGTTCATGTGATTGGTTCTGTATTATAAGTAGCTTTAATGCTACTTTTTTTTTGAAAAATTTTGGTTTATAATTTTTCCATATCTAAGGGAGGGTGTTTACTTATGTATAAGTTAATTGCGTGTGATTTAGATGAAACTTTGATCAAACCCGATCGAACAATTGATTCTAGAGATATTGAGGCCATTAAGAAGTTGAAAGATTTAGGTGTTAAATTTGTACTGGCTACAGGAAGAGGCTATAACACAGTGCAGGGTACATTAAAGGAATTGGATCTTTTTGATGAAGCCAATCAATATGTGATTTCATATAATGGTGGGGCTATTACGGAAAATAAAGACAATCGACTTTTACATTTTGAAGGTATTTCTTTTGAAAAAGCTGAAGAATTATATAAGCGTGGATTAAAGTATGATGTAGTCATTCATGTATATACGCGTGATGCGGTATATGCATATAACTTAACGGAAGATGAAAAAAGATATGTGCAGAATCGTCAAGAAATGATTGAGGTATTTGATCAAAATTTGGATTTTTTAAAGGGGCAGGAAATTGTAAAAGTATTATATACAAATACCGATTTTGAGTATCTTCAAAGCATTGATCGTGATCTAAAGGATATTACGTATGATATGGATGTTTCATATTCAAGTAATCGTTATATTGAATTTAACCATAAGGGTGTAAATAAGGGTGCTGGACTAAAAAAACTAGCCAATCTATTACATATTGATATTCAGGATACGATTGCGATTGGAGATAACTATAACGATTTATCCATGATCAAAGATGCTGGTTTAGGTGTGGGAGTGCAAAATGCGGCTCCTGGTATTAAACCAGATTGTGACTATATCACAACGGCTACTTGTGAAGAAGGTGCTGTTTGTGAAGTCATTGAAAAATTTGTATTAAAAGGAGAGTAAAATGGTGCGCCAGTTCGGTGTAGTTGATTTAGTTAGGTGAAACTCCTAA
>ENA-OPAC01001434-OPAC01001434.1-human-gut-metagenome-genome-assembly--contig:-NODE-1434-length-11013-cov-21.041522_pt1 | contig 11013 bp, 11 predicted proteins | sample MGYA00241052_ERZ501420 | MGnify/ENA primary metagenome ERZ501420 (study PRJEB25962, sample SAMEA2042513) | human gut metagenome | biome: human gut; feature: human-associated habitat; material: faeces... | reverse complement strand
CCCTGGTTTTCTTTATTAAGCGACTTGAGTCGTTACCTTATTATTTAAGAGTAACAGTTGCATTTTTCAATTAAACCTTGTTATTTCAAGTGGTTACGCTGTCACTTCTTTGCTTGGTGGGGTCTTGGTGGGGTTCTCAAATCCAAATGATTCTAAAGCCTTCGTTATTTCTCTACCACCTTCAGCCTTTTTCTTAGCGTAAATATGAGCATATGTATTAAGTGTTGTAGCCTTATCTGTTCTACCAGAGCGAGCTGAGACATATAAAACATCTTTGTGAAGAACATTAATCAAAAAGCTGTCATGCGAATGTCTAAGTCCTTTACCAGTTATGGCTGGTAAGTCTTGCTCTTTTGCAACACGTTTCAAAAGACGAGTTAGAGTAGATTTATGCATAGGAACTTCTTCACGTGCTAAAACAAAATCATCTAAACTATTACGAATCTGTACTTCTTTCCACTCTTTTAGCGTTTGAAGTGTCATATCATCTAATTCAACATATCTCATACCTGCTTCAGTCTTAGTCTTATTTTTACGAAATGGATTTCCATCCTCATCATATTCTAAAGTTGATTGAACATGTAATAATTTACTCTCAAAATCAATATCAGACCAAATTAGACTAAATCCCTCAGAAACTCGTAATCCAGTCATAAAATATAACCAGACTACTGTATAGTAATAAGCGCCTTGATATGTAGTTCTATCAAATGAATTGACTGCTTTCCGAAAATCTTCTATCGTCCAAAATGAAGTTGTTGTCCTCTCACCTCTGATATTATCAAGTTTAGAACATGGGTTTAATTCAATATATTCCAAACGCTCTGCGTAAGTTAAGCATTTTTTAAATCTAAGCCAAACGTTTTTCGCATAATTTGGTGAATACTTCTCTTGTAAAGATAAACGGAATCGCTCACAAACCTGAACAGATATATCAGAAAGTATGTATTGTCCCAATTCTTCTTTAAAAATATCAAAATGATTCAATGCTGTTTTATAGGTAGATAATTCAACAGTTTTCACATAATATGGTAAAAATACCGTGTTAAGATATTCTTCTAACGTTAATAATGGAACTGTATGCTTTTGTGCAAGTTCATCTTGCGCCATAACTTCAGCTCTAACTCGACATAGTTCATCGTAAGCCTGTTTTTCAGTACGAAATAGATTTCCGTTTTTATCCTTGTAAGACTTCTTACGTCTTCTTTTTCCCGTTACAGGATCTTTTCCGAACTCTGTTTGAAAGTAAATTCTATTTTTCTTATCTCTAGATACTCCGCTATATTTTCTACTTGCCAACTTTAAGCACCTTCCTCCTCTAGTAAAGGCAACTCAAAGCCAAGTAATTCCTCAACAATACTTGTTGGGGCTAGGTTTAATCTCACATTATCAAATGGTGAACGTTCTAATTTTACCACTTTTCCTGTTTCTTGTATATTATTTTTAAATCTCTGTACAGCAATCGCTTTTGCTTGTTTTATAATTTCTCTAGCTGTTTTCTCTGGAAATCCGATTTCCATTAGGTCGCTATGTTTTATCGTTACTTTTGTATTTCTCATATAAATAATCCTAATTTTCTTACTCTTTACCATCTGAAACAGTCTCTACCCCTCTTCATTCTTACTTTTTAATCTACTTCTTACGACTGTTTCAGGTTTATTTTTTTGAAAAAAATTATTCTCATCATCTAATTCTAACTGGTAAAGTAAGACATCTTTTTCAAATTTTTGGTCTTCAATATATAAGCTACCCACTATGAAATTAGGGATAAACATTTGAAGCTCATCTCCGTCAGTCTGTTTAAATTCTATCTCAGGTTTTTTCAGTCCACGACTGACAAAGTATTTTGGCTGTTTATATGCCGAGGGGATAGCAATCAAATCTTTTGTAATATATTTTGATATGTAATTTGCTGTCTTTGCCTTACTATCAATTTTTGATACGGTGCTGAACCCATCTTTCCAAGTTTCGGCATTATATATTTGCAACCCATTCTTTTTAATTAGTTTATCTGTTTTAGGGTTTCTTGCTTCTATTAATAATGGTGAGAATCCGAAAGTTATACCATGAAAGTGGATTCTACCGCTTTTATGTAATTCTGGTATGAAAATATAGTCAAATTTCCCATATTTTTCACGTTGATATTTCAACCAAGCTCTTAATTTCTTTTTCGCATATTCATAATCTCTAGCATTAACTTTTTCATCGTCAAAAGTTAATGTCCAAAATAAATCAAAATCATTACACTCACAGTAATATCTTATTCTTCGTTGAATCTTCTTAGCTTGTTGAAAATTATATTTATCTTGTTCTTCTTCTGTACGTATTTTTCTTTCATGGTTGGCAAGTCTATTATTCCCCGCCACTCTTTGTTTTAAGTGACCATATTTTATCACCTCAACATGGTCCCCAAAATTTACGACTTTTAAATTATATTCACTTGTCACTCATAATTTACCAACTTTCTATTTGAGCTATTCAGCTTATCTTGGCTGTCTGTCAAGTAAACAGCCAAATGAATCCTTATTTATTCCATATAATCAGAGCGGAGCTAGCTCCGCTCTGATTTCAGAACACGCAACGCCCCCTTAAACGGTAGCTTGGCATCATCATAATAAGGTGTCCTAAAAGTTATTGGGTGCTCTAAGCCAATACCATCCAAATAGATAACACCTTCGTAATTTCTCGAATCAACACTTGGCAATTCTGTTTTACCTACGTTAAAAATTTCTATTGCTTGAGATTGGCTAATACGTCCTAAAGCAATACGTAAACCAAAAGAATCCCTGCTTTCGGAACTTAAAATGGATGTAGGCAACAACTGACCGGAGACCACTACCATGATAGAGGCCTGTCTACATTTAACAATTAATTTCAAAAGTTTAGCATTAAATTGTGGGAACAGTCTATCAGCAGGTTTCTTTAGTTTATCCTCTGCTTGCATTTCTGTAGCTAAAGCTAAATATTCATCAATAACCAACAAGATATTTCCTTGACCAAATTTTTCATTATGTGTTACATCTGCTTCATCGTCAATATCTTGATTGATTTCCTCATAACGTTTTTCCATAATTGCTTCAAGTTTAGAAATCATTTCAAAAGCTTGTTCCCCTGTAGTAGCTACTTCGCCAACATTTCTCATTGCGTTACTTAAATAGGCTGATTTTCCATCAATTGTATAGACTTCATTTTTCTTATTATTTATCAAAAATGCTAGAATAAGATATTTTAATAGTGTTGTTTTACCTGAGTTTGATGGTCCGACAATAAGTGCATTGGTTTGTGACAGTGTCCAGTTTAATCTTTCAGTTAATCTTATCTTTAATGTTTTTGATTCTATAAAATCTTCACGTCCTTTTATATAAAGTGATTTGTCTGGTTTGTGAGACAATACAATTTTTACGTATCCATCTGAGAAATGTTTATCTTCTAAAAACCATTTCTCACGTGTTTCTTTAATGAAAAAGGATTGAACATTAGTTGGAATTTCTTCTACTTTACCTTTTGGAACATGACCACCGTGATATAGTTTCAAAAATACCAAGCCATTATCTATCCAATATTGCCACCTAATACTTTGTGTTGTATCTATTTCTGATTTATGTTTTCTTAAAATATCATTCTCTTCAGGAAAAAGTTTCAGTAAGGCTGATACTTTCCATTTTTCTATAGGAGAAAACTTAGAGTTTAAGAATAACCAACTTAAAACCACAATACCTTCCAAGAAAATAAAGCCTACTATGCTGTAGATGAGTGATTTTGAAATTTGATTAGACTTTACAAAGTAAAGCAAGCCAAATATCATTTCAAATGATAATACAGATAGTAGAACATTCCCTGATAACTGACGTCGTTGTTTTCGTGTTCTACTCACTATGATAGTAGCTACTTTCTTATTTTTTAGTGAGTAATTACTCATCATTTCACTTAATTGTTTTCTTATCATAAGTATGTTTCCTCTATAATAATTTATACCCATGTAGCAATGCTACCCCCTGTCCCTAATATCCCTGTTTACTTTTTAGTTATCTTGATTTAGGCTGAACAAATTTTACTTCTTCCAAAATCAATTTTAAGCCTCCCCAGTTACCTGAGTTTCCCCTAGCAACCCATTTCAATCCTACATAAGCAGAGCGCAAATCAATAATCTTTCCTACGATATCCTCAACATTAATCTGTTTTAAATAACTTTCATCTCCAACAACTTCAATTGTGATTGGAATGACTCCAGAAACATCTAATCCTTGTTGATGCATTAATTGATATAGCTTAATATCTACTCCTGAAAGCGAGAGTTTTGCAATTGTGCCGTCAATTACTTCACCACTGTTATTTCGTTTTGCTACTACTCTAGCATTTGTTATCATAGCTACCTGAGGAGAATTAATTTCATTTACTGAAAAGCGAAGGTCACCAAGTTTTGTACTGTTTAAGTTAATTTTTTCCATTTTTTTATTTCCTTTTTCTTCATAATCAATCTATGTCTTAATTAAGCCGACAAGCATAAACATATCATTCTATAGCTACAAAATGTTACAGTTGCGCCACCTTATCACCATTATATGGGGAAATAAATTCTTTGCTAAGAAGAAAAATCAGAATTTTTATTCTTTATTTTCCCCCCTTTTTTCCCTGTTTTGAGATGGTTGCCAACTCTATCCTCATTATATAGGGAATAAAAGTCTTTGCTAAGAGGAGAAATCAGAATTCTTATTCTTTATTTTCTCCCCCCCTTTTTTCCCTGTTTTAGAGTGGTTGCCAACTCTATCCTCATTATATAGGGAATAAAAGTCTTTGCTAAGAGGAGAAATCAGAATTCTTATTCTTTATTTTCTCCCCTTAGCAAAGAAGGTTATTAGGTTATAATAGAAGTACAAATATTTTAGGAGTTTTTGTATGATTAAATTTATATATAGTGCCAATTTCTTTTATTACAACTGTTCAAAGAGGATTAGAGAAAAAATGGACTCAATTAACCAATTAATTGATAAATATGGTTATACTTCTAGTCGTCTACCTGCCAATAGAAGTACAGCTAGAAAACCTAAAATTAGTAGAAATGCTATTACACTTGACTATCAAAGAGAGTTCTCCCGAGCTTTAAGTAATAGAATTACCCAAAAGAATCCTAATTTTATCACGCCAGCACTTGCAGAAGATATATTAAATTTCTGCAAACCTGAAGAAAGTTTCATTAGGCAACTAGATAAAGATGGTTTTGATTCTTATGAATATGAATTTGAATCAGTTTCCGAAATCTACTGGGGAACATATGAAGAACTTTATGAGAATGAAGAATTATTCTTCTATGCAATCATCAAGGATATGATAAATTCTACTGACGAGAAACACTTTATTGAAAATATATTGATTGACTATGTTCCTTTTGCCTACTTAACAGCACTAAATGAAATTGATTTAAATTTGCCACCAGAAGCTGTTTCAATCTTCGATTATTCTCCTGATTTGCCTAATTTAAAAGAGAGTCAAAAAATTATCTCTGAAGCCATTTCAAGACTATATCAACAGTTTAAAGTTAAACATACGCTTACAAAGATGTTTTTTGATTTTCTTTCTAGCAATCCAAAAGAAGTTGAATTTAAGAATATGCAAACTGAATTTAAAAATTTCATAAATATATATTTGAAACCTATCTTAGAAAATATGATAACTGATGAAAACTCTCTGGGTAAAAGAGTTTATGAGCTATTTAAAGCCGACGGTAGAACATACTTTATTAGTTCAATCACTCGAACCAATCTTTCAGAGAACGACAAACACCTTCTAGATGCTACTATCAATTATTGCAATACACTAAGAGAATTACAGTTAGAAAAAGAAAATGGTCTTCAAAATATTTCTGATGAGTTAGAACATTATACCGAGACCATTGCCGTATCAATTCTAACTTTAGACAAATACGGTACAGGTATCACTACTATTGAAGAATTACTTGAGATGTTTGAAAACCTTAGTAGAAGAGGCCTTACAGATTTGATTAGAACAGAATTTTCTGAAGATGAGTCAAGAAATGACGGTCAAATTTATAAATTTGAATAGCAAAAAAGGCTTCAACTATCATTTAGTTAAAGCCTTTTAAATAAAGTTATTTTAATTTAATATGAGAAAAAGCACGTTTTAATTCATGAATGTTGTTAAATCTCTGACTCCAGTCTGGATCAGTCCCCTTATTTATGAATTCTTCCAAACCTTGATAATCAAATTTAGTAAAATCTTTATATCTTCCTGTTAAAACAAAATATAATAGTTTACTTAAAGCAAATCCTTCAAAATAAAAATTGTAATTACTATATCCTATACGTTGAAGTCCTGAGTAATCATTAAAAGCACCCCTTATTTCTGTATCTAAGGAAGTTAATATGCTATCACTTAACTTGACATTACCTAAATCAGCAATTTTGATAACATTTGTATCTTCATATTTCTTGATTAAAACATTATTAGGAGAAATATCTCTATGTAGTATATTTTTTTCAGTAAGATATTCAAATCCTCTTATAATCTGATAACAGAGAGCCTGCCTCTCTTTAAAAGTCAATTTTTGATTATTATTGGTAATGTATTTGAAAATAGTAGTATCTGCATATTCCATAGTATACTCATTCTTTGATTTATCAATAGAATAAACCTCAAGTACATAAGGAGAACTTAACTTCTTCATTGTATCAAATTCTAAATAGAATCTATCTAAATCTTTCGGCATTATTGATTTATTAGCTCTCTTCAATGCAAATATTTTGTTGTAGCTTTCATCAAAGTACTTAAAAACAGTTGCATAAGAACCACTACCAATTGGTTGCAATTGAAATTTCTTAGAAAAATTATTAGATAATTGAACTATATCAGATACTTCAAAAATTGGAAGTTCATAATATACTTCTACTTCAACCATATCATTTGGTACAGAACTTCCTCCAGATATGGAGAGAAAATTATCACACTTTTTAAATACATCATCATAGTATTTAACAATATTAACATTTTCGCCAGAGTTCTTAAGGTTATTGATTAATCTCTTTGATAAAGAAATTGCTTTTATTAAATCCCTACTAGGGTCCGCCCAAAAATGTTTTCCTCCATTAATGCTATCATTTAATATTTTTAGAGATTCTACTAATTGAAAGTGTAAACTAGAACACAAGCGACACAATCTATCATCAAATTGTCTTCTATATAAATGTTCATAATCTATAGAAAATTCTTTGCCAAAATAATTCAAGTAATCTTTTTCAATACTAACAACACCGTTTAGTAGCTTTAAGTTATCACTTACAGAAATCAATTTAAAATTTTCTCCTAACATCATATTTCTATAAGATAAAATTAGTATGTACTATCTTCATTTAAATTCTAAATAACTAGAAAATCCCAATAAGTAAAAAGCCATTGCAATAGATAAATCTTCAGAATCATAGTCTCGTTGTGAAGCAATAGTTTTTATTTCATCAAATACGGTATCTTTTGGAATAGATGAGGAATCTAGTTCTGAAACAGCTTTATTAATGACTTCTGGTAGAACCATACACAGTTTATAGAAAGCATCTTTTTCTCCTGTTACCAAAGCATAAAATTGATCTATACTAACACGCCTAATATATTTATGTCCCATTTTTTGTCCATCAACTTTAGGTTCCCATTTTATATTTTGAGAATTTTTTGCAATTGCTTCAACTAAGAAACAGGCACAGTCGTCATCTTGTAATAATTGATTCTGCATTTTCATAAATGTTTTTCCAGAAGAGGCGGAATTCATTGTATTATGCTTATTTTTCATCTCTACATAAACACGACTAACCCTAGACCCATCAGGCATTAATATCCCTTCAGGATTTTCAAAGATAACGTCCCAACCACCTTCTTCTCCGTTATTTGGAACTCGACAATATTTAATATATCTGAACATATTTTGATGGAAATAACCAATATCATTATTATTTGATTTATCACGCTGTCTAAAAATTTCATTACTAATAATCTGTTCCCAAGAACTTCTGTAAACTGATTTATCAAAAATCAATTTTATTGGGTCAACAATATTTTTATTAAATCGTTTTAAATCAAACGATTGTAATTTTTCGCCATATTTATCAATTGTTAATCGAACATGATTATAAAAATCATCCTCATCAATAAATGATAGATTCCACATTTATAGCGCCTCCAAACTCTCTTTTATCTTTAAGCCTATCTCATAAGCCAAATTTACAGGAACTGCATTCCCTACTTGCTTATATTGATTACCAATACTTCCCTGAAACTCCCAAGAGTCTGGAAAACTTTGAATACGAGCATTTTCTCGAATTGTAAATGGACGCGCCTCCAATGGATGACACCGCTCTGTTTGCTTCTGAGTTGGAGAAGTCAAAACAGTTAGAGAGGGTTCGTCAAGGCTCATTCGGCGTAAAATTCCTGTACGTCCCCCTCCCATATTCCAAGTTGATTTCATATACTCTTTTGCAATATCTTCAGGGATATCTCTCCAATATCCTCCGGGAGGAACTAATTCAAATAATTTTTTCTTTTGTTCTGAGTATTGCATTCCCTGACTTGGTGGACAATCTAATAAAATATCTCTTAGTACTGGTTTATATGCCTGAGGCTCTGGATAATCAAAAGAAGTTCTATTTACTAAATCATTACGAATACCAACCATAATCATCCGTTCTCTCTTCTGAGCAACTCCAAAATCCCAAGCATTCAAAACTTTTGACTTCACTGTATAGCCTTCAGATTCAAAAACATTTAATATAGTTTTATAGGTTTTTCCTTTATCATGGCTTGTCAAGCCTTTTACATTTTCAAAGAGAAACATTTTAGGCTGTAACTTTTCTAAAAAAATGGCATAGTGATAAAACAAAGTTCCACGAGTATCTTCCAATCCCAATCTTTTTCCTGCATAAGAAAAGGATTGACATGGAGCTCCTCCACTTAGTAAATCTAGTTCCCCTTTTTTTATCGAAAAATATTCTTCCAAATCAAGTTTTGAAATATTAGCAATATCATCATGAATCACATTCCAATTTGGTCGATTATATTTCAATGTCTCAGAGGCAGAACTGTCAAACTCAATCAGCCCAATTGTATCAAAACCCGCTTTTTCAATACCTAGTGCCAAGCCACCAGCACCCGCAAATAATTCAATTGATTTCAAAGTCTACTCCTTAATTGATTTATAATGAAGTTTCTCCAGTAATAACTATTAGTTATTACCCAAAAATACTGCCTATTTCCTATTATATCATTATTTCCCTAACGTTATTAGTAAATCACGATAATAGAGATAAGAAGCTGTTAAATCTCAAATAAAATAAACCCCACCAAGAATAAAACTTAGTGGGGTTGTGGTGGGGAACTAAAAATTTTCCCACGATTTTATCACCATGAAATCGAGCTTAAACCTTGATTTACCAGGCTTGCGCAATCAAATTGCGATACTCTATTATTTAAGAGTAACTGAAGCTCCAGCTTCTTCAAGTTTAGCTTTAAGTTCTTCAGCTTCAGCTGCAGCAACACCTTCTTTAAGAACTGATGGTGCACCGTCAACGATAGCTTTAGCTTCTTTAAGACCTTCGCCTGTGATTTCACGAACAACTTTGATAACAGCAACTTTCTTGTCGCCTGCAGATGTCAATTCAACGTCGAATGAATCTTTAGCAGCACCAGCGTCAGCAGCACCAGCTGCAGCAGCAGCTACAGGAGCAGCAGCAGTTACGCCAAACTCTTCTTCGATAGCTTTTACAAGGTCGTTCAATTCAAGGATTGAAGCTTCTTTAATTTCAGCAATAATGTTTTCAATGTTCAATGCCATTGTGATTTCCTCCAAATGTGTTTTTTTAATATAATTTTTTAAACGTAGCTTAGGCTACGAGTTGTGAAGATGAGCTTACGCAGCACCGTCTTCTTTGCTTTCTGCAACCGCTTTGACAGCGTATGCAACGTTGCGCACTGGCGCTTGAAGTACAGAAAGGAGCATAGAAAGCATACCTTCTTTGTTTGGAAGTGATGCAAGAGCGTTGATTTCTTCGACTGAAGTGAACGCGCCGTCAACAACACCACCTTTGATTTCAAGAGCTTCTGCGTCTTTAGCAAATTCGCTAATAACTTTCGCTGGTGCGATAACATCTTCGTTTGAGAATGCTACTGCAGATGGACCAACGAAGAGTCCTTTAAGGTCTTCAAGACCTGCTTCTTCAGCTGCACGAGTCAAGATTGAGTTTTTGATAACTTTAAATTCAACGCCTGATTCACGAAGATTACGACGAAGAACTGTATCTTGGTCAACTGTAAGTCCACGAGAGTCAACAACAACGATAGATGCTGCAGCTTTCATTTTCTCAGCGACAATCGCAACCTGTTCAGCTTTCTTAGCAATAATAGCTTCACTCATTAGTAGTTTTACCTCCGTTTTTATTTTTGGGCTAGGCACAAAAAAATCGTACCTAAACCTAGACACGAAAGTACAATACGTTACAAAAAAAATAGTTACGTTTTGTGCCTCGGTTGGATGTTTATGAGTTTAACTCCCCAACTGTCTTAGGTCAGTTTTTTCAAACCTCATATATAATACCATGACCTAAATCAGACGTCAAGAAAAAAATGCAAATTTTTTTATTTTTTTCTCTATCTTTTTTGAAAAGCATAAAACCTCTCAAAATCTAAAGATTTCAAGAGGTCATGTCTAATCATATCTGAGTGCTTCGATAGGATCGAGTTTTGAAGCTTTATTAGCCGGTAGGAGACCAAAGATAATTCCCACAGCTGCTGAGAAAGCAATACTTCCCATGGCTACGCCAAGAGAGACTGTCGCTTTAAGCTCCATGGCATTCCCGATTGGTCCAACGACTAGGGCCGCAAAGCCCAGCCCAATCAAACCTCCCAGAATGGTCAAAACCATGGACTCAATCAGAAACTGTGTCAAGATTTTACGACGTGTGGCGCCTAAAGCCTTACGAAGACCAATCTCTCGTGTCCGCTCAGTTACCGAAACCAACA
>ENA-OPAC01001431-OPAC01001431.1-human-gut-metagenome-genome-assembly--contig:-NODE-1431-length-11025-cov-1.485232_pt1 | contig 11025 bp, 11 predicted proteins | sample MGYA00241052_ERZ501420 | MGnify/ENA primary metagenome ERZ501420 (study PRJEB25962, sample SAMEA2042513) | human gut metagenome | biome: human gut; feature: human-associated habitat; material: faeces... | reverse complement strand
TAACTTATAGGTGTCCAAATTGTGGAGCAGAAATTAAATTTGATCCTACCTTACAAAAGGAAAAATGTGACTTTTGCATGAGTGAATTTACTGTTGCAGATATAGAGCATTTAAATAATGGTAATAATGAACATATAACAAATGAAAACTTAGATAAAGAATATAATAATGAGTGGAATAATATTAAAGAAAATACTTCATATTATTCATGTCCTAGATGTGGGGCAGAAATAATTTGTGATAAAAATACAACTGCCACATTTTGTTGTTACTGTCATGGTCCAATAGTATTAAATGATAAGTTTAACGGAGATTTTAAACCATCAAAGGTTATACCATTTAAGATAAACAAAGAAACAGCAATTAATAATTTTTTAAAATGGAGTAGTAAAAAATGGTTTTTACCTAAAGAGTTTTCATCATATAAACAATTGGAAAAGATTACAGGAATATATATTCCATTTTGGCTAGTTAATTCAAATGTAACAGGGGAAATGAGTGCAAGATGTAAAAGAATAAATACATGGGTAAGTGGTGATTACAGATATACAAAAACAGATGTATATAATGTATATAGGGAAGTTAATTTAAATTTTAATAATGTTCCTCATAATGCTTCAAGCAAAATGGATGATGATGTTATGGAAAGTATTGAACCATATAATTCAAGTGAACTAAAAGACTTTTCTATAGCATATTTACCAGGCTTTTTTTCAGAAAAATATGATAAGGGTAAAGAAGAGGTCTTGCCTTTAATTGAAAATAAGATAAGAAAAGGTACAAATGAAATATTAAGAAACTCTATAGGCGGATATTCTACAGTTGAAGTTGTAGGAACACGTGAAAGTTTTAATAAAACCTCTTGTAATTATACATTAATGCCAGTATGGATGATTACATATAGCTCAGGAAATAATAATTATATTTTTGCATTAAATGGTCAAACTGGAAAGGTATTTGGTTCATTACCAGTATCAAAAGGTAAAATAGCTACATTATTTATATTAGTGTTTATATTAGTATTTTTAGGTGTATTAGTAGGAGGTATGTTTATATGAAGAGTATAGTAAAGAAAATAATACCTTTTATTAGTTCAATTATTATATCCTTAATATTTACAATTACTATAAATGCAGATTTAAATTTTGTTGTGGATGATGCTAACTTATTATCATCGCAAGAGGAAACAAAATTAAGAATTGATTTAGAAAATTTTAAAAATGAATATAATATGGATGCTGTTATAGTGACATCTAATAATTTAAATGGAAAAAGTCAACAAGATTATGCTGATGATTATTTTGATTATAATGGATATGGTGTTGGAAAAGAAAAAAGTGGATTGTTATTACTAATAGATATGGAGAACAGAAATATATGGATATCTACATCAGGTGAAGCAATAAAATATTTTACTAATAATAGAATAGACAATATAGTTGAAGATATAACTTCGTATTTAAAGAATGGAGATTATTTTGGTGGTTGTAATGTATTTATAAATGATATAAATAATTATGTAAAAGAAGGAATACCAACAAATAAATATATTAAAGATAAACCTACTAAAAATATTGTTTTTATTGGATTAGCAGCAGGAGCCATAGTAGCTTCTAGTGTATGCTTTTTAGTTGTTAATTCATATAAAAATTCAAAATCTGTATCAGCAGTTAATTATGCAGATAGAAATTCAATAGTTTTTACTCGTAAAAAAGATAGGTTTATTAATACTTATACAACAAGAACTAAAATAGAGAGAAATAATAATAATAATTCAGGTGGAACAATCTCAACTCATACATCAAGTAGTGGAAATACACATGGTGGGGGTGGAGGAAGCTTTTAAAATAAATTAAAAGTAAGATTATATAAAGAGAAGAAGGATTGGTTTAACTAATTTTTAAGTCTTTTATATAATCTTATTTTTTATTGTGAAATAATAATGAAAAAAACTTAGATAAATTGATAAATAAATATAAATAAACTATACTAAGGTTATAAAAATTACAGTATATTAAAGGAGTGATTATTTGTTTGGTTATGTAACTCCACTTAAGCCAGAACTTAAAATTAGGGAATATGAAATGTTTAAAAGTTATTATTGTGGTGTATGCATGCATATTAAAGAGTATTTTGGAAATATTCCAAGGCTAACTTTAAACTATGATATGGCATTTTTAGGAGTATTATTAGATGCGTTACATAATGAATCACCAAGTATTAATTTTAAAAGATGTATAGCACATCCATTAAATAAAAAACCAATGATACTTAACAATAAAGCATTAGAATATGCTGCAGCAATGAATGTTTCATTAGTATATTATAAGTTTATTGATGATGTTAATGATGATAAAGACATAAAAAGTAAAATGAAAATCTTAGTATTAGAACCCTATAAAAGAAAGTTTAACAGAAATGTTACTAATATTAATGATATAATAGAAGAAAATTTAAAGTTGCTATCAGAATTAGAGGAAAATAAGGATTTTACTTCTATAGATGAAATAGCAAATCCATTTAGTTTAATAGTTGCAAAAATTTTAGAATTATATCCAGAAACTTTTGAAGGGGATTGTCAAGATATTAGATATGAACTTTATGATTTAGGATATGCATTAGGAAAGTGGATTTATTTAATAGACGCATTGGATGATTTAAAAGAAGATATGGAAAAGAAAAAATTTAATCCTATTAACTTTTTATATAATAAGGAAAATAAATCATATGATGATTTTATAAAAGAAATTAAACCAAGAATTGAATTTACTATATTAAATTGTGGATATAATTGCAAGGAGTCATTAGAAAAGCTACCTTTAAAGAGAAATAAGGAAATACTTCAAAATATAATTAATCTTGGTATGATGGATAAATATGAAAAAGTAATAAATAGTTGTAACTGCAAGGATAAGAAGAAAAGAATAGATAGATAATATAAAAAATAATAAGATAAAAAGGAGTGTTAAAAATGAATCCATATGAGGTATTAGGGGTTAAGCCAGGAGCTTCTCAAGAGGAAATAAAATCAGCATATAGAAAGTTAGTAAAGCAATATCATCCAGATCAATATGGTGATAATCCACTTAAAAATTTGGCAGAGGAAAAGCTTGCTGAAATAAATAAAGCATATGATATGATAAAAAATAATAATGAAGGAAATTCTACATATAATTCATCATCTAATGGATATAATGAAAGTTATAATTCTTATGGTAATAATTCTGTAATTTATGCTGAAATTAGAGGATTAATACAAAATAGAAATATAAGTTTGGCAGAAAGAAAATTAAATGAAATAAGAGATAGAAATGCGGAGTGGTATTATTTATATGGAAGAATAATGTTAGCCAAGGGATGGTTTGAATCTGCTTACAATAATATTCAAAGGGCATGTAAAATGGATCCAAATAATTTTGAATATAGGCAAACACTAAATCAACTAAAAGAAAGAAGCAATTCATATAGTCAAACATATAGAACATCTAATGGAAATATGAATGCATGTGATTGTTGTATGCAATTATGGTGCTTAGATTCATTATGTGAATGCTTTGGTGGAGATTTAATAGGATGCTGTTAGGGAATTAATAGTTAGGAGTTAAGGATGAAAGCTTAAATCAGTGACAAGTGGAAAGTAGAGAGTGGCAAGTGGAAAGTTAACGAAAAAATATATTTTAAGGGGATATCGCATTAAGAATAAATACTACAATATATTGTGTATAAAATTTTTAGTGCGATAACCCCATTCATAAATTATCACTTGTCACTTCAAACTTGAAACTTGAAACTATAAAAGTATTTTCAAGAAATTCCCTAAGGAATTTCAACATTAACTATAAACTACCTAAAGGGGGGGATTTTTATGAATGCAAGGGATATGGCTCTTGGAGGAGTATTGGTTGCATTAACTAGTATAATTTTATATATGACTTCTGTTATACCTACAAGCACATTAACAATTTTAACTATTGCTTCAGCATTAATACCAATATGTATAATAAGAAGTAATATTAAAACAGCAATATTTGTTTATTTTGCATCAAGCCTAATTTCATTTTTCTTAGTTAAAATTAACATATCATTATTATATTTTATTTTCTTTGGAGTATTTGGAATAATTAAGTTTCTTATAGAAAGATTAAGAAATGGAAGGGTAGAAATGATATTAAAACTAATATTTTTTAATATTTCATTTTTTATTGGATTTATAGTAATGGAAAATATATTAGGATTAAATATAATTGCAGGATTAAAAGAAGTTATTTTTAATGTTTTTAATATTTCATCAAAAAATATAGCAACTATTTTACTATGGCTAATAGCACAGCCTGTATTTTTGATTTATGATTATGCAATGACACTTATAATTACATTTTACATGGAAAAAATTCATGGAAGATAATTGTTAAAAATATGAAAAAGGGAACTACCTAATGGGAGGGTATTGAAAAACATTAAGTTTTTCAGTGCCCTCGCCTAATGGCAGCTACTTTTTATATGTCTAAAAGATTCTTTTTATAAGAAGAATACATATTTCTTAATAAACTCATTTTATATTCTAATTCTAAATATAAATCTGAAGCTAATTCTAAGTTGTTTTCTGTAATTGCATCTTTAAGTCTTGTGAAAAGAGAATTTGTAGAATTGGTATCCTTCATTATATATAATCTTAATTCATGAATTTTCATCCAATTAGTTAAATCTAAATCTAGTGCTTTATTTGCATCATGAAGGCATTTACAAGATCTTATTTCAGAAGTGAATTTATTAACTATTCTATGAGAAATTTCCATTTTCCATCTAGTAATAGTTGCTATTCTAAAACTATTAATAAGCTGATCAGTCAATACTCCATTTCTTTTTAAGACTTCTACCTTTTCAGGATATCTATCTAAAGCAGTAATATTTTCATATATTGTTGCAGGTGCCTTGCTGAAATATTTATTTCTTTCTTCTTCAGTGAAATCTTCAAATACATCTTCTTCAGCTCTATATTTTCTATTCTTTTCTAGATAATCTGCAGCTTCACCATATTCTTTAGATAGTTCTGCTAAAAGTTCATCTTCTGTTTTTTTATTATTAACTGCATAAAGAATACCATCAAGCATTGCCATATAACATACTGCAATAGTTATATATGCATTTGAATGTGGATTTGGTGAACGAAGTTCAAATCTTGTAGCAAGGGGATTTGATAAGTCTCTAATTAAACCAACTAATATAGATCTATTTCTTGATGGATTACTAGGTGATAATCCAAGAGAAGTAACTATACAAACAGGTGCTTCAAATCCAGGCTTTAATCTTTTTAATGAGTTATTAGTTGAAGATATAAATGGATTCATAACTTCATAGTTTTTAAGTAATCCCATAAGAGAACCATATCCTAAGATACTTAAGAAATGTTCTTTATTTGTATGGAAGAGGTTTATTCTTTTACCGTTTTTAAGCTTTAAGCTAATTCCTAAATGAACGTGCATACCAGAACCAGCAACACCATCAAGTGGTTTAGCCATAAATGTAACATCTAAACCGTGCCTTCTATAAGTTTCTTGAACTAATATTTTTATAAATAGTTCATTATCAGCAGCTTGAATAGCATCAGAATATTTCCAGTCAACTTCTATTTGCTCCATTACATGATTAAAGTTACCAGAAGCATCTAATTTAGCTTTAACGCCACCTACTTCTTTATGACCCATTTCAGGTTCAAATCCATAGGCCTCCATTAATAGTAATGTTTCTTCTAGGGCTGTACGAACTTTTCCTTTAGTTCTTGTCCAATATTGTTCATGAAGAACTTGGGAAGTAGATAATTCTTCTATTTCAGCATCACTATTTGGTGTTTTAACCCAAAACTCTAATTCTGTAGCTGATGTAATGATTATTTCTTTTATATCATCTTTTTTTATATTATAGTTGTTTAATATTTCTGGATTTGTATCAAAGATATTCCATAAAGTTTCTTTAAAAGTATTAACTGCATTACGTAATATATTTCTTGAATCAACAGGTTTATTATCGTGATATAAGAAACAAGGTATTCTTAATGTACCAATAGGTTTATTTGTTATAGAATCTATAAAATCGTAGTTATAGTCAACAAACCATTTACTATCTAAATCAGTTATCATATCAACTTTAGCATTATTTAATGTTGCAATTCCAGGAAGTACAACTGATGATCCATCTGTTTGAACTGCAACTCCATGAAGGAAAGAGTCAATATCCTCTAAAAATAAGTTTACAGGAATTTTTTCATCTGTATCATTTCCAGAAAGATCAATACCAACAAATGAAACAAATTTAATTTCTGGATGATTAGATAATATTTCTATTATCTGGTCTTTTGTATGATTTTCCTTTGGTATAGTATAAAGTAAATTATCAATCATAAGCCTAATTTTACAATAATTAATATATTGTAAAATATATTCACATCCCTTCTTTTTTAGTCGAATAATATTTTGAATATTAAAAATAATATTCGTGAAGTCTTTATAGAAATTTTATTATAATTTAAATAAATATGTCAATAGGGTTTTATTTTTATATTGTAATAAAATTTTAAATTTATTATAATTAATTATCTTTTACAAATTATAACATAAAATTTGAGTATTTACTTATATTTATGTTTAAAATTATACAATTTGGTTAAAATAAGTATAATTAATTGTAAGATATATAATAATGAGGTGAAGATATGAATAAGGTTTTATGTCCTAATTGTGGTGAAGTTATTTTTGAAAATCCAGAATGTGAAGCTAATGGGATCATTACATGTGATAAGTGTAATAATAAAATAAAATGGGAATGTAATGGGAAAAATACAATAACTAAATTATATACATAAAAATTAGTTTTCTTTATATAGAGAAATTTATATAAAGAAAACTTTTTTTATATAAGGGCAGTTATCAAAGAATAAAAATTTTGAAGTTGTAAAGATAAAGGTATTAATATTTAAAGCTAGAAAATTTATACCATGAAGTAGAGTTGGATATAGACATAGCATCATAAAAGCATATTAATTGAAAAAATATAATAAAATAATATGTATAATAAAATATTATTTTATAAAAGGTAAAGTTTAATAATGGGGTGAAAAAGTGAGTAAATATTTCAATTTAAAAAGTCAAAAGATTCAAGGTAGCATAATTACTATTTTAGTAATAATAGAAATATTAATTGTTTGTAAAATATTCTTTTTAAATTATAGTGATTTATTTACAAGGAATGGAATATTTTTATCAAATACTGAAGAAATAAAAAATCCTGAAAAATTTTTTTACTGGCTCTTGACAAAAAATAAAATTGGTAAGATAGTAAATCTGATATTTCAGATCAGACAGCTATCCAGCAGCATCTGGGATATTGGATAAATATCAGATAAAAGGATGGAAACAGATTATGATACCAAAGGACCCGGTAATGCTTTTAAGTTACGTAAATACACAGCTGCGGGATTTTTACAGATCCCTGGATGCCTTCTGTGAGGACAGAGGACTTAACCGGAAAGAACTGGAGGATAAGCTTGACATGATCGATTATGCTTATGATCCGGCTGTGAATCAGTTTGTATAAGAAAATCAGGAACAGAAAGAAGTACCCGTTTCGAATAAAAAAACGAAGCGGGGATTTTTTTTGCGAAAAAAATAGGAAAAACAGCAGAAAATAAATTAGCTTGACAAATTAATTAATAGATTTCAGGTGGAAATTAAAGAAGCTGTAAATCTTAAAAAAGTGTAAAATTTACAAAAACCAGTTGCATTTTTTGTGCAGATGTATATTATATATAGTTAGCCGACTAATTAAAAAAGAAGATCACTGCTTCGTATATCATTAACAAAGAGCAGGTGTCTGATCGGATGAGAGAGGAGTGACAGCGTGTTTTGTAAGGAGGAAGATGAGAAAGAAAGGCAGAGCAGCTTTTTATCTCTGTTTATGAAGGTAGACCGTTATTTTATGACGAAATGCTTTGGTCAGATGCAGGAGCTTGGGATTTATCCGGGACAGATACCGGTTCTGGGGCTTGTGTCCGGAAGGGATGGCCTGAGTCAGCGGGAAATTGCAAAGATCCTGCATATCAAGCCGCCTACGGTAAATGTATCGATACAGAGACTGGAGAAAGCAGGCTTTCTTTATAAGAAACCGGATGAAAAGGACCAGCGTGTGACCAGGATCTACATGACAGAAAAGGGAAAGGAAATCAAGGCAAAAGCACTGGAACGGATCCATAAAAATGAGGCTGTGATGATGGAAGGCTTCAGTGAGGCGGAACAGTGCCTGCTTCGGAGATTTCTGGAGCAGATCCTTGTAAATATCGAAAAGATCCAGCCGGAGGAAGCCATAGAAAAGCTTCATCCGGATGAAATGACAGAAAGGAAGGAACAGAAACGTGATTAAACTGATGAAATATCTGAAACGATCTGCAGGTTACATCGTACTCATCATTGCGCTTCTTTTTCTTCAGGCATACTGTGATCTGTCTCTGCCGAATTACACATCAAATATCATTAATGTGGGAATTCAGCAGAACGGTATTGAAGACAGTGTTCCTGAGAAGATCAGAAAGACGTCTATGGACAGTCTGAAGCTGTTTATGGAAGAGGATGATGCGAAAACTGTGGATGGATTTTATGAGGAAGAGGGAGATGATCTGGTATTAAAGGATAAAATCTCCAAAGAAGACAGAGAAGAACTCAACGATATCTTCGGCAAACCGATGGTGATCGTTTCTACTCTGACGTCCGACAGTGAGGAATCAAAGGCAGCTCTTGCAAAAATGGGAATCCCGGAAGGGACGGATCCACTGGCGGCTCTTTCTCAGATGCCGGCAGAGGCTTTGGCTGCTATGAAGGACCAGGTCGGAGAAAAGATCGACAAGATGCAGGAATCCATCATCACACAGGCAGGTGTTTCCTATGTTCGTGTAGAATATGAAGCTATGGGTGAAGATGTGGATGCCATACAGATGGATTACATGAAAGCAACAGGTATCCGCATGGTGCTGATGGCACTGGTCACCATGATGGCTGCAGTATGTGTGGTATTTCTTTCATCCAGAGTTGCTGCATCTATGGGACATGATCTCCGTGGGCTGGTTTATAACAAAGTCATAGGTTTTTCCAGCAGAGAGTACCATAAGTTTTCAACAGCATCCCTGATTACACGATGCACGAACGATATCCAGCAGATCCAGCAGGTAATGGCTATGATGTTCCGTATCGTGCTTTACGCGCCGATCCTTGGAATCGGTGGTGTGATCCGCGTGCTTCAGAGAGATTCCTCCATGACATGGATCCTTGGGGTGGCCATTGTACTGATCATGGCATTTATGGCAATGCTGTTCAGGATCGCAATGCCGAAATTTACAGCCCTGCAGACCATGGTAGATAAGCTGAACCTGGTAACAAGAGAAATCCTTACCGGTATTCCGGTTATCCGTGCATTCAGCCGGGAGAAACACGAGGAGGAGCGTTTTGAGGATGCAAATATCACTCTGACGAAGACAAACCTCTTTGTAAACCGTTGTATGACATTTATGATGCCGGTGATGATGCTGATCATGAACGCAGTTTCCGTACTGACCATCTACAGCGGTTCTTATGCAGTAGACAGCGGAAGCATGCAGGTTGGTGATGTTATGGCGTTTATCCAGTATGCAATGCAGATCATCATGTCATTTTTGATGATCACAGCAATGTCTATCATGCTGCCGAGAGCAAATGTATCTGCACGCCGTATCAACGAGGTGCTTGAGACAGAAGTCAGTGTCCAGGATCCGGAGGATCCGGTACAGCCTTCCCAGGATGTGAAGGGGACTGTAGAATTTGATCATGTAAGCTTCGCATATCCGGAGGCAGGAGAGAATGTTATCACAGACATTTCCTTCAAGGCAGAAAAAGGTGAGACAGTAGCGATCATCGGAAGTACAGGAAGCGGTAAGAGTACACTGATCAATCTGATCCCGCGTTTCTATGATGCAACAGAAGGATCTGTGAAAGTGGATGGCGTGGATGTCCGGAAAATGACACAGAAGGATGTCCGTGACAGGATCGGTTATGTTCCGCAGAAGGGTGTACTTTTCTCAGGAACCATTGATTCCAATATCCGTTACGGAAAGACAGAGATTTCGGAAGATGCAGTGAAAAAAGCAGCAGAGGTTGCACAGGCTACGGAGTTTATCGACACCAAGCCGGAGCGATATAAGACTCCGATCGCACAGGGAGGAAGCAATGTTTCCGGTGGACAGAAGCAGAGGCTTTCCATTGCCAGAGCTATCGCAAAAGATCCGGAGATCTTTATCTTTGATGACAGCTTTTCCGCACTGGATTTCAAAACAGACAGCACACTTCGAAAAGCGCTGAAAGAACATACAAAAGAAGCAACAACCATTATCGTGGCACAGCGTATCAGTACGATCTTAAATGCAGATAAGATCCTTGTACTGGACGATGGACATATGGCAGGGATCGGAAGCCATAAGGAGCTGATGAAGTCCTGCGAGGTATATCGCCAGATTGCCATGAGTCAGTTATCAGAGGAGGAATTGGCATGAGTCAGCAGAGAAGAAGAGGTCCGATGGGCGGACACGGAATGCAGCCAACAGAGAAGGCCAAGGACTTCAAAGACTCCATGAAAAAGCTCTTTGGCTATATGGGCAGATATAAATTTCGTTTTATCCTGATGTTTATCTTTGCAGTGGCAGGTACAGCGTTTAATATTGCAGGCCCGAAGATACTTGGAAAAGCTACCACAGAGCTGTTCAATGGTCTGGTTGCTAAGGTAAACGGTACAGGCGGTATTGATTTCGGTAAGATCGGAATGATCCTTCTGTGGACTTTGGGACTGTATGTGGCAAGTGCATGCTTTTCCCTGATCCAGGGATTTGTCATGACGGGGATCTCCAATGATGTTACATACAATCTCCGAAAGGATATTTCAAAGAAGATCAACCGTCTGCCAATGAATTATTTTGAGAGCAGAACAAACGGTGAGATCCTCTCAAGAGTAACA
>ENA-OPAC01001429-OPAC01001429.1-human-gut-metagenome-genome-assembly--contig:-NODE-1429-length-11046-cov-1.600491_pt1 | contig 11046 bp, 12 predicted proteins | sample MGYA00241052_ERZ501420 | MGnify/ENA primary metagenome ERZ501420 (study PRJEB25962, sample SAMEA2042513) | human gut metagenome | biome: human gut; feature: human-associated habitat; material: faeces... | reverse complement strand
ATAGAAGTTCCCCCAAACAAATACTCTGTATCTGAAAAATTCTCATAGTCGGCTGTATAGCATCCGGTATAATCATCAATCCCTTTTTCTTTCGTCAGTATTCGCCATTGTTCCTGTATTTCAAGATAGTTCCTGCCTAAACGGTCAATACTTAGGATATAAAGTAAATCGCCTTGTTTTAGCTTTCTGACGAGCTTTTTATATTGTGGACGTTCAAAGCTCTTTCCAGACTGCTTGTCTATGTAGATATTCTTAGAAAGCACGTTCCGCTTTGAGAGTTCAACAATCTGTCGTTCTTCGTTCTGGTCTATGCTGGAAACCCGAACATATCCATAAATCTCTGCCATTTATTATCAATCCTCCTTTGCTATGGATATAGAAAAGTATCATAAACAAAAAAAGCACCTTACTGTAAAAGTAAAATGCTTTCGTTAAAATATATTCATTTGTTATCATTATTCGATTTCTGCCATTGAGAAGATACGCCTTATCACACAGCTTGTAAAGAGTGCTGACGCATTGCGTTGCAACAGGCTCTTGACAAGCTATGAGCTAAGACGTTGATAACGAACAGGCAGAAATGAGATAGTGTGCCGTTTCACGACATAGAAAAAGACGCTCTTTTTTCAAGCGTCGATTTCTTATAACTCTGTATTTCTTTGTATAAGTCGTTACATAAGGCTCTTTCATTTGTTGTAATTTCGTTGTAATTTTCCCTATTTTCTTTTTGCTATTTTGTCGTTAGATACTGTATTTATGCGGTTTTTCTTAGTTTAATATCTGTTTTTGGTTATAAAAAAGCTTGTGAAATGTTCACGTTTGTTCTTGAAAACAAGTTTTTTTTAGATGTATACTTTAGCTAACTAATCATATGGTTATATGATGAAGTGGGAATAGGGTTATGAAAAGTTTAGAAGAAAGACAGAAAATTTTGATTGTGGATGACTCCAAATTCAATCAGGAATTATTGATGGAAATATTGGGTGAGAACTATCAATATATATTGGCCAATGATGGTTTAGAAGCCATTTCCATTCTACAAAAGGATTGGACAATTGATTTAATGTTTTTGGATATCAATATGCCAAAAATGAATGGGTTTGAAGTTTTGGAATATATGAATAAGTATCAGTGGATTGAAGAATTTCCGATAATTGTGATTTCTGCAGAAGAAGAGACTTCAATTATTGAAAAGGCATATAATTTAGGAGCTGTTGAATATATTCAACGTCCTTTTGATGCGTTTATTATTAAGCGAAGAGTTATGAATACACTTGTTTTATATGCCAATCAAAAACGATTGACCAATGTAGTAGTGAATCAGGTGTATGAAAAAGAAGAAAACAATAAAGTGATGATCAATATCTTGAGTAGTGTTGTAGGAACATACAATAAGGAGAGTCGTGAACATATTCTTCATATTCGTATTGCCACGCAGATGCTTTTAAGAAGGTTAGTTGAGAAAACGGATGCGTATCCTTTAACGGAGTCTGATATTACATTGATTGCGACGGCATCGTCTTTACACGATATTGGTAAGGTGTCAATCTCAAAAGAGATTTTAAATAAACCGACAAAGCTTACGGATGAAGAATATGAAATTATGAAGACACATACTTTACTTGGCGCAAAAATGATTCGTAGTATGGAATATCCGAATGATAATCCATTGATTCAAATGGCTTATGAAATTTGTAGATGGCACCACGAACGCTTTGATGGAAAGGGCTATCCTGATGGTTTAGTGGGGAATGATATTCCTATTTCTGCCCAAGTTGTATCGGTTGCGGATGTTTTTGATGCCTTGACAAGTACGCGTGTATATAAAAACGCATATGATTATAGAACGGCGATTCAAATGATTTTGGATGGAGAGTGTGGATGTTTCAATCCATTGTTACTAGAGTGCTTAAAAGAGATGGGTACAGATATTTATGTGGCTTTTAAAACGCAAAAGGATGATTATAAAGATTATCATGAGGCAAAAAAATTGTCTGGTGAAATATTAAAATCGGAAACATTGCCATATAATGATCATTCGCAACGTATCATTGATTTCTTACAGGAAAAGATGGATTTTTTTGAATTGAGTCAATCTAAAGTCTTATTTGATTACAATCCATTAATTGGTGAGTTAACCATTATAGATCGAGAGAAAAATAAAAAGTATAAAAAGAGTACGTTGGAATTTGAGTCGTTTGATGTGAATGAAAAAGTGATTGAAAAAGTTAAAAAACATCTAAATGAAACGTCTGTGGAAAATAAAGATTTTACTTTACAATTTAAAGAGTTAAATATAAAATTCCATACGTTATGGTCTGGTTTGGATACAGATCAATATATTGGTGTGATTGGTCAAATAGATAGGAGGATATGATTTGAAAGGGAAACGAATAATTACAAGTTTATTGAGTCTATCTTTACTTGTTTGTTTACTAAGCGGATGTAAGACCAGTGATTTAGAATCGGACGAATCCAATTTACCTGTTATTACTTTAGGTAGTGATAATTATCCTCCATACAACTATTTGAATGAGGATGGAAATCCTACCGGTATTGATGTGGATTTGGCAACCGAAGCGTTTAAGCGATTGGGATACAGAGTTGAAGTGGTTTATATTGATTGGGAAAAGAATAAGGAACTTTTAGAAAGCGGAAAAATCGACTGTATCATGGCATGTTTTTCCATGGAAGGAAGATTGAATGACTATAAGTGGGCTGGTCCATATATCGCAAGTCGTCAGGTGATTGCGGTCAATAAGGATAGTGATATTTATACTTTGGATGATTTAAAAGGTAAAAATGTAGCTGTACAATCGACCACAATGCCAGAAGATATTTTATTAAATGGCAATTATGATGTAGGTAACTTGATTAGTTTAAACCATAGAGAATTGATCTTTACATTCCTGCAAAAAGGGTATGTGGATGCGATTGGCGCTCATGAAGAATCAATCATTCAATATATGAAGGACTATAATGCGGATTTTCGTATTCTAGAAGAGCCATTGATGAAAGTAGGCGTTGGTGTAGCTTTCTCAAAAAATGATAAGCGTGATCTTTGTGAGAAGTTAGACAAGACTTTAAAAGAGATGCGTAAGGATGGTACTTCGAAAAAAATCATAGGTAAATATCTATCGGATCCAGAAAAGTATTTGGAGGTGGATGATTTTGCGTATTAAAAATTGTTACTACCATATACTGATAGCACTACTAGGCGTTTGCATGATTTTCTCTTCTGCATTTTATTTTATTCAAACACAAAAAGATGAAACAGAGGCCAAGTTGGTAAAAATCGTAAATTATGTAAAGGTACAATGTTCCACTTATACCCATTATAATGAGGCGAGTGAATCGAAGAGTTTGTTACGAACGATTGAGAGTTGTCGTCAGCTTCAAACGAATATTCAAAGTGAAGTGGATGCAGGAAACCCCATAGATCAAGCTTTTCTAAAAGAAAATCTGAGTACGTTATGGATGGATGGAAGTCTTGTATTGGATGAAAATGGGAATATAGAAAGTTCCTATAGTACAAATGATTCCATTTTAAAACAAGTTCATCAATATATCAGTAAAGATATTGTTTTGAATTATATGAATTGTCCAGAAAGAACATATGCACAACGTGTTGAATTGAATGATGGGTCTCATTTAGATATTGCGACATGTGCAAGAAGTGATGCACCTGGCATTGTGGCTACTTATTTTTATACTTCCGCTTATTTTGCGCAGAATTATAATTTAACACTTCAAAATTTGTTGAAGGGATATAGTACAAAATCGGATGGAACTATTCTTGTTTGCGATAAGGGAAACATCATTGCGAGTAATGATAGATCACTACTTCATGCTTCGACAAAAAACAATGTAGTCGTTCAATTCTTAAAAAAGAATAAGGATAGTCAACATATTTATCGTTTTAATAGTAAAGGCGCAGGCTATTATGGCATTATGTTGAAACAAAGTAATTATTATATCTTTGCCTATATTCCAGATCATGTGGTATTTGAAGGTGTTTTCACAAAATTAGTTGCGATTTTACTTATATATATTGTTTGTGCTTGTACTAAGATATATTGGTCATCGCAATAATCGTATAAGACAGGTTAAAGAACAAGAAAAAGAGAAGGTGCACCAAGAAGAATTATTAAAGGCAGCTAAAAAGGCAGAGGCGGCGAATATTGCCAAAACCGAATTTCTTCAAAGAATGTCTCACGATATTCGTACTCCCATCAATGGAATCATTGGTATGGTTGAAGTTGGGAATCATTATAGTGATGATATTGAAAAGCAGGCCCATTGTCGTGCAAAGATCAAAGATGCTTCAAATACATTACTTGAATTAGTGAATGAAGTATTAGACATGAGTAAGCTTGAGTCGGGTGAAATCGTCCTTGAAGAAGTTGGATTTAATATAGATAAGTTGAGTGATGAAACGATTGGAATAGTAGAAGAACTCGCAAAAGAGCGTAATATTCAAATTGTCGAAGAAGAAAAAAGTATTACCCATCCATATTTGATGGGAAGTCCAATCCATGTAAAGCGTGTATTAATGAATGTTCTTTCCAATGCCATTAAATACAATCGGGATAATGGATTTATCTATGTAAGTTATAAAGAGTTGGATTCAAATCATTCAAATTCGACAGTGATTGAATTCACTTGTCGAGATACAGGTGTTGGTATGTCTAAAGAATTCCAGAACAAAATCTTTGAGCCTTTTGCCCAAGAACATATGGGAAGTCGTTCTAAATATGTGGGGACAGGTTTGGGTATGCCCATCGCAAAAAGCCTTGTTGAAAAGATGGGTGGATCCATTGCGTTTACAAGTCAAGAAGGTGTGGGTTCTCAATTTGTGATACACATTCCATTTAAAATCGATGAAGAACATAAAAATGAAAGAGTTAAAGAATCAGCTTCCGCATCGATTGAAGGACTTAGCGTTTTACTTGTAGAAGATAATGAATTGAATATGGAAATTGCCAGGTTCATTATCGAAAACGAAGGGGCTAGAGTTACTTGTGCTACAAATGGTAAAGAAGCGGTGGATATCTATAAGAACGCACCCGAATCTTTTGACATTATCTTAATGGATATAATGATGCCGGAAATGGATGGTTTACAAGCCACTCAAGTGATTCGCTCATTTGATCATGATATTCCAATTGTGGCGATGACAGCTAATGCGTTTATGGAAGATAAAATAAAGGCTAAAAAAGCAGGTATGAATGCGCATGTATCAAAGCCTTTAGACAGGGATATATTGATTCAAGTGATTGCAAAGTTGCGTGGTTATAAAAACGTATAGTGCTTTTAAATTAAAGTGATAATTAAAAGAAAAAATGACTATATAAGTTAGAAAAACGATGGCATGTTAAAATTTTGTATGTATAATGAATTTGACATTATCGATTGGCAAATTCAGTGAAAGCTTGAGATGTAAACATGCTGACCAATATAGTATTTTAAAGCTATTGATAATAGGTTTTTTTCGATTATAGAGTACAAAAGAGTTTCTGTGGCATGAACAAGAAACTCTTTTTGTGTTAAAGAAAAAGAAGAAAAGATTATGAAGAAAACAATGTGGAGGATTATTTAAAGAATTTGTAAAGGCAATCGCAAGAAATTTATTGGAATTAATAATGTTTTCACATTGAAGTTTTATAATAGGAATTGGCTACTGGATGTAGTAATGGTGAACCCTCTGAATTAAAAAAAGAAATCTGCTTGAGTTCTCGGCAGATCCTTCGATTTTTTTGCAGGAGGACGTGTTGTATGTATATTTATCTATACATTGATGTTGCCATGGTTTTATTGGCTTTAGTTGAATTACTAAAAATCACATTGATTATTATAGAAAAATGTAAAAGACACTAGTTCACATCGCCACAATGGATTACTAGCGTCTTTTGACCTTAATTCAGAGTGACCACTGTATCCAGTAGTCTTTCTGTATTTGTATTATAGCTATAAATAGGGGATTATGCAAACCGATTGACAACAAGTCAAAAATTCAATAGAATAATCATCGGTTAGTCATCTCTAACAAGAGATGACTTCTTTTATTAAATATGAGTTAGATATATCTAACTAGGAGGTATAATGAGAAAGATTCTATATATCATGATCGGATGTATATCATTAGGGTTAGGAATTATTGGTGTCATATTACCGATTCTTCCGACGATTCCTTTTGTGTTGCTTGCAGCTTTTTGTTTTGCAAGATCTAGTGAGAGATTGGATGGTTGGTTTAAGAATACGAAGTTATATAGGGAAAACAATATTAAGAGTGGTATGACGAAACGAGCAAAGCTTCGTATTATGTGTTCAGTAACTTTATTGATGGGCATTGGATTTATCATGATGGGATTAAAGGGGATTGTGGTTGGCAATATTGTTTTATTGATTGTTTGGATTTTTCATATGGTTTATTTTACGTTTGGAGTAAAGACAGTATGAGAAGGGTTTTGAATTATTTATTAGCTATTAGCTTTGTTTTGACTATTATGGTTCCAATTACTGGAATCATAGTTCATAAATTAGCTTCTACATTATTCTTAGTATTGGCTTTGATTCATGTTTTTCTATATAGAAAGAGATTGGATTTGAAGTATATTCTTATTATTGTATTAACCATAGTATCTTTTGTATTAGGAATATTAGGATTGATTATGGTTGAACATCCAATAATATTAATTCTTCATAGAACAGTGCCGATTGTATTAATAATCTTATTAGCTATTCATATATATAAGTTTCAAAGAAGACTTGCCGTTGCATAATGTGACGGCTTTTATTATATTCAAAGTAATGGCAAATATGATGACGGATGAGTTTGAAAAAGAGATTGGTATGAAGGGATAAGAACTCTGTCGTAAAAGATTGAATGATTCAGGATGTATTATAATTCTAAGATGTTTTCAATTTGAATTGACAAATTTTTGGGGTAGGAGTATGTTCTTACCAAAGAGAAAGCAAGCAAATAAAAACAAATTTATTATGTCAAGTTTGGAGATGATATTTTGTATTCAGAACAAGTATATTTAAATTGGATATTTCGTATCGTGTTGGCTACTTTATGTGGTTGTGCCATTGGATATGAAAGGACGAGCCGAAATAAATCGGCCGGCATTCGAACATATGCGATTATTGCACTAGGATCTTCAATGTTTATGATTATTTCTAAATATGCGTTTTTTGATGTGTCGACGGCGGATGGAGCTAGAGTGGCAGCACAAATTGTTAGTGGAATTGGATTTCTTGGTGCTGGCGTAATCTTTGTGAAAGATGATTTGATTCAAGGGCTTACCACAGCAGCTGGAATGTGGACTACTTCTGGCATAGCTGCATGTATTGGTGCTGGATTGATTTTTATTGGTGTTTTTGCGACATTATTTCTAGTCGTTCTTCAAAAGATATTTCATTATCCTTTCTTCAATCAAATTGATCATCCTAATGTATTGATTCAGACTAATATTGTTTCTGACAAAGATGAAATATATAAAATGTTTGAGAAGTATGGTATAGAGGTCAATGAAATAAAAATTGATAGGAATCTAGATTTAATGACTTTTGATACAAATAATAGGTGGGTTGACCATAAAAATGAATTGTATCAGGATTTGATGTCAATTGATACAGTAACAAAAATATCTATTCTTTAATTAATAAAGGGACAATATTGTTCCCTTTTTCATTTATGTATCATTTTCGTGCAATAAACAAACTATAGGATGGAGATGTATTATTATGATGACAGATGAGGATTTTGATTTATTAGAGAAGGTTTATAATAAACTTAGAAGTGCTAAGGTTACGGGTAGTAGTGTAAGACTAAACAGTGCAGAGATAAAGATTATATTAAAGAATCAAGAGGATATTATGGATATGTTGCGTGATATGTTTGATGATGAGGATAAGCCTGGTTTGTTGAATTAGAGGTATGGATCATGTTGAGTGATAAGGATTATGAATTGTTGGACGAAGTATTTCAAAAATTAAAACAGGCTGATAATACTTGTAGTGATGTAGTACTAGATCCTGAAGAAGTAAGGGTCTTAGTGGATGAATTTGATGATTTCAATCATGAGTTGATTGAAATTAATAAGATTATTGATGAGTTTGAAAAAGAGGTTAATTGTAATGAAGATTAAAGATGTAATTGAATGTTTAAAGAATGAGGGTACTTGGGTTCGTTGGAATCGTTGTACTCGAGATCGTGTTTTATTTGGTGATGATGATCAAGAAGTGAAGAAGATTGGTGTTTGTTGGGTGGCTACTAATAAAGTGATTGAACAAGCATTAAAAAAGGGTATTAACTTCATTATTTCTCATGAGAATATTTTCTATACGACAGGAACGCATTTGGAAACTAAATTAGTTGAGTCTATTGAACATAAGAAAGGCTTATTAAGTAAGGGTAATATTTGTGTATATCGTTGTCATGATGTTTGGGATTCTATTCCAAATTATGGTGTGAGTGATGTATGGGCTAAAAAGCTTGGTTTTGATTTTAGGGATAGAGTGATTAATTCATATTATCAATCTGCAAATATTCCTAAACAAACCGTTTCAGAATTAGCAACGCATGTGGCTAATGTATTAAAAGAAGATGGTGAAGAGGGAGTTTATGTTTTTGGGAATGTAAATAAAGAAGTATCTCATTTAGCCATTGGTACTGGTGCTGGAACGGATATCTTTGAAATGTTAGAGTTCAATCCAGATGTAGTGATTGTTGCGGATGATGGAATCACAAACTACAAAGATGCTCAATATGCGATTGATAATGATTTGCCTATGATTGTAGTAAATCATGCTGGTTGTGAAATTGGTGGTTTAAAAAACATGGTGAATTATTTTAATGATAAACTTCCTGATCTTGATGTGGAGTATTTGGAAGAGGGGTATAGAATTTCATACTTTAAATAAAGACAAAACTAGGCGATTTGCCTAGTTTTTTAAAGAAAGGAAGATGATTTTGAATAATAAAACAAAGCGCATTATTGTGTACATTGTTGGATTGTTTATTTTAGCTTTAGGATTAACACTAAACACAAAGGCGAGTCTTGGGGTATCTCCCATAATTTCAGTGCCATATAGTATATCGCAGATAACAGGATTGAATTTTGGCGATTTAACATTTATTGAATATGCATTGTTCGTATTTGTGGAAATTATGATTCATTTAAGTGAGAAGAACAAAAAGAAAATAGTAGCTGATCTACTTCAGTTGCCATTAAGTTTAGTGTTTACAAGGCTTCTAAATATTTTTTCAGCTTGTATTCCTACATCAAGTATTTTTTTAGTTCAACTGTTAATTTTAGTTTTAGCCATTATATGTACAGGAATTGGTGCTGCCATGTCATTAAGTATGCAGCTTGTCCCAAATCCAGGAGATGGAATTGTGCAAGCGTTGGCGGGAAAGTTTAATAAAAGTGTGGGTCTTACAAAAAACATGTTTGATTGTTTAAGTGTTTGTATCACTTTATGTATCAGTTTAATATTTGCACATACAATTCTAGGAATAGGTATTGGCACAGTAATTGCGGTACTAGGAGTAGGTAGAGTAATAGCCTTATTTCATCATATGTTTGAATCTCAAATTATTGAATTGGTTCAAGGATAAATAGTAAAGGAGCTATAACGAAATAAGATTATTTCGCTATAACTCCTGTTTTTTCTAGTCTTTAGATAAAGTGTATTCAAATCTAATTTTGTTTGTATCCATAAAGCTCTTTGTGTATTCCACAATTTGATCGTCTTGAGTGCGACCAATAAATTCAATGCAATAAATTAAACGATCTTTTTTGATGTCTAATAGTTTTGCGATAGTAGCTGGAGCATGAATGATGGATAGGCTTCGTTCAAATTTAGCTGGTTTTAAATTGCTTTTTTCCATATAGTCATATTAAAATGCAGTCTCTTCAAATTTAAGCATAAAAAAGAGTTGGCTTTAATAAAATGTGAAATGGCACCAACTCTCGGAGATGTTGATTAGTGAGTTAATCAACGTATTAAGTCTAACATGAAGTTATCTATTTGTATATAAGTTTCTCTATAAAATAAGCTGTGAGACGTATTTTTGATAATTTTTTTGCGCGTCTAGATAGTTTTAATTTAAAGTAATGAAGTATCATACTGAAATCATAGATCAAATGTGTTCAGATAGTAATTTTCGGATATATAGAGTATAATACAAGTTAGAAAAAACTACGATTGAACCAGGTATTTTTCTCTGAAAGTATCTGGTTTTAGTTGACTATTGGGAGGGTTAAGATGCTTAAGTATATATGCAAAAATTGTGATTTAGAATGTGAAACAAGTATCTGCCCTAAATGTGGAAATAGAACAGAATTAGTGAATTCCACGATTTTTTGGTCTAATCAATTGAATACGCCAGTGTTTGATAATTATTGTTTTGAAACAGCTGAATATTGCGAACCAATCGCAAGTGATATAAGACCAGTATTTGCAGAGGAGCGTTTGTTGCTTGAAATACTTGCAGGAAAGCCAATGGCATATGCAGGAAAATCAGTATGGAATTCAGGTGGAAATCGTTTTATTATAGACGGTAAAAAGATGATTTTACCTTTTAATCAATATATAAAAAGTTCGAACAGAGATGACATTATCAAACAATTAAATGAATATTCTGAAGAAAATCAAAAATATGTTGATGGTTTTATGGAACAAGACTATATAAAAAACTTTATAAGAGTTAATGGAACTAGACTTAGTTTAATTACGGATGAGGCATGTAATTACATTCGAGAAAAAGCCAAAGGATGGGAAGAAAATGAAATGTTTGTAAGTTTCAGTGGAGGAAAGGATTCTACTGTAACTAGTCATTTGGCCATGCGAGCTTTGAATAATAAAAACTTAGTTCATATTTATGGGGATACAACATTAGAATATCCTGCATCTAAAGAATATTTAAAACGTCTAAAGCTCTCTGATGATGGACCTAGCATTATGATGATTGCGAAAAACAAAGATCAAGATTTTAATAATCTTTGTGAAGTTATAGGTCCTCCTAGTAGAGTAATG
>ENA-OPAC01001421-OPAC01001421.1-human-gut-metagenome-genome-assembly--contig:-NODE-1421-length-11105-cov-3.068145_pt1 | contig 11105 bp, 9 predicted proteins | sample MGYA00241052_ERZ501420 | MGnify/ENA primary metagenome ERZ501420 (study PRJEB25962, sample SAMEA2042513) | human gut metagenome | biome: human gut; feature: human-associated habitat; material: faeces... | reverse complement strand
GCCTCCCGCAAAGTGCAGGAAGCGCTGCCTGATCCACAAAATATGTTCAGAAATATGCAGCAATCCAGAAGTCTTTTTTTAATTCTGAACAGCTATAAATCATGTTATCAGAGAGGTGTTGTATGCTTGCTTTAAAAATTACTGATGTAAAAGATTTTATGAATAAACTCCTGATCGGTGAGGTATTTGACCGTTTTTCTCTTGTCGAGGCATCTGTGACAACCTTCAACACTTTTACCATAAACGGAAAACTTCATTACGATTTCTTTGATACTGACACAAAGGCTGCTTTTGAGGAGAATTCCACAGAATATTCCCTCTGGCATGATGTAAAACCTTATTGTTTTTCTATCATACGCGGCAGACGCACACCTTTGAATTTCAGGATTGTATTTGAACTTTCTCATGATCAGACACAGTCGTTGTTAAAAAATGAACAGCATATTGCAGATATTCCTGTGCAAAGCTTTTATCTGAATATCCGGTACAAGAACCAGTCCCTTTTATGTACAACAGGTGTTTCTTATACTTCATTCAGTCCGGATAAACGTCTGGAACATCTCTGGGATGATTCCATGACTGTTTTTCTCTCCAGTCATCACATTCCCTGTGAGAAATTATGAGTAGATTCTGTTATCAGTCTTTATCCGAATAACGCAGATAATAGACCAGAATATCTATAAACTCACTGTTCGTCGGTTTATCTGCCATTGTACACCCTGCCATTTCTTCCAGTGTATCCTTATGATTCATCCAACATAAGTTTACCAGTGTTCTTATGTTGTGTTCTACATTAGACGGCGTTGATTTATATTTTCTTGCAATGACCGGATAAATATCTTTGGTGACTTTTACCGGTCGCTCATAAATTTTCTGTGCCATTTCTACTGCATCCACAACATAATAATATCCTTTATACTTTGATGTTGCACCCAATTTTCTAATAACTCCATAAACTGCACTCATACATCGTTCCTCCTGTAACTTCCATAATCTGTGTTTTTACAGATTTGGATATCTCATTTATTTACACACATTTCTCTATAAGTAAATGAAAGTCACGATATTGGCTGCCCGGAAGCACCATTGCAGTCACTATTCTCTGTAACCCGTTATATTTTCTGCGGATTCGGCATATTCATTAAAATATCGGCAACTTAATAATAGGAATTCATAAGACATTTGTCAATACCAATGTAATTGTTTTCCACAAAAATAAGGAGCAAAAATTATTCTCTGCTCCTTATTTGATATTCTGTTATTCTGACAGGCGTATCTGTCCTCTCATTGATCTGCCGGCAAATTGCCTGCTTTCTATCTTATTTTGCAACCATCAGCAAAATTTCATTGCTTCTCTGAACAAATCTGGTCATTTCGTCCGGTGAAAGCTGTTTATGGCTCATCATCGCAAGGTCATACAACTGTTCACAGATAAGCGGAGCCTTGTCAGATTCCTGATTCTCTGCCAGATATTTAACCAATGGATGATTCGCATTCAGAACCAGTGTTTCCTGTCCGCCAAACATATTCGGATCCATTCCATACATATTATACATCTTCATCATATCCTGCATACGGCGGCTCTCTTCGGAAAGAGTCATCATTGCTGATACATTTTCATTTTTCAGATTCTCAACATGTACTTCCAGTTTATCTTTATTAAGGCTCTTGCGGAAAAGTTCTGTCAGTGCTTTGACAGTTTCTTCATCGGCAGTACCCTCACCCTTCATTTCTTCGGTCAGATCCGCATCAATACGCTTAAACTGTACTTCCTGATGTTTCTGCTCAAGACTGGAAATAAATGCACTGTCAATATTATGCTTCAGGATAACGGCATCTTTTCCTGCTTCCTTAAACATATTGATATACTGACTCTGCTGAACTTCATCAGTTACATAGAAAATTACTGTCTTCTCAGGTTCTTTCGCTTCCGCATTGTCTTTGTTTTCAGACTCTGCTGCATCTTCTTTCTTTTCTTCTGTCTGAGCCTCAGTTTCTTCTGTTTCTTTTTTATTCTCTTCAATGCAGTCCTTTAATGTGAGATATTTGCCATCAAGGTTCTTAAAGAGTACATAATCTCCCATTTTCTCTGCAAACTTAGCATCTTTAATACAGCCATATTTAATAAACGGGCTGATATCATCCCAGTATTTCTCATAAGATTCTCTGTCAGTCTTGCACATTCCGGTAAGCTTATCTGCCACTTTTTTGGAAATGTATTCAGAAATCTTCTGTACAAATCCGTCATTCTGCAATGCGCTTCGTGACACGTTCAATGGAAGATCCGGACAATCGATCACACCTTTCAGAAGAAGCAGGAATTCAGGAATTACTTCCTTGATATTATCTGCGATAAATACCTGATTGTTATAGAGTTTGATTGTTCCTTCAATGGAATCATACTCTGTATTGATCTTCGGGAAGTACAGGATACCTTTTAAATTAAACGGATAATCCATATTCAGATGTATCCAGAATAACGGTTCCTTATAATCCATAAATACCTTGCGGTAGAATTCCTTGTATTCATCATCTGTACATTCATTTGGATGCTTCATCCAGAGCGGATTAATATCACTGATAGAAACCGGACGTTTATTGATCTTTACTTTATCCTTTGCAGGAGAAATTTCAACAACTTCCTTTTCACCTTTATCATTTTCTTTTTCTTCTGTCTTTGCTTCCTCATGAATATGTTCAACAACTACATCATCGTCTCTTAACTCAGATTCATCAATTGTCTCATATTCCTGAGGTGCATTTGCTTTGGAAAGGTAAATATGAACCGGCATGAAGGAACAGTATTTCTCAAGAATCTCACGCATACGGTATTCATTTGCAAATTCCAGGCAGTCTTCATTCAGGAACAGGGTGATTTCTGTACCAATCGTATTCTTGTTACCCTCCTGGATATCATATTCTGTTCCGCCATCGCAGGACCAGTGTACAGGCTGTGCACCTTCTGTATAGGAAAGTGTATCAATATGCACTTCATCCGCTACCATAAATGCAGAATAAAATCCAAGTCCAAAATGACCGATCATCTGATCATCTGTAGTTTTGTCTTTATATTTCTCAAGAAACTGAGTTGCACCTGAAAAAGCAATCTGGGTAATGTATTTCTCTACTTCATCAGCAGTCATGCCAATACCATTATCGATGAATTTCAGAGTTTTCTCATCAGGATTAACAATTACCTGAATCTCCGGTTTGTATCCTTCCGGAAAAGTATATTCTCCCATTACTTCCAGTTTTTTCAGTTTAGTGATCGCATCGCATCCGTTGGAGACCAGCTCTCTTACAAAAATATCATGATCGGAATATAACCATTTCTTGATGATTGGGAAAATATTTTCACTGTTAATTGATAAATTTCCATGTTTTACAGCCATGCTGTCCACACTCCTTTTTGTTTTTAATCATTTGCCGCAACTTTATCTGTCAATATACTGCATTCTTATCTGCTCTGCCTCCGGAGTCAAAACTATCCTCTCCTGTTTATCCTTTGAAATAGCTTTTGACTCCTGTAAGTTGCTTCTCTGAAAGATATAGTAATACCATTTATTCCAAAAGTCAAGAAAAAATTAGCACTCACTAAAAATGAGTGCTAATAATTTTATATTTTACATATTCCCCTGTATTTTTTCTTCAGATAACTCTTATTTCTTTCGTCTTTTGTATACCACAACTCCCACAATACATCCTGCTGCAATCGCCAGAATAATCACAAACGGTGTGATATTAGTCGTATCTCCTGTCTTTACCGCTGATTTCGCAGTTGCTCCATTCGGCTGTGGAGTCGGAGTTGCAGTTACAGTCTGCGCCTGTGTAATACTGAAATTCACCTGTTTAGTATCCTGCTCCCCTGTATTCTTCCATTCACTTCCATTATACTTCTGACGGTCAAATGTAACTGTCAATGTGTAGGTTCCGGCCTTCGTAATTCCAAATGCAGCAGTATAAGGTGCACTGCTCCAGCTATTTGTATTGATCACTTTCCAGTTATACGGTACATAGCGGACATCTCCCTTTCCCGGACTTTCATTGTCCATACCCGCTCCGACTGCTGTAAATGTAATCTTTGACTGTGTTGTATATCCATCTGAACTGATTCCTGTAATCTTATTATCTGCCGGATCTGCAATTTTCGCCTTGCGGGCAGCTTTAACCGTAAACTGAACTTTCACTTCTGCACTGATCTGCTGTTCATTATCAATCACAATTGACTCTGTATAGGAGCCGGCCTTTAAACCCGCCTTCGGGCGGATTTTAAATGTACAGCTCTCCCCCGGTGCAAGCTCTGTGGCTGAAAGTTTCCCGATTTTAAAGTTTTTACCTGACGGTGCATTTAAAGTTACATTTGTATTCCCCTCATTCGTCACTGTAACTTTCTGCGCTTCCGGTGCCTCACTATATCCTTCTTTTGCTTTTCCAAAATTCAGTTCTTCCGGTGTTACGGATAATTTATAAACCTTTTTCACCTCCGAAACAGTCGCAGAAGCTTTGATCGTTGTCAATACATCTTCCTGTCCTTCCGAACTGGTCTGGGCTATCTGAATACTGTCCAGATAATTGCCGACTTTCAGACCGGTCACCGGTACTGCTGTAAATGCAGCAGAATCTCCCGGCTCCAGCACTGATGCCGAAAGTTCCCCAATATCAAAATACTCTGCATATGGCTGCATCAGCGAAACAGTTGTATTTCCTGTATTGGTAAGTGTAATGGTCGTCGCTTCAGGAGTATCATAACCTTCCTTCAGATCATCATAACTGAAAGATTCCGGATCTGCCTGAACTGCTGTGATCTGTTCCTGTTCTGCCTCTTTTACAGACACTTCCGCAGTTACCTGCGCTGCTACTTCCGAATCCTCTTCACTTTCAAATATCAGGGTATCACTGTAATCCCCCTTCGTCAGACCGGTTTTTGGCTGTACCATGAACATAAGAGAATCACCTTTTGCAATCTGTATTCCTGATACAGCTTCACTTCCATCTTCGTTCATCACCTCAAAATAATCTGATTTCGGTATCTTTAAAGTGACAATTCCGTCCCCTGTATTTATTACGGTTACAGACAGTGTCTCATTGGCCTGTGTATAATTTTCTTCGATATCGCTGAAATTAAGACTTCCTGTATTTACCTCAAGAGACTGTGCCTCAAGAGATGCATCTGCATTGTCACCTGCCGATGGAGCCTCGCTGTCATCCGGCGTCTCTGTCGGTTCTGCAGAAGGCTCATCCGAAGGCTTCAGATCTTCGTCATCTGATGAATCATCCTCACCTTCAACTGCAATCTTCGCTTCAAAAGAAACCTCAATACCTTCTTCCGTCCGGTATGTGATCATATCATCATATTCACCCGGTTCCAGCCCTTCCCTCGGCTGTATCCATACGCTTACAGATTCACCTGCACTCAGCGGTTCTGTAATATCCTGAACCATAAAATGTTCTGGACTGATCTCCTGAAAATTCAAGCTCTCATTTCCGGTGTTCGTAATCTGCACATACTGTGCTTCCACATCCTCAAAATCACTCTTTACTGTTCCAAAATCACAGATCTGATCTTCGCTGTCCTCTACAGTGGCAGTCGCTTCGTAAGTCTTTTTATCTTTATCATCTTCACCTGCTGCCTGTCCATCTTTCTCTGATCCATCTGTCTGCACATTTCCGTTCTCATCCACCTGCAGCTGATCTTCTGTATAAATTTTCATCTGGGAATCATCAGTACCTTCTGTTGTTTCCTCCGGCTGACCTTTTGTGTTCTGAGATTCATCTTCCTGTTCATTCCCTGCATTCTGCTGTACATCTTCTGTTCTATCTACATCCTGATTTTCAGAATCCTGACTGCCTTCTGCATTATCTGCTGTTTCTTCCAGCTGTGCATCCTCTGTTCCATCTGCCGTTTCTTCCAGCTGTGCATTCTCTGTTCCATCTGCCGTTTCTGTCTGCTGTGCATCCTCTGCTTCCTGTTCCACTGCTTTCGCCTCTTCTTCAGTTGCAGCTACCTCTAACGTCTTTGCAGTAAGAGTACCTGTCAGTCCGCTTCCATCTACAGGGGTCAGATCAAGCACCAGTCTGCATCCCAGATCATCCTGAGTGATCGTATAGGTCTTCTCAGTACCTACCTGTGTTAACTCCTTCTCCCCGGTCTGTCTTGACCAGGAAAAAGTAAAATCTTCATCCGTAACCTCTTCCGGTGTAACCTTTGCATAATCTGCACTCAACACTACGCCTACAGCTGCAAGTCCCTTAATCTTAAGCTTACCGCCCAATTCTCCTGACGAAGCTGCCGCAAAAACCATGGATGGAATCATTGAAATAACCATCATCACAGTCATTACAACTGCAAGAAATCTCTTTCTCTCCATCTGTAGTCCTCCTTTTCATTTATAATAAGATTTGTAATTATTCAGCAGCCACTCTGAAGGTACTGAATAATTACAGTTCTGTGATGCTTCTGTGTCTGTCTGCCCTTTTCATTCCCATCACAGACCACAACATCGTTTTTTCTCTGTATAAAAGCATTATAGCATCACATTTTCCGGAAATGTAATCTGTATTTTCTCCCTTAAAACAACTTCAGCCCCTGAGTATCAGAGTTCAATTTTCTCCAATATTCAGGGACCGAACTGTGTTTTACAGTTATTTCTCCGATATATCACGTGATATCCATAATTTGACCGAACAGTTTTTATCCTTCTACTATCAGATATTTTCCATCCGGCAGAGCAAATACTTCACTTGCATCTTCCAGTTCTTCATCTGACATTCCTTCCACATCAGCGCCTGACTCTTCCAGATATTCTCTCACTTCTTCAATAGAATCCACAACCTGCGCCATGCAATCCTCAAGGAATGCTTCCGCTGCTTCATATGATTCTGCTACCGCCTGCGGAAAAAGCTGCTCCTGATTTTCAAGAAACGTATTAATACATTCTTCTGTAAACAATTTAAATAACCTCCTCAATCTTTCCCTTTGCCCGGATCAGCTTCTCAAGGACCGGTTCAACCTGTTTTGTCATATAGGACGTAGCTGCCCGTACCCCCTCCTTGGAATGCTCCATGGCAAAGCCATATTTTACCGCTTTAAGCATCTCTATATCATTATATTCGTCTCCGAACGCAATACATTCTTCCGGCGAAATATGATATCTTTTCTGATATTCTCTGATTCCTTTTGCCTTGTTTGTTCCAAAAGGAATAAAATCAATCCACTCATTTCCCGAAGTGACAACAACACATTCTTTTCCAAATCTGTCCATCCAGTATTTCACAGATTCTTCTGTAAGGCCGGCCGGTTCAAACACAGCCAACTTCATGATAGGAGCCGTCATCTCTTCCATGCTGTTTACAAATCTGCATTCATTTTTTACTTCATATAACATATGGTCATGAAATCTCTTTGTCTTCGGCATCAGGTAGTGGTAATCCTTTGCAGAACAGGTAAACTCGGCATCCTTCTTTTCCAGGATTGCAGAAATAATCTCCCCTGCCAGCTTTCTGTCAAAAGAATCCTGATACAGTACCTCTCCATGATCCACTGCCAGTGCACCATTCTCCGAAATATAGGAAATCTCTGAAGCAACAGGTGCAAACAGCTTTGTCATATTCGGATATTGCCTTCCACTGGCTGCTACAAACATAATCCCCAGTTCCTCTAACTGCCTGATCAGCGAAAAAATTTCTTCAGGCAGAGACTGTGCCTTATGTAAAAGTAACGTCCCATCCAGATCACTTGCAACCAACTTAATCATTTCCATGTTCCTCGCAAATCTTTACCAGATCTGTCGGTTTCTCAGCGACAAGATCTGCTCCATTCTCATTCAGTTCTTTTCGGTCACGAAAGCCCCATAGCGCACCTACTGTATACATTCCTGCTGCTTTACCGGTCTTCATATCTGTACTTGTATCTCCCACATACATACATTCTTCCGGTTTTACACCAAATTTCTCCGCAACCATAAGCGGACCATCAGGTGCCGGTTTCCTGCGGATTGCTTCGCTCTGACCAACTACCATATCAAATTCCCCGTCAAAAAGCTGCGCAATTACTTTCACAGCTGCAGGATGAGGTTTATTTGAACAAACTGCCAGCTTCATTCCATGTTCCTTCAATTTCTTTAAGGTTTCCGGCATTCCCTTATAGGGAACTACTTTATACATCGGATCTGCTTCAAACATTTCCCGGTAAAGCTTCTGTCCCTCATCATAATGCGCAAGTTCCGGATCCCCCGCATCCTTAAGCGCGCGGCGGATCAGCATATTTGCCCCTTCTCCGCTGTAATATCTGAAATTATCCACCGGAAGTGTTTTCAACCCGAATTTTTCCATAATAATATTAGTCACATAAGCCATGGAATCCAGCGTATCAGCCAGTGTTCCATCCAAATCAAATATACATGCTTTAATCATCTTTTGTCATCCTCTTAAGTTAATTCCTGATTTCTTCATTTCATAAAATAATCTGGCAACCGGAAGTCCTACCACATTATTGTAATCTCCGTTGATCCCCTTTACATAAATTCCGAAAAGTCCCTGGATGCCATAGCTTCCAGCCTTATCCATAGGCTCTCCTGTAGCAACATACTCTCTGATCTCCTCATCTGAAACCGGATAAAACGTCACATCTGTACTTTCATAAAAAGTATGTTCTGTCCAGACTTTTTCTTTCTTTTCCCATACAGAAACACCGGTATATACCTGATGAGTATTTGCCTGAAGTTTCTTTAATGTATTCACTGCATCCTCTGTATCATGAGGTTTGCCAAGGATCACATTCTCAAACACTACCACTGTGTCAGATCCGATCACAATTGTTCCGTCGGCACTATCTTTCATAGTGCGGATAACAGAAGCTGCTTTATCCGAAGCCAGCTGTTTTACTGCCTCTCCCGGATTGTCTGAGATACGATTCTCATCACCTGATGCAGGCAGCACTTCAAAATCCACGCCAGCCCGTTCCAACAGTTCTTTTCGTCTGGGTGAAGCAGATGCCAAAATAATTTTTCTCATAATAACCTCTTCTTTCCTGTCATAGTATACCTTGTATCTTTTTGGTATGCAACTGCTTTCATTAACTCTTTCCATAAAATTTCGCTTTCCTTTTTATCTGAAAAGTATTAAAATAACAATAACCTATAGCTGAATAAAATGGTGTCAGGAGTAAAAGATATTTTTATCCTGACTCGCTGTCAAAAATAGGAGAATATCAGAAAGGAGTTTATGATTATCATGGCTAAAATTAATAAATACTGGGGATATGTTGCAATAGGTGCCCTTACAGCAGCTGCTGCCGGTGCTGTAGCTGCCCTTATTGCCAAAAAAGGATCCTGTAAAGAGGATTTTGATTTTGAAGATGACTTTGATGATTTCGATCTGACTGATGAAAAGGAAACTGCTAAGGAAGATCAGGAACCTGCCGAAGATTTCCAGTCCTGGGAACATACAGGCGAACAGTCTGCAACAGATGACACCGAAAGCGAAGAAGCTGAAGAAGCTGCTGATACAGACGATTCTGAGAAGTCTTCCGATAAAGCTGCTGAAGTTGAGATTAAAGATGCAGAAGAGGAAGAAGATGCCGATGAACCCGAGAATTTTGAAGAGACTATGGACGCTGCATCTGAATCTGAAGAATAAACGTTACCGTTCACAGTAACGTAACCAAAAAGGAATGTTACTTCACGATTATACAATCGTAAAAGCAACATTCCCTTTTTATTCTGATTATATTACTATTTCAGTCTCATTATGCTTTCGGAAGTTTAAATGAGCTCTTCAGAGACACGATACGGTTGAATACCGGTGCACCCTCTTTAGAATCATGGATATCTGCACAGAAAAATCCTGTTCTTACGAACTGGAAGCTGTCATAGCCTTTTGCTTCCATAAGTGCTGGTTCTACATATGCAGTAACTTTTGTCAGAGAGTTCGGATTTACATTCAGAGAACCATCTTCTTTGTTGTATACACCCTTCTCCTCGTCTACGATATTCTCATAGAGACGTACTTCTGCTTTTCCTGCCTGACTTGCTTCTACCCAGTGAATGGTTCCTTTTACTTTTCTGCCATCCGGCGCATTGCCACCCTTTGTTGCAGGATCATAAGTACAGTGTACAACACGTACAGTTCCATCTTCATCAGCTTCATATCCTGTACAGGTTACAAAATATGCGTTCATAAGACGAACCTCTGTGCCCGGGAACATTCTCTTATATTTCTTAGGCGGATCTACCATGAAGTCTTCTCTCTCAATATAGAGTTCTCTGCCAAACGGTATTTTACGGGTTCCCAGTTTTTCATTCTCCATATTGTTCGGAGCTTCCAGATATTCTACTTCGCCTTCCGGATAATTATCGATCACAAGCTTGATCGGATCAAGAACAGCCATCAGACGTGGACGTTTCAGTTTCAGATCCTCACGGATGCAGTATTCAAGCATTGCATAGTCAACAGAACTGTTTGCTTTGGATACACCGCAGAGTTCTACAAACATTTTGATGGATTCCGGTGTAAATCCACGGCGGCGAAGTGCGGCAATGGATACTAGTCTCGGATCATCCCATCCATCTACGATGCCGTCCTCAACAAGCTTCTTGATATAACGTTTACCTGTAACAACGTTGGTCAGGTACAGCTTTGCAAACTCGATCTGCTTCGGTGGGTGCGGATATTCCAGTTCCTTTACCACCCAGTCATAAAGCGGTCTGTGGTCCTCAAACTCCAGAGTACAGATAGAATGGGTAATGCCTTCGATGGCGTCCTCGATCGGATGCGCGAAGTCGTACATCGGGTAGATGCACCAGGTATCGCCGGTTCTGTGGTGATGCATATGAGCTACACGGTAGATAACCGGGTCTCTCATGTTGATGTTCGGTGATGCCATATCGATTTTCGCACGGAGTACTTTGCTTCCGTCCTCGAATTCGCCGTTTTTCATGCGCTCGAACAGGTCCAGGTTTTCCTCCACGGAACGATTGCGGTACGGGCTCTCTTTTCCAGGCTCGGTTAAGGTTCCGCGGTACTCACGGATCTCCTCTGCGGACAGATCGCAGACGAATGCTTTTCCTTTTTTGATCAGTTTTACGGCTGCCTCATACATCTGATCA
>ENA-OPAC01001417-OPAC01001417.1-human-gut-metagenome-genome-assembly--contig:-NODE-1417-length-11122-cov-2.414114_pt1 | contig 11122 bp, 10 predicted proteins | sample MGYA00241052_ERZ501420 | MGnify/ENA primary metagenome ERZ501420 (study PRJEB25962, sample SAMEA2042513) | human gut metagenome | biome: human gut; feature: human-associated habitat; material: faeces... | reverse complement strand
GTTGAGTCAATACTTCCCGTTTCAATTTTTTTAAACTCCATTTTTTCCTGATCATAATACTTGTAAGTTTTTTGATAAATTCCTGCTGTTCCTTCGGATATCTTCGTATAAAATGTTTCAAAAAAGTTATCTCTAAAAATACATTTATGATTCTTTTCAATAAAATTTTTATTATTTTTTATATTAACTCCATCATAAATATATTCAACAGTCCCTTGCGTTTCAAAATTTTTAATATTTCTTTCTGGCATATTAAAAACATAGGTATATGTAATTCCATTTCCTGATGCTGCTGCACTGGTTGATAAGTACATACTATTTACATCTTCCGTATAAAATTTATCATCTTCATATTGAATTTGTCTTAAATAAGATTCTCCCAATAGTTTAAATTTTTCTTCCTGTTTATTTAAAAGAATTTCAACTCCCCAGTCCATTTCTGCCAGTTCTCTCATGTATGACGATTGAGTCGGATTATTTCTCGCATAAAATCCAATTAAATTTTTTGCCTTTAACGGGAGATATATTACATTACCCAATTTTTCTACTTTTCCAATTTTAGAAATGTTTCCCCCTATTGTTATATGTGCTGATAATTCAATCGGACTTGCAACTATTGGAGGGACTGACGATGTAAAATTTGTCATAACAACAACATTAGGAACATATCCTATATCCTGCACCTGACTGGTTGTTCCATCATTTCTAATAAAAAAACACCGCAAAATATTTTTATAATAAGTAAGTGCCCGTCCCGCAAATCCTACAGGAGCTATCGAATAGCTGTCTTTGTATAGAGTAAAAATTCCCCAGTTATCCTGCATACAAGTCGCTGCTACCATTGCAGTTATACCACATTTTTCTTTTACATTAATCGCATTACCAACCAAATGATATTGTGCACCATCGAATATATATGGATATAAATAAAAATCTCCATTTATCACTGTAGAAATCAGTAACTTATTATTTCCAATATTTACATCTGTAACTGTTCCTTCATACAAAGTTGTATAATTAATTTCTTTCCATTTGTTAATAACAGAATTGGATAATCTATATACTTTTACTGTTAAATAATCCAATGACGTTATTACCAGATCATTATCTGTAAAATCCACATATATATCCGTATCGTATGCATCAAACATAGCTTCCGTGGTTTCTCCTGAAAATAATTCATTAGCAAACCATCCCTGTACAGAATATTTATATACATTAATTGTATAACGATTATCATTAAATAATCTTAAAATAACATGTGTTCCATATGGACTAATTACTTGTTTTTGTTTCTTCAGATTATATATATTTTCCTCTAAATCAAGTGGAACTGAACTCATTCGATTCTCACTATATGAATATTTTTCACATCTTCCGGTCGGATACTGTATCTTTTTTATCAGTCCATATACCGCACCATTAGAAGCCTGATAAACTTTATTTTTTTCTGAAAATCCATCATTTCCAAGTTGCACACCATCATTTTTATTGTAATATTCAAAAGAATATCCTGGTTCAAACATTACTTTTTCTTCAAATTTTCTTTTTATTTCAATCTTATACAACTGTCTTTTTGATAAAAATTCAATATTATCCGCAAGTTGAATAAAATCTGTATTGAAAGAATAGATTTTATCTTCTATCATATTTTTGCAATGTACTATTTGAGAAAGAAATAACTTTTGGAATTTATATTGTATTCCATTTGGTCGTTCCAACAATGTATAATCAATACAATATTCTTCAGATTTTTTTTCTTCGTATTCAAATAATATTTTTTCTGTTTCAATTTGATTTAAGTATACAGTTATCCTGTATAGGTAACTACAAATACAGTACTGCTTTGATTCTTCTCCTTTTGCCACATTTGAAATATGTTGAATATAGCTAAATACTATCATCCCTCCAAATGCATCCATAATATGAGATAATCTCCAACATGTTGTCTTAGAAAACTGGTTAAGAGTATTCACCGATGGACCATTCCATTCCCCCCATGATACAGAATTTTCCCTGGTTGAACTAATAGTATTATCTACATCAGGAGATACCGGATCATTATCCCCTGTAGGATGTGAGATTTTTTTACGAACATTTAAATATTCGTCAGAACTTTTTTCATACATACCAGTAAATGAATTATATGCTCCTTTTTCATTCACTGAAAACGAATCATCTCTTCCAAAAATATATTTTATTCCATATTCATCGTAAAGCATAAAGTAGCCTTGGGTAACATATTCTACAATATAATTAGAGATAGGTGATGTTTTATATGTTATCTTATCTGTTGTTACTTCATCCTGCATTAATGTAAATAACATCCCCTTAAATGCTAAAAAATAGCGTAAATCTGCTCCATCAACAACAGCAAAAATATTATCCTCTATATTTAAACTCCACCCACTCCCTAATAATCCAGTATTTACCTCTCTGTTCCATGTTTCATACACATAAGGCATTGCTGAAGAATCATACTTCAACAAAATATTAAATGCAGCTCCAGCCGCAGTAGTTAACGAAAATATTGACACTTCAAATTTAAGTTTTCCATTTCTCATATCAACATTAACATCTGTTTTACCATTTTCCTTTTTATTGCTCATACGCATATTCCTCCTTTCTTACATCGGCCTCCTATCTATATCTTTCATTCCCCCATCTTCATCCCTCCTTTTCTTTATTATCTTTCTTTTTATCTTTTATAAATATATTTTCTTTAAAATTATTATTTTCTTATAATTTATATATACAATTTAGTCCTACATTTGTCAATAAGTATTATCATAAATAGTTCGATAAAATTCCCCCTAATTCTATTTTTTTACTTTACAAACCAAATCTACTATTTCCTATCCGTGTTCTACAAAACGGCTTGACTTTCCTTTATATGTGCATTATACTTGTATTAGCTTGTATTAACATTAATACTCAAAGACGTAAAATTCAATTGGAAATGGAGTTCTTTATGAAAAGCTATAATATCAATCGCGAATCTCCGGTACCTGTTTATTATCAGGTTGCTGCTGATTTAAGAAACCGCATTAATAATGGCGAATGGGGAAGTAATGGTCAACTCGATTCCGAATCTGAATTAATCGAACAATATAGTGTCAGCCGTGTTACTTTACGTCAGGCACTCGCTGAATTGGAAAAAGATGACCTTATTAAACGTTCCCGTGGAAAACGTTCTGTTGTCAATGACAACCCCAAACAATTTATTCATCAGTTACGCTACTCTTTAGTCAGTGGAAATTATGAGACGGACAGTGAACATCCTATTTCTGCTGAAATGCTTGAACTGAAAAAGATTGATAATCCTTACAAATCTGTTTGTGAAACCTTAAAATTAAAAGAAGGTGAATCTGCTATTTATTTTAAACGTCTGTTCCAGTGTGACAACAGACCAATCGCAATTGGTCGTTCCTGGCTTCCCTGCAAACTGGTACCTGATTTAGAAAAAGATGGATTAATCAATAATTCCCTTTCTCAAACAATGAAAGAACGATATCACTTAAATATAGTACGTGTAGATGATATCCTTGAAACAGTACGTGCAAGTTTATCCGATAGTCAGTTATTAAATTCTGCATATGATACTCCTTTAATTAACATCAAAGGAATTTCTTATCTGGACAATGGTCTGCCTTTAGAATCCTCTAATACACTATGGTTGGGTGATCGTGTTCGTTTTGCTTTATCATTTACCAAAAGCAATGATACATTTCATATGCATTCAACATAATCACTTGATAACTATTTAGGTTAAAGCTGATTAATATTTGATAAACAAAAAAATGCCAGAGCCGATATTAAAAACAGCTCTGACATTTTTTGTTAAAATTTATTCTATAATGGTTTTCTATATATCAATAATAGATACTCCTTTTAATTCAGATATCTTATTAAGTACTTCCACTTTTTCATATCCTGCTGGAAAAACCGCTTCTATATCCATATCAATTTTTCCAGAATTCTTTTTTCTCATTTTCATAGCTGCAATTGATATCTTATCCTTCTTCAAGACTTCTTCTACTTCTTTAAGTACCTGCTCATCATCCATATATTCAACTCTTACATTGGCCCTATACGGTTCATTTGCTAAAACCCGAATATTATGCAAGACAAACTGAACGCAGATTACGATCACAGTTGCTATTGTAGACAATACCCACTGTCCAGCTCCTATTGATAATCCAATTCCTGAAGTAACCCATAATCCAGCCGCAGTAGTTAATCCATTCACTGCATTATTTCTTACAAAAATAACTCCAGCTCCCAGAAATCCAATTCCACTTACTACCTGTGCCGCAATTCTCGAACCATCTATATCCGGAAAATCCGTAAAACCATATTTTGATACAATCATCATTAAGGCCGACCCCAGGCAAACCAGGGCATGCGTTCTCATTCCGGCACCTTTATGTCTGTGTTTTCTTTCAAATCCTATAGCTCCACCCAATATACATGATGCAAGCATCCGAAATATTAATTCCCTCTGACTATATACTGCATTCCATAAGTCTTTCCCCATTCCAGTCTCCTTTTCTCAATCCTATATAGCAAAGGCAAGATAACAGAAACTTTTTCAAGTTTGCCATCTTGCCTTATCTTACTGCTTATTCCAATCTCAATAAATAATTTCCCACTGCAACACTATGTTTCAGTGCAGATAACACTAATTCCTGAGGCAGTCTCATCGTATAACGATGAACTTCATATGTAAAGTCGCCTGTGTATTCAATGGCTTTCAAAGACCGTACTACTTTTCTCCAGTCTGTATCTCCACTAAATGGTAATAGATGATCTTCATACCGGCTTATATAATCAGAAATATGTGTTGCCTTCAGACGTTTTCCAACCAATTGTAATTGTTTGCTTATATCCATTTGCATAATTTCTGAATGTTCTACATCCCAGCATATACCCACATTGTCAAAGTCTTTTGACAATGTATCCACAAGGTCGATCAGTTCTTCTGCTGTTGTAGTATAACGCCGTTTTGGAGAAATGTTCAGTTCCCACAGATTTTCAATAGCAATGCCAACATGATATCGGGCAGCAAGTTCTAATCTTGGTTTAAGGTATTCTATTGTTTTTTCTTTAGAGCTTTTTACTGGCGTTGCTGAATCAAAGTCTGTTCCGGCATGAATAACCAGCCATGGAATTCCAAGTACAGACGCACCTATGATACTTCTTCTGATAAATTCATCCTCTGTTTCCCTGTCTTTAATGTTATCATCACAAAAATTATAAAATAAGAATGTCCCTGAGAAAACTCTACATGTTTTTCATTTGCCAACTCTGCCAGTTCATGCACCCATTCTTCCCATCTCTCTGTTCGAAATGGTGTATCAAAATTTGTACAGTCAAGGAAATTCATATCCATTACTCTATATCCCGCTTTGCTGCACATTTTAATACAATCTTCAATTCTCGCCTTTGTACCATCTGGTCTGTTAAAATACATACAAGTTGACGTTGACAATCTCATCTCATTTCCTCATTTCTTTTAGATTACAATATCACAGTATTTCTCTACTGCTTCCGCAACTCCATCAATACATCTGCCTTCCGCAACAAAATCTGCTGAATTTTTAGCTTCATCCGTAGCGTTTCCAACTGCAACTCCAATTCCTGCTTCTGTCAACATTTCAATATCATTTTGATGATCCCCAATAGCCATAATATCTTTTAAGTCTATTTCCAAATGCTGTGCCAGTATTCGAAGTGCTGATGCTTTTGTAGAGTCTTTATTAACAATTTCCACAGATTTATTCGTATATCTGGTAAATCCATACTCATCGGAGAGAGTTTTGCACATATCTTCCAAAATGGCAATGGCTCCTGTTCTTACATCATCCATCACCATCAGTTTATCTATGTATAAGCTCTCCCATTCCTCTTCTGTAAATTCATGTGTATCAAAATAACGGTTAAACGTTTCTCTCTGTTTCAAAATCCACGGAGTAACTTTATAAACAGTTTCTTTTCCATCAATGCTGTACACCAGAGACATCCCCATTTCATCTGCTTTGCGGATAATTCCCTGTAACCCCTTAAGCGGAATTTAAGGACAGTATCTCCCTGAACAATTGTCACACCATTACATGCGATATAAGGAATCTGTATATCCAACTCCTGAACATATTTTTCTGCCATACATTCTACACGTCCGGTTGCAATTGTAAAAAGAATACCTTTTTCACGCAGCGCATGAGCCATTTCAACTGCTTTTTTCGGCAAGACTTCATCTCTGTCTATCAAAGTTCCATCCATGTCACTGATGACTAACTTAACCACTCAATCACCTCTCAAATTATTCTAGCCATTAGCTCTTACATACGCTGCCAGTTTTTCGTCACACTGATCAACAATATTATTATATGTTGTATCTTTATCCTGATTTCCGTTTCCGAATTCTTCCATATTATTTCTGATTACTTCATCCATTTCCCAGTTAATAATATCGAATGGTTCCTGAACATTTGGATTAGACGCATTCATCTGGTCTACAGCTACTTTATAGTTAAGATTTTCTTCCAGATATGTTGCCATAGCTTCTTCATCGTATGTCTTGGCATTTACTGGAAGATATCCTGTTGCACTGTCAAATTTTGCCTGAACTTCCGGTGAAGCAAGATACTGTGTAAAGATCCAGGATGCATCAACCTGGTCTTCATCACCTTTGTTGAAAATAGCTTCGCAGGAACCACCAATAGCAGTGCCACCTTTATCATTTGCATCAACTTTTGGAAGTGGTGCAGTACCCCATTCAAAGTTATCTCCTACCAGACTGTTAATTGTTCCAATACGTGCAGAAGACATAACTGCCATTCCAAACAACTGCATTGCAAACTCTTCATTAATATTATCTTCGGTTGGTTTATATCCACCTGATTTGATTACTTTTTCCCATTCCGTAAGGAATTTATCCAGTGTACCATCTTCATCACAGGTAAGTTTCGTCATCATTCCTGCACGTCCACCTTCATTATCTCCTACGAAATTATAATCGCCCTGACCGCCAATCCAGTTAACAAACTGATATCTTCTGACAGCAACATTTAAACCATATCTCGTAACATTGTCACCATCCTTTTCTACCAGTTTTGAACATGCATCTGCCATTTCAGCGATAGTTGCAGGAGGATTTTCCGGATCTAATCCAGCTTCTTCAAACATTGTCTTGTTATAATACAGTAAAATACTGGAGGCATTAAACGGCATTGCAATCATTTCACCGTCATATGAGACAGCTCTTACAGCATGTTCATCTAAGTCTTCCTGAGCTACAGTAATATCCTGTCCTTCTTTATATAAATCTTCAACCTTTACTAACTGCTCATAATTAATCGCAGAAGGAATACCACTACATACAATCTGAGCTACATTCGGGAAGTTTTTGGTATCATTTGCCTGTGCCAGAGTTTTCAATTTTTCACTTACATCATCTCCCTGATACACACTCTTTACTGTAATTCCCTTTTCTTTTCCAACAGTCTCATTGAAATCATTTACAATTGTTTCCATTGCTTCGCCGTTCACACCAGCCATTGTATGCCAGTATTCAATTGTTACATTGTCATCTTTTGCGCTTGCAGTAATCGGACACATTGTTGCACACATTGCTGCTACTAACGCTACGCTCATTACTTTTCTCATCTTCATAAAATTATTTCTCCTTTTTTTATTTTTTATCAACCTTTAACAGCTCCACCCATCAGACCACCAACGATCTGTCTTCTGAATATTACAAATATCACTGCGATTGGAAGTAATGCCAGAATTGATGCAGCCATAATTGGTCCATATACAGTTCCTTCCGGGAAGTTAAGCATAGTTACACCTACCTGAATCGTTCTTAATTCATTCTGGTTTGTAACCATCATTGGCCACAGGTAAGTATTCCATGTACCCATAAACGCAGAAATAAATACTGTTGTAATTACCGGTTTATTCAATGGTAATAATATTGTTGCAAAGAATCGGAAGTTTCCGCATCCATCTACTTCTGAAGCTTCTTTAATTTCCTTGGAAAATGTCAGGAAATTCTGTCTCATAATAAAGATGTTCATTGCAGATACCAGAAATACAACCATCATACCAAGGTATGTATTTACCAGCCCAAGTCTGGATACTGTCTGATAGTTTGTAACCAGAACTACATCTCCCGGGATCATTACTGTTCCCATTACAATTGCAAAAATAAAATTTTTACCTTTAAATTCATAAAAAGCAAACGCATATGCCGCCATACTTGCCGTGATAATTCTGACAATTGATGATACACCTGCCAAAACTAATGAGTTCAACATATATCTTCCAAGTGTTGTTGCTGAAATTGCAGATTTATAATGATCCAAAGTAACACTTCTCGGAATAAGTTTAGGCGGATTACTTAATATTTGATTCGATGGCATAATCGAAATAAAAAACGCATATATAATTGGCGAGATTATAACGATACCAACGATTACTGCAAATATCTGAAAGAGAACATTTTTCACAACTTTCTTTCTCTTATTTGCAACTGGGTTATATGATTTCATTAGGTATAATGCACTCCTTTCTTTTCAAATGAAAAGCTGACTGCCATCGCAATTCCAGTTAAAATAAAAGCAATTACTGCTGCTGCATAAGCATCATTATAATTTAAATTATTAACCGACTGCTTATACATAAATGAGATCATAGTCTCTGTTGATCCCTGTGGACCACCCTGTGTTAAAATCAGCACCAGTCCGGACATCATCATGTTCTTAGCCAGAGAGTTACAAATCAGATAAAATACAGTTGGCGAAATGATAGGCAGGATAATCTTCCATGTTCTCTGCACCATATTTGCTCCGTCAATATCTGCACTTTCCAGTAATTCCGGTGATAAACCTCTGATTGCAGAAAGCAAAAATAAGAAATTGTAACCAATGTTCATCCATACCGCAATTAAACTGATGGCAATCATTGCAATTTTTTTATCATTCAGCCAGTTAAAATGTGTTCCCAGAACATAGTTCAATACACCGATTGTCGGATTATACATTAACTGAAAAATCATTGCAGCTACAGACATTGAAACAGCCATTGTGATTGCATACAAAGTTTCATATAAAGGTGACATTTTTGTTTTTTTGTTTGCAATCATTGCCAACAGCAATGCTATAAAAATCGCTACCGGTGATGAAATCACCACATATATCAATGTATTTTTTATTGTCTGCAAAAAAGCTGAGTTGGTCAATACACTAATATAATTCTCCAATCCTACAAACTCCCTGATTTCTCCCATCGAATTAACCAAGAAAAAACTATTAAAAATAGTTTTTGCAAATGGATAATAGGTAAAACCTACAAAAAACAAAAGTGCAGGAAGCAAATACAAAAAAGGTTCTATTTTTTTTCGCAGCTTTTTCTTTTTACGTACCTGCATTTGATTCGGAACATCCATCCGGTTTCTCCTTTCTCAATACATCATTTTATGGGCGCCTTGTTTTAATGATGTATTACATCAAATACATGTTTACAAGTGCATCTTAACACTGACTATCATCATTGTCAATATTAAACTATAGATGTATTCTCATCAATATATGTTTTCATCTTTTTATCTAATTTATTCCATGTAATATTTTTATTTTTATGCATATTGTATATCTTTACTTAACAAAGCACCCATATTTTTTCACATTTTTCTAACATTCAAATGCAAATACTTAACATTCCCATTCAGGAATCAAATTAATAATCTGTTTTGCAAATTCTTCAAAATCAACACCATTTACTTTTTTAATTGTTTCTCTCCATTCCACCGGCACTGCCTCAATGCCAGAATATGCCCCGGCCATTGCACCAGCCATTGCTGCATTTGTATCACAGTCTCCGCCGAAATTTACACAATACTCATTTACAAGCTTCACATTTCCTTTGCCTAGGGCAAATAATCCAATAGCAACCGGTATAGATTCTGCTGCAAGATCACCGCCACCAAAATAATTATAGAGTTCTTTCATCGTTTCTTTATCATCACTTGATTTTTTCACAATATCGTATACAAACTCAATCCTTCTGGAAATAGAAGGTGACACAATTGGATATCCATATTGCTTTCCAATTTCAGCAGCTCTCATTGTTTCCTTTACGATAAAATCAATATCCTGTTCACCTCTTACACAAAGAGCAACTCCCCATGCAATTGCCGCTGCTGATGAAACACAAACAGTTGTATTATGTGTAGGCAAACATGTAAGATAAACATCTTTTACCATTTCTTCACAAGTTGATCCTCTCAGTCCATGGATGATTCCTACCGGGCTGATTCTCATTGCAGAACCATTGGTATTTCCATATCTTCCACTTACATTGATATCTGCCCCATCCTTAATTGCTTTCAATGCTCTTTCTGTACTCGGACCTAAAGGACTTGCATATTTATCCTTTACTCTTTCTGCCCATGCAAGTATTTCATTCACTACATCATGAGAATCTACTTTCTTGTTTCGAATAAACGATTTCATCAGTGCCATTGCCTGCTCTGTATCATCTGTATATTCTCCTGCTTTCAGCCCATCATGAAAAATATGACCTTTTTCCGGTGGATAAAAGGTATCAATCCAGCCCCATTTTTCAGCAATATAGTCCTGTGTCATAAATGAAGATGGTACCCCTAACGCATCTCCAGTTGCCATCCCATATAAGCTTCCTGTTACACGATCCTGTTCGTTCATGTAAATTCCTCCTTCTCTTGTCATCTTGTATTATGTTTAATACTTGCATACTCCTATATAACCATACATTTTCTTTTATGTCAAGCAATTTGTATATTTTTCTTTTATATATTTTTTAAAACTGTACATTTTGCACAATTAAATCATTCAAAACTATGACTAATCAACAAAATTCTTCTCGTAATATATTATTTCATAAAATAAATAGAGCCAAAATTTATCCTCTCAGTAGCATCATATCTTTCTCTCTGCCATTACCCAGCGCAAAGCAGCCTCTCTCTACGGGTTCAGATTCCGGGGCTAAGGAACTCTAAGGTTTGTAAAATCCGCTAAAATCATGAAAAAAACGCAAAACTCGCTCCGTTGCAAACTTCGCTCAGACAAGTTGCTGTTTT
>ENA-OPAC01001411-OPAC01001411.1-human-gut-metagenome-genome-assembly--contig:-NODE-1411-length-11178-cov-1.865774_pt1 | contig 11178 bp, 12 predicted proteins | sample MGYA00241052_ERZ501420 | MGnify/ENA primary metagenome ERZ501420 (study PRJEB25962, sample SAMEA2042513) | human gut metagenome | biome: human gut; feature: human-associated habitat; material: faeces... | reverse complement strand
CTTGCCGCGCTTGGTTTCGATCTCATCCAGAATGCCGTCCTTGGAAATTACGGGCGTGCCGATAAAAGAAAAGCGGATCGTATTGTTTTTGGCCATAGAAAAACTCCTTTACAGAATACTTGAAATATGTGTTGTGTAAGTTAAGAAAAAATATTTGCATCGCCGTCAGAATCATCATCAGGCTCTGCGAAATCATCACCGTAAAGCGCATCGTAGTCTACACAGACGATGGGGTTGACCGCGCAGATCTTAGCTACAGCATCCGCGATGTCGTCCGCGCATTCATTACATACGGTCAGGTCAAACAAATCGCCGTCGCGCTTGGAGCCGTAACCGAACGTGTACTGGATGCGCATACCATAGCCATCGAGATCAGGGAACACTTTTTTACACTTGTTGCAGATAAACATTATGTACCTCCGAAATTTATTTCAACTGAAGAGCGTTGCGCAGGGCAAAAAGCTCCTCGGCTGTGGACGTGATAATGCGAACCTTGCGCGAATAGTCAAGGCTCATAAGACTGAGCAGGCTTTTGGCATTGGCCTGACTACCGTTGCAATCAATTACGATGACATCTGCACATTCCTGTGCGACTGCCTGCAGACACTGGCACTGCATAAAGTTGTTGATGCGGATAGAAAAGTCATAGCTGCCGCTCATTGTGTGTCCTCCTGACTTGACAGAAACGCTTTACGCAGGGAGATGATGTCATAGCCGTTTTCATTGTGCCAGTCGCGGAACGCTTCATCGCTGGCGTACTTATCGCGCAGGAAGCCGTAGAACAGGTTGGACTGTGCGTCGGTAAGCTGACCGGTGCTCTTGATAGACCCGAAACGACGGACGCCGTCTGCGACGCTACGCATGTGCTTCCAGAAAGAGTAGTAGTCGGTTTTCAGCTTGGTCATGAAACCGGCAGAATCCTCAAAGACGAAACCCTCAATAAAGTGACCATCGTACACATAGCCAGGGGCAGAGGCTTTGATATAGAAATCATAGAACTTCTGCCAATCCATAAACTGGTTGACATATTTTTTGAGGTTCAAATCAAACCGCTGGCTGATGCCGATCAGGTCGTCCCCGATCCAGGCGCTGTACGGAATCTTTCGGAACGCAATTTCATTGTAGACGACGTCCAGCAGGACCAGATGCGGCGTGTCATATTCGATGATATGCGGGTCAAACTGCTGGTCGATGACCTCAAACAGCATGGTGCAGTTATTCTCTTTAAGGTACTGCTTGATTTCATTCCAGCGTGTGGAGCCGGTTTCGCAGACATTCTTTTGGAACAGCTGCCGGAAGTGGTCGGCATAGTCGCCGCTGATACTGCCCTTGGTGCAAAAGCGCAGATCGTCAATTTCGGGGTCGTAACAGAGCAGACCGAGATAGCCGTTTTCCTTAAGGTAGACATTCACCGGGAATTTGAGCTTGTCCTTGAGATAGTCAAGATTACTGTGCGGATAATGGTAGACGCGGGCCAATTCATCTATGCGGAAGAACTTCTCATAGCCGCGGGCGACGATGGTATGATCCTCTGTATTGATAAAGAGACCGCGAGCGACAGTGGTCAATTCATTCCAGCTACTGCGGCGGAAAGCCTCCGAGGTGAAATTGAATGCGGACAGACAGCCGAATTTTTTCTCCCTGACATTGCGCTCACGTCGCAGGTCCTTGACGAGCTGATAAACGGAATCTTCCTTTGTCTCAACGATTGGCTGTTCCTCCGGCTTATAGAACTTATGATTCTTTACGCTGTGAGAAATGAGATTGCCATCAGAATCGATTTCGATCGCACGAAGGGATCCGCCGAATTCTACGCGGCCTTCAAGATTGACATAGTTGGAATGAGGCGTGAGGATGTTATAGTTTTGAATATTGCGATGACCTGCGATTTGTACCATGCCGATTTTATTCCAGGCTTCCACGACATCAGGCAGGTCATTATAGCCGCCGACACCGTGGATCATCTGAAAGGTGGGAATCGTAATGAGGCCAAGCTGCTGGTCCTGCTGCATCCCGGCGATGCCGCCATGGCAGATAAAATACATTGCACCGCGGAAAGAGAAGTAGGAGCACTGGTTCAGACGCTGATACAGGCGGCGGACCTCCTTTTTGTCAAGACCGGAATCATCCAGCTGACGGCTGGTGCGCAGTTCAAATTCCTTGCTGGGCGTCTTTTTATCATGGCTCCAGCAGTACAACCAGCGCTCATGGTTACCTTCGAGCAGGACAATGTTGGGCTTATCCTTGACAGAGAGCAGGAATTTAACGACATCTGCATTTTCCATACCGCGATCAATATAATCGCCGCAGAAGATATACAGACAGTCATCCTGCAGGCCGCCAAGCTCCCCGAGCATGTCCTGTAACGCTGTGTAACAACCGTGAATATCGCCGACAGCGTAGACCTTGCGATACGAATTCATGTCTGATGGCTTATAGCTGATTTCCGCCAGCGCGTTTTCCGACTTGAGCACCTTGATGCCGCCCGGCACCTTCTGTGTCTTAAAACGGGCATACATCTTATCAATGGCTTCCTCCGGTACCTGTTTGAGCGGGGCACGGCTGGCGTTGCGGCGTTTACATTCCTCGATAGGAAGGTCCGTCATATCGATCAGATAGATACGATAGCGGTACTGCCTGGCCAGTGCTTTATACCGGTTCATTTCCTCTGTCTTGGAGTTGGTCGCATCGATTACGGTAAAGCAGCCGGACTGCATACGGAGTTCCAGCATCTGAAACAGCAGACTCCAGACAACGGAATCATTCTTTGCGCTGATCTGTACAGAGCCGTCCTTTGTCTGAATGGGGGAGGAATACTGCATACGGATGGTATCTGCGCTCAAAGTATAGCTGTCCAACCCGTTTTCATGTATGTAGGTGGATTTGCCGCAGCCCGGTGCGCCGCGAAAGAGAAGAAGCACACGCATGGGTCAGCCCTCCATATTCTTGTGGGAGATGAAGGTAGGAACCTCCATATTTAATGCCTTGTAGAGGGAAACGCATTTGCCGATCCACTCGTTATATTCTTCCGAATGATGGGGAGCAGCACGGCCACTGCTGGTGTTATCAGGCTCAGAGAGGGATTTATAAATAACGGCCTCGATTTCATTGTCCTTTGCGGTATAATGCCAGTACAGATCGCCGCCGCTGCGGATGACCTGGTCTGCCTGAGCCACGACAAGATCACGAGCCAGCGTGATATCTGCTTTGCTCCACGATTCGTGCTTACGCGCAGACTTGGCAGCATCCTGATATGCCTTTTTGACCATGGCGTGGACAATGCGGTGGGCTTCCTTTTTGTCGTTCAGCGGGATATCGACACTGATGGTGACTGTGTCATCGTGACAGGTGCAGGTTGAGCAATCATGTTTGCAGGTGTCGGACTTGACGAGTTCGAGTTCATCCTCAAAGAAGACATAAGCATCGGATTCTGCGACATCGTAATAATCTGTACGGGAAGGCCGCTCATTCACACTTGCAATGGTGATTATGTCGCCAACGTTGAAGCCACCATTATAGTGGCGTTCTTCACCATGCTTGAATGCTGTGATGCGGACTTTGTCACCGGTTTGAAATTTCGCCAATAAAATCACTCCTTATAATAAAAATCGTTCAAATTTACTTTATCCACAAAGACGAATCTGTCAGTGTCGGCAGGTCTTAGTGTGCGATAGATTTTAGCGCCGACGGGCGGCTCAGGATATTCAAGATGAAAAATGAAACTGCCCTTTAACGGCAGAATGTTTTTGTCGTGCAACGGCCCAAGCTTGCCACAAATGGTACAGACACCAGTGGGATTGATGCGCAGGATTTGTTTTTGCTGTGTGTAACTGTACTGCCAATCCTCATACCAGGCATCAACGTAGGTATGCTTGTGGTCTGACTTTTTCTTGTGCGGCTTCTTCTTGGGACGGTAGTTCGAGGTCTGTTCGTTGTACTCGGAATCAATGACGGAATCCGGCGTGACGGGCAAGGGAGTAGACAGCGTTTTCATCTGAATGCGTTACCTCCAAACCATGTTGAGTGTATGATGACATATAACAGTTCAGTCCTTGCCGCTTGACACGATCACGCAGATAAAAAAGCCGAAGCAGGCGGAGGCGGCTAAACTAAGCAGAAAAACAGGAATGGAAAGTACGATCATGTTACTCACCCTGCTGCAGAATATCGCTGGTGTCCACGATAACAGAGGAATCATTCCCGGCCTGAACTGTCGGCAGCTTACCGTCCCACTTGTCATACATCTGCTGACGGATCAGCTCCGGCGTGAGGGACTGGGAAATCAGACGGTTGGCATCGGCCTGGGCCTGAGCTTCGATCAGTTTGGCTTCTGCATTGATCTGCGCAGTCTCTTTTTCCTGATTGGCCTTGGTGATGGCAACCTCCTTTTCCTTTTCAGCGTTGACGTTGGCGGTCTGCTGCTCGATCTTGGCAAGCTCCAGATCCTGCTGGGCGTTGACCTTTTTCTGAACGGCAGAGCGGGTCTCCTCATCGGGGTCAATATTGATAAGGGAAACGGATTCGATCACGATACCGTAAGGCTCGAACTTCTGTTTGAGATAGTCGGTCAGCTCACTGTTAAGGGTGGCACGCTTGTCGCCAAGCAGATCGATGACGGAATACTTGGCCGTGACTTCTTTAGTCCAAGACATGATATTGGGCTTGATGAAAGAATTCTTTACATCCTTGCCGGACTGGCCCTTGAAACGGGTAAAGGTATCGGCTACTCTGTCTGCATCATAGCGATAGGTAAAGGTCATATCGACAGTCAGACCCTTGCCGTCATTGGAGGGGACCTCGAAGCTTTCATCATCGTTGGAGTCACCGTCTTTGCTGGCTGTCAGGTAGGACTGCTCAATGCCGATGGAATATGTAGTCACGTTCTGCGTGGGGGAAATGACATGGAACCCCTGGGTAAGCGTTCTGTCCGAGATGCCGCCGTTCATATTATAGACAACGCCGACATAACCAGCAGGGATTCGTACCGTGCATACAAACAGCACAATGACGACGAGCGCGATAATAACTGCGGTTGCGATACCGCCGAGAGATTTTTTCATTTTCGATTCTCCTTAAACTGTGTAAAAAAGTCGATGATCTTCTGGCCGATCTCATCAAAATGGGTACTGGATTCACACCAGAACAGAAACATGGCCAGGCCGATCAGAATCAGGAAAGCAGGCGGAAACATTTCATGTCACTCCCATCTTTTTCATTGTGAAAACACTCCAATCTTGATAAAAATATCTATTCAAAACGGCCTGCTAACGGGAAAGCAGAACCGGGATACCCGAAAAATGGGCACAAAAAATACACCCTTCCGGAGGCGGTGCTCCGGCAGTTTACAGGGTGTATAAGTGTCAAAGATATAGGTGTAAAATCAAATCGTGTTGTAAAGCGATTCTGTATAAGTGCGATAGTCTGTTATATCGCCGACCTCGCGTTTGTAGTCATCCGGGTATGTGTGTTGGAACCAGAGGCGCTTTTCTTCGATCTGCTGCCAGATGGGGGCGGTATCGTAACCGCTGTACCGCTCTGCCATGTACAGGAATTTTGGGATATTGAAGCCCCAGACATATTCATCGTAAGGTTCCTCTGCGTTGAATATTTTTCGGCGTTTTGACGGTGAATTATACGAAATGTATAAAAAGTCATCCTTGAACATGTGGTTGAAGCATAGATTTGGATTGTAGACCAGCTTGGAGACATTTTTTGTGTTGAGAAAGCCATCTGCATAGCCGTAGTATAAACCGCGCATATACCACGGCGGCATATCATGGGCTGTCAGCTTTGTCTTGTAGCGGCCTTCGCTGTACAAAACGGATTCGTCCGCAGGTGCTGGTGTTGCAAATCTGTACTTGCCGCAGGAGTAATAGTTGGCGTGCAGACGGCTCATTCAGCGTCCAGAGCGGCAAGCTGCGCCTGAATCTCTGCCTCCGACATATCATAGAGTGCCTGATTCTGTTTCTTGGCGAGGACTTCGAGCAACTGCTGGCGGCGCTCTGCATTCTCGCGGGCGGTCTGTGCCTTAGCCTTATCCGCCAGCTTGACAGAGACGATATGTTTGACGATTTCGATCTTATTGGAAAGTTCATTCTGCTCGGTGGTCTTGGTGCCCAGCAGGGATTCCTCGCCGGTGGTCTTGAATTCTTTATTGAGGGTCTTGAAGATGCTGTCAAGGTTCTGAACGCTCAGATCCCAGAGATCCTCGGTGCTGATCCAGCCCTTGAAGGGAAAACGGTACTTATAGCGGCTTGCGATTTCAAACAGTTCCATAGTGGTTACCTCATTTCTATGTTTAAATTACGACCTTGAGCACGCGCTCGGTCTGGCCTTTTACTTTGACGATAAAGGAATCGTGACGGGTGGAGGAGAAGCCTACGCCGGAGAGTTGGTCATCAACAGGCTGTACAGACATCTGAGAGCCGAGAGCTTCAAAGACGCGCTTGTGGGTCAGCAGCTCCTGCTTGATAAATTCATTATAGAAGCCGTTGAGCTTGTCAGGGTTCTGGCATCCCTTGAGCATGAAGAAATAGTGGCGGTTGCCGATGCCGGTCTGCGCGTTCCAATAGTTGGGGGAGTACATGGCAACGTTGACAGGGACAAACTGATTCGTGCTGATGTTCCAAATATTGCGGCTGGAGATGGCGGACTTGAGTTCATCCTTGATGGTGAACTTACCGTCCTTGAGAGTGACGGTGGCCACAGGGACATTCGTGTCGGTAGAAATCGGGTGGCGGTATTCATACTGATGGACCTCGCCGTTGGCTTCGATCTCAGCGATAAAGCCGTTATTTCCGGCGCGGCTGGAAAAGCAGCGGACATAGAACTTATACTCACCATCGACCATCTTCTGCAGCATGGGCCAAGTGATATTTTCAACGGCAGGAACATTCTCGCTTGGACCCGTAATATCAACATCCAGATTGCCGCCGTCTGCAAAGCCACGCTTTTTACTGAAATAGATATGGCCGCAAGGCCCTTTGCAGTGCGCGTCCTCGTCAGACCTATCCCATTTGCCGGGTTCATCGTTCCACTGGATGGAGAAGCGGAGCACACCATTGATCTTGCCGCCTGCGCGCTTGACGTTCTCGCGGATATCGGAATCAGCCAGATTGCCCGTGTAAGCCCATGCGAAGGAGTTATCCCATTTGAACATCGTTTTGGCGTCGGGATTGACAGGGGCGGTCAACGAGACCATGTTCTTGGAAAAGCGGTTCTCCATGAACAACTCCAGCTCCTTTGCGATGGGCAGGACATCCGAGATGAATTTATCAATACCGATCTCCTCTACATGGGAGAATCGTTTTGGATCAATGGCAACCTGCTGTTCCATAGCGGCAAAGGGGTCTGCGGCTGCACCGTTCATACGGGACACGGCGTCACGGTTGGCAAAGAGGATATTGTTGACGCTGATATCATCGAGACGGGCAAAGCGGCGTGGCAGGGAATCCAGATAGCCGAGTTCCGTAACAGTTTTCTTGGCGTCCTCAAGCATTCGTTTTGTAAAGATAGCCTTGGGACGCTTATAGTTGGCGGGAGCAACCACGCGCTCGTAGGAGGTGACGGCGGTGTTGACATCTTTGCCTTCCGATAGGTCAATGAGCAGTGTGCCAATGCTGGTATTGCGGATGCGTGCGAGAGCGGGGTTCATTTTGATGACATCGACCCACGAGCGGAGTTCCTTTTCGGCAGCAGTCATAGCGCTGTATTTTGTCTGGAAGGACGCAAGCTGTTCAAGCTGAGACTTCCACTCGGCACCACGGTAGAGACTGTTTTGCGCGATGAGTTCAAGAACAGTCTGCGTAGCGTCGAGCGTTAGTTCACTCATGGAGCGCAGGAATACATTACGGTCATCCCGGATACGGGCGGTCTCTGCGTTGATGTCGCGGTTGGTGTAAGCGCAGCGCGGCGTGTTGACGAAGAAATGATCCCATGTCAAAACTTTGTTGCCGTTTTCATCCTGCTCATAGCTGCGGGCAGTGCCGACGGTACGCTCATGAGTCAGGTAAATATCCTTGATGGGCTTAGACTTGACATAAGCGGAGAGGGCATCGACAACAGGCTGATAACATTCCGGCGAGGTGGTGTCAAAGTCCCAGATGGTTTCGATTTCGTTGCCGTTAATGGCGACCACACCGCCCATCGTTTTGATAAAATGGCGGCAGCAGGAGCAGTCAAATTCGCGGCGGACACGATAAACATGGTTTGTACCGGCAGGGAAGGAATCGAGGTAAAGGTTCCAGAGTTCATCCGGGTCGAAATTGACACGGTAAAGTGCGGCGGCGTTCTTGGTCATAGAGTTGAAATGATCCAAGAACTTTTTGTGAAAGTCATGGAATGGCATGATAGTCATAAGCGGTCTCCTTTGAAAAATTGTGTAGGTTATAATACTCTTGGGTAATAGCGACGATTTTCATGGTGTTTGGATACATCGCGCATTTTGCCGAGAGCTTCTTGCAGCTGGTGAACGCAGCGTTTATTTTGGCCGTCCTGCATGAAGTCCATAAGAGGCTGCATAAGTTCGATTTCATCCTTCATCATGCGGCGCGTCTGGCGGCATTCTTTGAGTTGTTTGGCGAGTTGGACAAGCTGGATGGCATTGTTCTGCTCAAGCTCTAACTTATGTAAAAGGTCTTGCGTGATGAGGTCTTGCTCATGTACGCCGGAAAAGTTTGCCTGATAGCGCATTTCCAGATTTTGCATGAGGGAGAGGGTGCCGGAAAGCGTTTTCATATTAGGGTCGTCCAAGTATTGCGTCAGTCCTTTCTGTATTGATTTGATTTTGGGTACAAAAAATGGTGCTGGATGCAGGCTACGATCCCGCCACCCCTGACTTACAAAATCAGTGCTCTACCGAATGAGCTAATCCAGCATATTAGTGGGCCATGAGGGCTACGATCCCCCGACTACTCGCTTATGAGGCAAGGGTTCTACCAACTGAACTAATGGCCCATGACTACCCCAGTATGGGGCATCATATGTATTAAGAACGTTTATCTAAAATTCGAGAAGACATATATGTATCAATCATTTTTTGTGTTTCTTCATGCCCATGTTCTCTTGCGTATGTATTTACGTAATTTGTTCCAACGCCCATTATTTTGGCCGCTTCTCTACCAGTTACAGGAATAGTATAATAATTTGTTGTGGACTTGTGTTTTGAATTTAATTTTGTTGGAATCCAGCGACAATTATCTGGGCAGTAATCTTTGGAAGAATCAATGCGATCAATGGACAAACCGTCTTTATAGCCGTTTTGTAAAGACCATGAAACGAATTCATCTGGGTGATAAAGCCATTCATTACAAATTTTAATGCCTTTTGCTCCATAGAATTTGTAATCATACGCAAAAGTATCGTAACATCGGTTTTTCATTCCCAAAAAAGCTTTAGTAAGACGTGGGTTTGATGTGGTATTTTTATTGTCACGAAATGTTGGAAATCCGAAACGATCATAATGACGACATTTATCAATTTTTGTTTCATGAAAACTACTTATTCTTCGTGTAGTTTCAAATCCGCAATGAGTACACCTTCCAATGTAGTAAGTAATTCCATTTCGTTTTTCCTCTCCTATGATTTCATACGGACCACAACGCTCACCAATATGATTCGACTTTTTAATAATTGAACACCTTCTAATTACGAATTTATATTATGAGTTTTAACTCATTTATTTTAGTCGAGTAGATGGGGCACGATCCCACAATCTCAGCGTCCCAAACGCCGCGCGATACCAATTTCGCTACTACTCGATAATAAGAGAGAACCTACCCCTGGGGGACTCGAACCCACCCTCTTCAACCTACGTTGCTATCCTATCCAATAGACGAAGCGGCAAGTTCTCTCTTGAAAAGATGAAAAGTGTTCTACTTCTTGGCTCCCACGATTATGGCCAGGATTCAGACAGAAGCTAACTGTCACATGGGTGTTGGTGTATCTGCATTGGCTACGTACTCTAAGCAGACCACATGCGAGTGGCGAAACATTTGGTGCAGCCGGTTATCTGCATGCACGCTCTTTTCATCTTTGGTTTGGCAACTAGGGCGCACTGCCTGTAATGGGGAACCGTGGTCTTTACGCCGCAGAACCTTGAGACTTCATTGCCAGAGTCTTGTTCGGCAGGAATCGTTTTGCAAGACGACTCCAGAAGCTCTTTCTGCACATGGCCAGACGAGCTATTTTTACGGCCATAACCGCAGCCGCTGACGGACATATTTGATGACGGAGTTTATGTAGACTCCGGGCGGGGCACTGTCCCCATCCTTTTGGCGAGATCTGAATCTTGCGGCCAGTCCCGAAAACGGAACATGAATTCATTGAACTTCACACCACGATACCTAATAAATAGACACCGAGAATGTTCCTCGCTCACCGCGCTTTTGTTCCGTTACTCCACACACTTGGCGCACGATTGATCAGGTCACTGCCGAAGAAGTGGAGCTGGAGGAGTGTGCCGGTACCGATCCGGCGCTATCTGCTTGGAAGACAGAGGTACTGCCATTATACGAACACTCCGTAATAGGGCGGATTGTATTTACGTGCTACCGCCTTCGCACGTTGCCCATACACCAGCCTTGCGGTGAGCGAAACGCCGACATGACCATGCGTATGACCTTGCGCCAAGGATTTATAAGAAGATTTGCGCTTTGAACCTTGAGCGATAAACTTTGATCAATATAAACTTTGAAGCTTCAGATTTGAGATTTGAGCGTTGAGCGTTCAGCTTTTCGGCTTTGGGTCTCTACCCGAATATCTTTATAAATAGCAGACAAATCATCTTTGCGTCCGCGTATATAAAGCTAAAACTTTTATCTTCATAATTTTATAATGAGGCGGATTCCTGTTTATGGTTTTAGTTCTGTCATGATACCGCCGAAGAAGACAGAACGGTCGATGGTTGATCGCTTTCAGTGCATGGGCAAGATTTATTCAAAAGAGTTTAAAACTCAGGAAATATCAGTAGTCGATTTCGATGACAGTGGTCGCGTTGCTGACCGAGAGAGCGGCATCGAGATCGTTCTGGAACTTGACGATATCGTCCTGCATAGCCTTGATGATATCAGCCGTGCCCTTCTTGTTTGTCTTGAGGCCATCAACCAACTCAAAGGTCTGTGCGTTGGCGTAAGCCTCGCGTGCCTTATTGACTTCTTCGGCATCTGCTGCCTTGGCCGC
>ENA-OPAC01001407-OPAC01001407.1-human-gut-metagenome-genome-assembly--contig:-NODE-1407-length-11213-cov-2.688027_pt1 | contig 11213 bp, 10 predicted proteins | sample MGYA00241052_ERZ501420 | MGnify/ENA primary metagenome ERZ501420 (study PRJEB25962, sample SAMEA2042513) | human gut metagenome | biome: human gut; feature: human-associated habitat; material: faeces... | reverse complement strand
ATTTTCATTCATTTATTGGATTAATAAACCCCTTGCGCCAACATTGCATCAGCCACTTTCACAAAGCCTGCAACATTTGCCCCGACAACATAGTTGATGTTTGCTTGACCAGCGACAGTGCCATATTTTTTACAGTTTGCATGAATATCTAACATGATACGATGAAGCTGTTTATCCACTTCTTCAGCCGTCCAATACAAACGTTGTGAGCTTTGTGCCATTTCTAAACCAGAGGTTGCTACACCACCCGCATTTGCTGCTTTGCCTGGCCCAAATAACACGCCAGCCTCTAAGAATGCCTCTGTTGCTTCGATAGTGGTTGGCATGTTTGCACCTTCAGCAACTAATTTCACGCCATTTGCAATTAAGGCTTTGGCATCTGAAATCTCTAATTCGTTTTGGGTTGCACAAGGAAGAGCAATATCTGCTTTCACTTCCCAAGGACGTTTGCCTGCAAAATATTGAAGACCGAATTGTTTTGCAAACTCTTCTACTCGACCACGTTTTACATTTTTGAGCTCTAATAAAGCTTCTAATTTTTCACGATCGAATCCTTCAGGTAAATACACGTAACCCGCAGAGTCAGAACAGGTTACGACTTTCGCACCGAGCGCCATCGCTTTTTCAATCGCATATTGCGCCACGTTACCCGAACCGGAAACTAAAACCGTTTTACCTTGGAAGCTATCCCCTTTCTCTGCAAGCATTGCTTGGGCAAAATAAACCAATCCATACCCCGTTGCTTCTGGGCGAATTAAACTTCCACCGAATGAAAGCCCACGACCAGTAAACACACAAGCAGCTTGGTTTGATAATTTTTTCATATAGCCTGCAAGATAGCCTACTTCACGACCACCTACACCGATATCACCTGCTGGCACATCGGTATCCGGACCAACATGACGATAAAGTTCAGCCATTAACGCTTGGCAAAAACGCATGACTTCTGCATCTGATTTTCCTTTAGGATCAAAATCTGAACCGCCTTTCGCACCGCCCATTGGCAATGTGGTTAAGGCATTTTTAAAGATCTGTTCAAAGCCTAAGAATTTTAAAATCGATAAGTTAACAGATGGATGGAAACGCATTCCGCCTTTGTATGGACCAATTGCGCTGTTGAATTGTATGCGAAAAGCTCGGTTTACTTGAACTTGACCTTTATCATCAGTCCACGCCACACGGAACTGAAATGCACGCTCAGGTTCAACTAAACGCTCTAATAAAGCTTCTGAACGGTATTTAGGATTTGCTTCCAAGAAAGGCCAGATTGAAGTGAATACTTCACGAACGGCTTGTAAAAACTCAGGTTGGTGGCCATCACGTTGAGCCACTTTTTCGAGAAATTCGTCTAAGGATGCTACTGCTGACATAGGATTTTCCTTCTAGTAGTGAGTGAGTATGATGTGTGTAAAATTATTTTATTTCACCGTCTTCTTGCGGTGTGCCTTCAATATAGCAATAGAAAAATCAATTCAGCAATAGTTTTTTTATAGAAAAAATGAAGAAAAAATAAAAAACGAGAAAACATTTAATATTTTCCCGTTTCTATTAGATAAGATCTAAAATCAGCATCTAAGCTAACACTTCAATTTAAAAAGTCCTTATTTATTTTTACCTTCTAAGTAAAGCCACTCTGCAACCTGCTTCGCAAAGTACGTCAAGATACCATCCGCACCCGCACGTTTAAAGCAAAGCAATGATTCCATAATGCATTCTTTTTCTTTCAACCAACCATTTTGAATGGCTGCCATATGCATCGCATATTCGCCAGAAACTTGGTAAGCAAAAGTTGGCACACCGAAATACTCTTTCACGCGATATACCATATCCAAATACGGCATACCTGGTTTTACCATCACCATATCCGCACCTTCTTGTAAATCAAGTGCGACTTCTTGTAAGCCTTCATTGCCATTTGCTGGATCAAGTTGGTAAGTTTTCTTATCGCCACCTTTCAGATTACCCGCAGAACCGACTGCATCACGGAATGGACCATAGTAATTAGACGCATATTTCGCTGAGTACGCCATAATTTGTGTATTGATATGGCCATTCTCTTCCAATGCCTGACGAATACGGCCAATACGACCATCCATCATATCACTCGGTGCCACAACATCTGCACCCGCTTCAGCATGAGAAAGCGTCTGTTTGATCAGAATATCTGTCGTGATATCGTTTAAGACATAGCCTTCTTCATCAATGATGCCATCTTGTCCATGAATAGTATAAGGATCAAGTGCGACATCAGTTAATACGCCTAATTCTGGATACGCGGCTTTCAATGCTTTTACTGCACGCTGTACTAAACCATTTGGGTTAAACGCTTCATCTGCCATTAAAGATTTTTTATCTTGCTCAACCACAGGGAATAATGCGATCACTGGCACACCATATTTCACTAAAAGATCTGCTTCAATTAATAACTGATCGATGGTTAAACGCTCAACTTTAGGCATAGAAGGCACTGGCTCACGATGATTTTCGCCTTCAATGATAAATACCGGATAAATTAAATCATTCGCGGTTAAAGTATTTTCTGCCACTAAACGGCGGCTAAAATCATGTTTACGTAAGCGACGAAGACGACGGGTTGGGAAACCGCCTAAAATTTGTTGAGTCATAATAATATTCCTGTTTTTTTATGATGTTAAAAGGGCGTATCACCTACGGCCATTTTCTTAATCTTTGTGATTCAAATCAGCCTGATTTTCTACCGCACTTTCTTCATCCGTTGTCTCTTCTTCATCATCTTTCGGTTGATAGAAACGAGCAACTAACAAGCCTAATTCAAATAAAAGGCACATTGGTACGGCAAGTAACGTTTGTGAGAAAACATCAGGTGGCGTTAAGATCATACCGACAAAAAACGCACCGACAACAATATAAGGACGTTTTGAAGCCAATGCTTTCGTCGTGGTTACACCTGTCCAACAAAGTAAAATAATCGCAACAGGTACTTCAAAACACACACCAAATGCCAAGAATAATGCTAAAGCAAAATCAAGGTAACTGCTGATATCTGTGGCGATAGCCACCCCTTCTGGTGCGGTTTGAGTAAAGAAACTAAACACAAAAGGGAAAACGATATAATAAGCAAATGCCACACCGCAATAGAATAAAACTGTACTGGAAAATAATAACGGATAAATTAAACGTTTTTCATGTTGATAAAGTGCCGGTGCAACAAACGCCCAAATTTGATAAAGCAAATAAGGCACCGAAATAAATACCGATACAATCGCGGTTAATTTAATTGGCGTAAAGAAAGGCGTTTGGATATTGGTTGCAATCATGGTTGCGCCCTTTGGCATTACAGCCGTTAAGGGTGCGGCAACAAAATGATAAATATCATTAGAAAAATAAACCAACGCCACAAAAACCACTAAAATACAAATTACACAACGTAATAAGCGGTTTCTGAGTTCAACAAGATGGGTAATTAACGGTTGGGAATCGTCCGTCGTATTGCTCATAATTATTCTCTAGGACTTAGCTTCAGATTTAGGTGCTGGTTGCAGTTCCACATCATCCGGCGAATAGTAATCAGATAAACGCTCGGTTAATTCAGCTTGTTCATGGGCTTCAAGTGCGGTCAAATCGACTTCTATTTTTTCAGGTTCTGAAACTTCAGCAAGTTCATTCTCTACATGCTCTATCGATGCTGTTTCAGCTGGTTTTTCTGTAGTTTCTTGTGAATTCACCACGAGTTTTTCAGCAGAATCAGCCGAATTTTCAGCCGCACTTTTAATTTCTTTAATTTGCTCTTCTACCGTTGTACCTGCACCTGCAGCAGCCGCTTTTTCTTCTAGCTCTGCACGCATTTTTTGAGCTTGTTCTTTCAGCTCTTCAACGGTTTTACTTAAGTCTGGGGAAAGCTGTTTTAGATTCAGTTGTTCCGCTTTCTTAATGCTATCTTGCAATTCTTGCAATTTAAGCTCTTGTTTTAATTCATTTTGAACATTAGCTGCCAACCCACGGATCGTTTTCACCCAGCCCATTACCGTGCGAATAGCCACAGGTAAACGCTTAGGGCCTAGTACTACTAAGCCCACAAGCATCAATAAAACAAGTTCGGAAAAACCAATATCAAACACGGTTATGCCTGTTCTTTATCTTTTACAGTTTCAGTTTTTTCAGCGGTTGTTGTACCGTCTTTAATTTGAGTAAATTCCGCATCTTTTTTTGGCTCGTCATCAGACATCGCTTTTTTAAAGCCTTTTACTGCTGCGCCAAGATCAGATCCCGCATTGCGTAATTTTTTTGTACCGAATACTAATAAAATCACGACTAATAAAATAATCATTTGTGCTGGGGATAAACCAAACATAGAAAAACTCCGTTAGAATTAAATTGAAAATTTGGGCTTGAATATACTCTTTTTATGCATTTGTCTCAAGAGGTAATTTTAAAAGTGCGGTCAAAAAATAATGTTATTTTCAACCGCACTTTATTCTTATTATTCAGCCAGTTCTGTTTGCTCATGAGACAGGAATTATGAAATAACAAAATCCAGTTCTTTCATGTATCGCTCATAACATTGCAAGATGTCCACGATCAAATCCTCTTCCTTCGTGATATTCAAAGGATAACCTTCCAATTGAATATTGGTTGAAACCATTAATGCATGATGAACTTGTGCTGTTTCAGATACAGGCTTTTCGAACAAGGTAATTTGGTAAAAAAAATCTTCTGCTAATCCATTTTCAATAGAAAGGACCAGTTGATTATTATCGACGTCAAAACGTTGCTGTAATGTCACATTTAGACCATAGGTACCAATGAGTAACTGCCGTAACTCTCTCATTGCTAAAAGTGCCGTTGTTTTTAAATGGGAAATGGCGTCATCTCGCTTAGGTTCAATCACTAACTGTCTTAAACGGCTACGCCAGTTTGCACCTGTCCACAAATCTGAAACCTCTGTGGAATAATATTGTCGTTCAAATCGTAAACCTTTTAACAAACTCCATGCCATCACTGACATCAACAGAGCAAAAGGTAAAGAGAAAAACAACATCGTTGATTGTAGTATTTCAATACCGCCAAAAAGATAAAGAACAAATGTAACAGCTGACAATAAACCACCCCAAAACATAGATTGCCAACGAGGTGAAACCTGGCTTTTGTCTTCAATTGCGATATTATTAAGCGTATAAATACCAAAGTTAATGGTTACAATAAAAAAGAGTGTGATAATAAATAAAGCTAACGTTTTAGTTAAACCGGAATAGGGTAAATAACTCAAAAAATCAAAAAGAAGTGATCCCACATCATTTACAGCTCGACCTAATGCCACCTTAGCAAGATGCTCATTCACCCAAATTGCTCCATTACCAAATACCGTGAACCACAAAACGAAGAATAAACTTGGCACCATCAATACGCCGAAAATAAACTCCCGCAAAGTTCGTCCGCGAGAAATCCGTGCGATAAAAATCCCAAAGCCTGGCGCCCATGAAAACCACCATGCCCAGTAAAAAACCGTCCAATCCATAAACCAATCTAGATGTTCTACATCATAGGCATAAGCCTTGAAGCCGACTCTAATTAAACCGCTTAAATAGGTACCAATATTTTCCGTAAAAGCAGAAATTAAATATATTGTCGGACCGAATAGCAAAACCAATAACATAAAGAGAAAGGTAACGCCTAGATTTAGCTCACTAAGAATACGGAACCCGTTGGCAATCCCTTGCAGTGAAATTAAGATAGCAATGATAAAAACACTCACTAAAATAAGGGGAACCAAATACGGTGAGTTATCCAATAAATGCATTGAATGGAATGCTGCAGCCAACCGAATCGCACTGTAACCTAAGGTTGCGACTACGCCAAATAAGGTGGTACAAATCCCTAGAATATCAATGACATCCCCTACTTTTCCATTAATCTTTTCTTTCAGTAAGGGATAAAAACAAGAGCGTAAAGAAAAGGGTAATTTATAGCGAAATCCGAAGTAAGCAATCGTAAGTGCAATTAATCCATAAATAGCCCAAGCACTGATACTCCAATGAAAAATACTAAAAAATAATGCTGTTCGAACTTTCTCATATTCACCTATTGGTGAAAGAAAATGTGAAAGCGGTTCAGCTACGCCAAGGAAAACAATGCCAATACCAATTCCAGAGGTGAAGAGTAATGCAATCCAAGAGCCTAATTTAAACTCTGGTTCTTCCTCATCACTCCCAAGTTTAATATCGCCGTATCGTCCTAACGCCAAGAAAAGTAAAAAGAATAGAAAAAATGCACTCAGTAAAATATAAAACCAGCTAAATTGAGAGAAAATAAAGGCTTTCGCCGCAGCAAGATAAGATATCGTTTGCTGCGTATCAAATAAAAGGGCTGCAATAATCGCTAAACTAAAACCTAAACTGCCCCAAATAACATTTGCTTTGAAAGTATTTTGTATCTTCATATTTGTTTTAAGATAAAAAGTGCGGTTAAAAATTAAGAGGATTTTCAACCGCACTTTAGTCTTATTATTCAGCCAGTTCTGTTTGCTCGTGTGCCATCAATTCTTGACCCACATCGTCTAACAAACTTAAGTAACGTTCATAATGTTTCAACATATCGGCAATCAATTCATCTTGGTCCATATATTGCACATCATAACCCACTCGACCATCAAAGAAATAAGTGTATGGCTCATAGGTCATACTATGTTGGATATGTGGCAAGTTATCATCATTAATTAATTGCTCTGACACCTCACGACCGATAGATTTCACCCCGTACATAAAGTCTCGCATCAAATCTTTTTGAATGACTAACTCGACTGCAGGTTCATCTTGATCAAATAACGTGTTAATTTGCACACTCAATTCATATTTACTAATTAACTCTTGGCGTAGCTCACGCATAGCCGGTAATACCGTATGTTTAAGGAAGCGTAAAATATCTTTTTCTTGCGTTTGGTTCATCATTTGTTCCAAACGTTCTTTCCACTTATCCCCCGTCCAGAAAATACTGGTTGGATTAACTTTGGTATCAAAATATTTTTTATCCGCATTCAAGCCTTTCCATAAACTAAAACACATCAACAACATCAACATGGCGAAAGGTAACGCCACTAATAGCGTCATTGCCTGTAGATTAGCCAAACCACCCGATTGCATTAAAACAATGGCGACGACTGACATTAATATGCCCCACATCACGGCCTGCCAACGAGGTGCTGCAAGGCTTTTATCGCGTGATGCAATGTTATTTAATACATAAATACCGGAGTCTGCTGAGGTGATAAAGAATAAAGAAATCACCACCAAACTCACTAAACCCGTCACACCAGAAAGCGGTAAATAATCTAAGAACTTAAAGAGCAACGTTTCAGGCGAAGAAATCATTTGTCCTAACGTACCTGCAGCTTCACCATCATTCAACCAAATGGCTGTATTACCAAATACGGTAAACCACAAGATACCGAACATGCTAGGAATCACCAACACGCCGAAAATAAATTCGCGAATGGTACGCCCTTTCGAAATACGAGCAATAAATAAACCGACAAATGGTGCCCAAGAACACCACCATGCCCAATACAGAATTGTCCAACCGCTAAACCAACTAGTATGTTCTTGTTCATAAACATAGGTTTTGAAACTTAATTTTACTAAGTTGCTAAGATACGTTCCGATGTTGTCGCTAAAAGCGGATAACAAATAAAGTGTCGGCCCCGCCACTAATACGAAAATCAACAAACAGAAAGCAAGTGTTAAATTCAGCTCACTTAAGATTTTTACCCCTTTCCCTACGCCAGAAATCGCGGAAAATATCGCTAAACTCATTACCACGGCAATTACGACAACTTGCAAGCTGAAGCTATTTTCGCTAATCCAGCCTAATTGATGTAAGCCTGCACCCAATTGTGATGCACCAAAACCTAATGTTGTGATAACACCAAATAAGGTGGCAAGTAACGCCATAATGTCGATAAGATCGCCTAACTTGCCATTAATACGCTCTTTCAATAACGGATAGAAACAAGAACGTAATGCCAAAGGTAATTTGTAACGGAATCCAAAGTAAGCCAATGCCAACGCAATCGTGCCATACACCGCCCAGGCATGAATTCCCCAGTGGAATAAGGTGTGTAACAAGGCTTCTTGTTGCTTATGCTCTGCGCTGCCTGTGGTAATATCAGATAAGTAATGCGTCAATGGCTCTGCTACACCAAAGAACATCAACCCTACCCCCATACCGGCAGCAAATAACATCGCCAACCAAGACAGAAAACCAAATTCAGGCTCTTCTTCATCATTGCCTAATTTGATATTACCTAGGCTACTGACTGATAAAATGACTAAAAAGCCCAAAAATACTGAGAATGCTAATACGTAAAACCAACTAAAGTTGGCAAAAATGCCCGATTTAGCAGCATTTAATAAAGTTTGTGTTTGTTCAGGTGCGATTAAAATCATCGCGACAAGCAACACCACAAAAAATAACGTTGCACCAATCACTAAAGGATTGAACGACGTTTGCTTTTCCATAAATTTAGATAAAGACAACGCTTCCCCCTTAAAAATTAAGTGAATAAAAATAAAATCAGATTAAATAAAATAAGGCCTTAAGCCCTAAATGGTGAGATGGAACCATCGCAAATGATAGCACGGAGAAGTGCGATTTTGAAGGAAACGCTCAGTAGGATTTGAGTGGATTGTTTCCAAAAGTGCATTTATGGTATCAAAAAATACCAATTATTTCAAATTAGGAAAATATTGATGGTATTTAATTTAATTCGTATTTTTAACTGATATAATGAATTACAAAACTTGCTCAAACAAGACAGTAAAAGAAAACGTTTTATTTAATGTGTTGTAGATAAAACAATTTCTTAATGCCGCTTCAGTAAGCTTATCAAACGTCTGATCATCTAAATCAGATGAAATAAAAATTTTAATTTTACAATCGGTTATGTGTGGAGGTTCATCATAACCATGCACACCAAGTAAGGTTAAAGGATTGGCGAGGTTGAGCCAAATTTTTCCTTCCATTTCTACAATATCGGCACGTTGTTGAGCAAAATGTGCTTTTACACTGCTCAAAATTCCCCCTAAAATAGAACAGCAAAATAATCTACCGCACTTTTTTGTAACGATTGGTTATCGAAATTGACTTGTGAATAGAGAGAAATACTGTCATTCGGTGTGAATAATTTAATTTCTTCTCCGCGTAATACGGCTCGATATTTCGCTGTAAAACATTCACTTTCAGGTACGTGATACATAACGTTCCCTCAATATTGATTTTGCTTCATTTAATACCTTAAGTTTGGCTTCAATAATGGCAAATCCATTTAAAGGGCGGTTAGAAAAAGTGGCAAATCCACAATCTGGATTTAGCCAAATTTGCTCTGGTGGAAGGTAATTTAAGGCTTTTTCTGCTCGTTGAACAATCTGATCTACGGTTTCCACTTCATCAGAACGAGGATTGATGACGCCTAAGCCTAAAATACATTTTTGTCTTAAGATTTCACTTTCTAACAACGAACTTAATTCTCCCGCTCTTGGCGTAGAAAATTCGAGCATTAAAATATCAGGTAATGCCGATTCAAATAAATCCACTAATGATGTATAAGGCCCGCGCAGTAATACGCTTTCATCTTTGCTCCAGTTGCCTCGGCATACATGTAATGCGGTTTTGATATTTTTATTTCTTGCATACTCAAAGATTTGAGTAATTAAACTTTTTGCAAACTGTAGTTCCGCTGCAAAATCTTGTTTTTCGCTTAATGCGGCACACATAAATGAACGTGTTTGATGATGGCTAAAAATAACTTCTGTCAAAACAGGCTCATCAAATTGAACAACACTTACGCCTAGTTCACATAAATGATCAATTTCTTGTTTTAAGATAGCAACAACATCTTTCGCCATTTCTTCTTTTGAAGAATAATGTTGCCCTGACACAGGCGAAAGCCACATGGAGCGAGCCATTAAGTAAGGCCCTGGCAAGGTTGCTTTAATTGGTTGCTTGGTTAGATTTTTCAGTAGTAGCATTTCATCTGCGACTAAAGATTGTTTGTAGCTGATTTTTCCCACGCAAATGGCATTTTTTATGGAAAGTGCGGGAACATCCAAGGTTTCTAGTATTGACTCAAAAATTTGCTTTTCTTTAATGTGATCGAGCATTTCACTCATGCTCATTAAGGTCGCGCCTTGAATTTTTTGTGCAATAAAAGAAAGGTAATTGTCGCGAAGTAATTCGCCACTCGTGATAATATCAATGCCAGTACGTTGTTGAAGTTCGACAATCTGTTTTGTTTCTTGAACAACGATTTGCTCAAGCTCTGCTGTGGTTATTTTGCCTAGTGCGTGCTTTTTACGCGCCATCAAAAGTGCTTGGCTGCGAGGCATTGAGCCTAAAAGGGAAGTAGTGAAAGGTTTCATAGCAAATCCACAATGATGGGCGTTTATTACACGCCCATCATGACATATTGATATTAAAAGAATTTTAAATATTCATTGGCAGCTTGTAATTGAGCAAAACCTTTTGTTCTACCCGCAACCCAACGTTTTAATCCTTCCAAATCCATCATTTCTTTATGTTCTGGATTGTTGTAATCCATTTTGAACAAGGTTTCGGTGAATGCATTGAATTTGGTTTCATCTAATCCCACGCGCCCACTGAAAATACAATGGTCAAATGATGGTGTTTTTGCAAGTACTCGAACTGTTGCTGGATCGAGCGTGCCATCTTTTGTCCAACGTTCAAAGTTGAAATCTAACATCCATGTTGCAGAAACTTGGCGATCTTTTAATGCATTGGCTGCATCTAATTCACCGCCTACATGATCGCCGTGCAAACCAACACCCACATCAAAGCGTTTTTCTACATAATCTTGACCAAATTCCAAGCCATGTTGATGTAAAAACTCGATAGGAATTAACCGCGCTTGTGGGGAATCAATTGCACCAAAAGCAATAGTTTTATTTTTTAAATCTTCAATCGATTGGATAGTTGGATCATTTACAACTAAATAGCTTTGACGATCTTGGTCGGTATCACGCATGGCACCATTTAAGGTTTTACCACCACTACGTAAGTAACCATCTAACCAAGCTAGGGGAGAGTTCCACGCTACATCAATTTCATTATTGAGTAACGCATCAACTTGTCCTTTGTAGTCTTTGAAATACACTGGCTCAATAGGGAATCCTTCTTTTTCGAAAAAGTCTGCAATAATTCCCCAAATAACTGTCACTTGTGGGGCG